>MDTB01055781.1_pt1 | contig 22208 bp, 23 predicted proteins | sample 811161 | NCBI WGS metagenome assembly MDTB01 (sample SAMN05326650, study PRJNA326480) | marine metagenome | isolation source: seawater | place: Mediterranean Sea | collected 2009 | reverse complement strand
GAAAAATAATTTTACAAAAAAATCCGTTATCATTAGTTTTGGTGGAGGAGTCATAGGAGATATTTGTGGTTTAGCTTCGTGTCTATATTTACGAGGAATGATATACATGCATATACCAACGACTATGACGGCAATAGTTGATAGCTGTATTGGGGGAAAATGTGGTTTAAATTACAATGATGTAATTAATTCTATAGGGGTCTACTATCACCCAAAATCAGTTTTTGTAGATTTACGAGTTCTCCAGAACATGCCCGAAAGAGAGTATATTGCAGGAATTCCAGAAATACTAAAATATGGTTTAATAAAAAATAGAACAATAATTTCTAGTTTAAAAAAAAATAAACATTTAATTCTAAAAAGAAATAACAAAATTTTACAAAAATTAATTTTTCAATCTTTAAAAACCAAAATATACTTTTTTTTAGATGATATTTATGAAAATAATAAAAGATTAAGTTTAAATTTTGGACATACATTTGCCCATGCGTATGAAATGTCGACTCAAAAAATTTTTGGAAAAGAAATATTACGACATGGTGAAGCTGTCGGGGTAGGAATGTTATCTGAAATCCTATACTCAAATAAAATGAAAAAAAATAAACTATTTTACTTGTGCTTTAATATTTTAAAAATGTACAATTTACCAACTGAATTAAAAAATTATAACTTATCTCCAAAGTTTATTGATTTAACTTTTAAAAATATATTCCTTGATAAAAAAAAGATTTCTAAATTCCCAAGATATATAAGACTTAAACAAATAGGCAAATCTAGAATTTCAGATATTGAAGATATTAATTTAATAAATGATGTTTTGTTTGAGGTTTTGGGTTATCAATGAAAGTTGTAATTTTATGTGGGGGTTTAGGTTCACGTCTTTCCGAGGAGACTAAAATTAGACCAAAACCAATGATTAAAATTGGGAATTTACCAATTATCGTGCACATAATGAATATTTATTCTAAGCATGGATTCAATGATTTTATACTTGCTACTGGATATAAACAAAAATTCATTGTCGATTATTTTAAAAAAAAAAAATTTAAATGGAAAATAAAACTTGTTAATACTGGAAAAAATACTCTCACTGGTAACAGACTTTTAAAACTTAAAAAATATCTAAAAAATGAAAAAACTTTTTTTTTGACCTATGGAGATGGTGTTTCAAAAATTAATTTAAAGAAGCTACTTTACTTTCATAAAAAACATAAAAAGATTGCCACATTAACAGCTGTGAGGCCTCCAGCACGATTTGGTCAGCTAAAAATAAACGAAAAAAACACAATATTAGAATTTAGAGAAAAAAATCAGATCGATGTAGGATGGATTAACGGAGGTTTTTTTGTATTTGATAACCGAATATTTAAATATTTACCAAGTTATCAATGTATGCTTGAAAGGTACCCTTTAAATATATTAGCTAAAGAGAAGGAATTAAAGGCTTTTAAAAATAGTGGTTTTTGGCAATGTATGGATACATTAAGAGATAAAGAATTTTTAAATAAAATTTGGAAAATTAATAAAAATAAATGGTAAAAATAAATGAAAAAAGAGCTGGCTAAATTTTACAATAAAAAAAAAATATTAGTGACAGGAGCAACAGGTTTTAAAGGAGCTTGGCTTTGTTATTGGTTGAAAATTTTAGGTGCAAAAGTCTATGCAACAGGAAACAATCCTAATAAAAATAAAAACTTATTTTATGGTCTTAATTTAGAAAAAAAATTAAAATTAAATATTTTTGACATAAGAAATAAAAAAAAAACTGATTATATTTTAAATAAAATTAAACCTGAAATAGTTTTTCATCTAGCTGCACAACCTTTAATTTCGAAATCTTATACACACCCTATGGACACTTATGAGACAAATGTTATAGGAACTTTAAATATTCTTGAGGCTTCAAGAAAGATAAATTCTATCAAAAGTTTAATTTGTATTACATCTGATAAATGCTACGAAAGTAATAATTCAATTATCGGATTTAAAGAGTCTGATAGATTAGGTGGCAAGGATCCTTACAGTGGTTCCAAAGCTTGTGCAGAGATAGTAATTAAAACTTATTATGAAACTTTTTTTTCGAAATTAAATAAAGGTCTTGCAAGCGCACGAGCAGGAAATGTAATTGGTGGAGGTGATTTTTCTGAAAATAGGTTATTGCCTGATTTAATTAAAAATATATATAAAAATAAAACTACCTATATAAGAAACCCAAATTATAATAGACCTTGGCAACATGTATTAGAACCTCTTTATGGATATTTATTATTGGCAATAAGACTTAGCAAAGATCCTAAAAAATATTCAGGTCCATGGAATTTTGGCACAGAGAGAAATACAGTAACATCTGTAATGCAAATAGCAAATTTTGTAGTAAACTTTTGGGGTAAAGGAAAAATAATTTTCAAAAATAAAAAAAAATTTTATGAGCAAGAAAATCTGCAACTGAATATTTTTAAATCAAAAAAAATATTAAAATGGAGACCAAAATACTCAATCAAGGATAGTGTCAATATAACAGTCAGTTGGTATAAAAATATCTTACATAAGAAAGTGAAAATTGAGGACATAACCTTAAAACAGATTAACGATTATATGAAATAAATGACTGTAAAGTTTGAAAAAGTTAAAATTATAAATAACCCTAAAGGAAATTTATTTAAAATTATTTCAAAAAAAAGCAAACTATTTAAAAATTTTGGTGAGATCTATTTATCTGAGGTTAAACCAAAGCAATTTAAAGGTTGGAAATATCATGAGAAAAATACTCAATTACTCACAGTGATCAAAGGTTCTGTTGAGTTTCAATTAATTAAAAAAAAAAACTTTTAAAAAAAACAATTAGTTTTCCAAAAAATTTGTTTATAATCGAAGTGCCTCCAAAAACTCGATATTGCTTTAAGTGCAAAAGTAAAACTAAATCAATAATACTTAATTTAACCGACAAGGTTTATGATTAAATTTAAAAATAATAAAATTTTACTCTCAAAATATATTACTCCCTTATCTAAAAAACTAAAAAAAAACATTAAATTTATTAAAAAATTTAAATTTATTTAATACCAAATTTTATGGCCGAAGTTTCAATAATTATTCCAACAAACAATAGTGAAAAATATATTACAAAATTATCTTCAAGTATTTTGAGTCAAACTTATAAAAACTTTGAAGTTATAGTTGTTGATAATAACTCTAAAGATAATACGATAAGTAAGCTAAAATGTGAAAATAAGTCTGATAGTAGATTCAAATATTTTAAAATTGATAACGAAGGTGTGATAGCAAAATCAAGAAATTTTGGTGTAAAAAATGCAACTGGAAAATATATTGCTTTCTTAGATAGTGATGATTATTGGCATGAGGATAAATTAAGAAATTCTCTAAAATATTTTTCAGAATACGATTTCGTATACCACTTAATGAAAATTAAGTGTGATAATAATTTTATTTATAATAACAAAATTTTATTTTCGTATCAGCTTTCAAAAAACTCATTTATTGAACTCATGACATTTGGAAATCCAATATCAACATCATCTGTAATTTTGAAAAAAAGTTTAATCTCCGAAAATGGTTTTTTCTCTGAAGATAAGAAAAATTATACAATAGAAGATTTTGATTGTTGGATTAATTTATCTAAAAAAGGAATTAGATTTAAATTGATAAATAAAGTTTTAGGTTTCTATCATATGAGTGCAGAAAGTTCATCTTCTTTATTGAGAAAAAAAAATTTAAGCAGCTACAAAATAAATTATATTTATCTAAAAAACAAAGAATTAATTAAAAACAAAAAAGAAAAATTAACTTCAAAGTATCATTTTAGATATTTAATGGCTAACAATAGTTTTAGATCAAAGTATAAATTATCAGTGTATAAAAGTTTGCTATTTAAATTTACACCTAAAATTTCAAAACTAAAATTATTATTAAAAATTATATTTTATCAAATTTATAAAAATGATTAAAATTTGTTTTGTTGATGAGGATGGTAGATTTGGAGGTCCACAAGTGAGAATGATAGAGACTTTCCAAAAAATAGATAAAAAAAAATTTAAAATTCAATTTTTATTACCTGACAATATTTTAATATTTAAAAAAAAATTAAAAAAAATAAATGCCAAATATAGCATCATTGGTCTATCGGTCCCATCTTTACATATTAAGGCTATTTTGAATTATTTAATTAAATTTCCTTTAGAATTAATCAGACTTAAAAAATTTTTTGAAAATGGCAAATTTGATATAATTCAGGCCAATGGTGTTCCACATTTTAAAACTATAATCGCTGCAAAATTAGCAAAAAAGAAATCAGTCTGGATTATTGAAGATACTTACTCACCTAAAATATTGGTAAGTATATTTAAATTTGTTGCAAGTTTGACTGATACGAAAATAGTTTATATCAGCAAAAAAGTATTTGAATTTTACATAAAAGACTCAAATTTAAATCATAAAAATTTAAATGAAATAATGTCATCAATAGATAGTTCGTATTTTAAAAGGAAAAATCAATATAAAGATAATAAAAATCTTATTCTGACTACTGTTTCAAGTATAATACCTGTAAAAAATGTTGAATTATTTATTGAAGTTGCAAATACAGTAATTTCAAAGTTTGAAAATATAAAATTTGTTTTCGCTGGTAGACCGATAAACACACAAAGAGAATATTATAACAAAATTCAAAAAAAGTTGTTTTTACTAAATGATAAGATAAGAAAAAAAATTATATTTAAAGGTTTAGTCTTAGATGTTAAGAAATTATTAAATAGAGCTGATATATTTATTTGTACATCAAGTTCTGAGGGAGGACCCATGGCTGTGTGGGAAGCAATGAGTATGGAAATTCCTGTAGTTACAACTAAGGTTGGTGGAACACCACAATATATTAAAAATAATTACAATGGATATCTTAGTAATCCAGGTGATGAAAAAAGCTTATCAAATAATATAATTAAATTAATTTCAGACTTTAAACTGAGAAAAAAATTAGGAAAACAAGCAAGAAAAACTGTCTTGAAAAAATTAGACTCTAAATTGATGACAAAAAGATACGAAAAACTATATGAGAAAATATACAGAGATATTTATCAACAATAAATTAAGAATATATTTGAGTTTCAGCTTTGTATTTGTAAGTTTTTATTTATTTTTAAATTCTCTTAACAAACTTGATGATAATACTATTCTCTTCTCTATTTTTTTTTTATTATCAACTGTAAATGTTTTAAATGTAATTTGTCTTAAATCCTCACTGTTTGAGAAATTTTTAAATTTTTATATGTGGTTAGGATATTTTTTTTTTTATTCGGTTCATATTATATACTTTAATGAAACTTATAATTTTCCAACAGGTGAATTTGATTTTAATAGCTCCAATCAAAGAAAAGAATTGTATTATGTTTTGATCGTTTTTAATATTGCAATTCTATTTACTAATATAATTTCAAATAGGTCTATTAATTACACTTATGTTAAAACGAAGTTAAGATTTAATACTTTTTTTAAAAATAACATAAATATATTTTTAATTTTAATGCTTTCGTTAATTATATTTATTTCTTTTTCAAATATTTACTTAAAGTATTTCGATTATTATTATTTTTTTAAATCAAAAAATCCTTTTATTATTGATGCTTTTCTCAAATGGTTTTTTTTATTTGGTTTTTCCTCAATTATGTGTGTATTTTTAAATCTTGATGAAACAAAAAGAATAATAATCAAATTATTTATTATTTCATCTATTCAAGAATATTTATTTTTCTTTTCGATATTAAGTAGAGGCTGTATATTCAACTCTTTAGCTATATTAATTGCTTTATTCCTTAAGAGCAATTCACTCAAAGAAAAATTTAGTTATAAAACTTTCTTTTCTCTTTTTTTACTCATTTTCGTGTTATTTATTTTTAACTTCTATACTTTAATTGATCTAAGAGGCGGTGATAACCATGAATACTTTAAAAAGTATAGATCCAATTCAAAATTTAATTCACTAATAAATAACTTTAGTGCAAATAAACCATTACAAGATAAGCTTCCAAATCTAAGAGGATTAAAATTTGTTAAAATAAAAAACGAAAATATAAACTCAAATAATGGTAAAAAAAAAGTTTTCTTTCAAGACTTTGAAGCAAAAATGACAAGAATATTTTTTAGTGTTAAAAACAGGGTTTTTGGTATTGATAGTTTAATGGTTGTAGTTGGACATAAAGACAAAAATTTAAATTTTTTTAGTAATAGCTTTAAAGAAAAATTTCAACCAGGTAAATTAAGTTATTTTGATAAACTTAGGTTTAAAGAAAATCTAAATCAAAATTCAATTAATCTTACAGTTCCAGGGTTTTTAGCATTTACTTATTATTCAGGATCTTTATTATTAGTATTTATATTAACAGTTTTAGTAATATTTATTTGTAACGTTATTGAAAAAATAAACGTTAAACTAAATAATAATATAATTTTTTCAGCTTTAATTAGTCAAATTTTAGCTTACAGAATCTGGCATTTTGGATATGCACCTTTAAATTCTTATAAGATATATTTTGCAATTATAGGTACAATATTATTTATATATATTTTTCAAAAAGTTTTAATAAATTTAAAGATTTTAATTAAGTGAAGATTACAGTATTTAGCCAACATTTTTGGCCTGAGAATTTTAGAATAAACGATATAATTTTCCATTTAGCCAGAAAAGGTGCTGAGATTAATGTCTTTACTGGAAAACCCAACTATCATGGTGGACATATTCAAACAAAATACAAAGGTTTAAAACCAAAAATTGAGAAAATTAAAAAAGTAGAAATACTAAGATATCCCATTGTACCTAGAGGTAACGCTTCATTTTTAAGATTAATAATAAATTACTTAAGTTACATTATTTCATTAACAACATTACCTTTTTTTTATAAAAAGAAATTTGGAGATGTTTTTTTTGTTTATGCAACTTCTCCAATCTTTCAAGCTATCCCCGCATTAATATTTGGGAAATTATTTAAAAAACCAGTGGTTTTATGGGTACAAGATTTATGGCCACATAATTTGATAGACACAGGTTATATTCACAATAAAATTATAATTAAAATTATATATTATTTTGTAATAAAGATTTACAATTTTTCTAGTCTCATAGTTTGTCAATCAGATGACTTTTACAGAGAAATTAAAAAAAAAACAAAAACAAAAGTTGAAATATTACATAATCCATCAAATTTTGAATTTCAAAGAAAAAGAAAATTTATAAAAAATAAATATTTTGATTTTTACTACACAGGAAATTTAGGCAAGGGACAAAATTTAACTGACATAATAAAAATTTTTGCAGAAAGAAGATTATATGAAAAAAATATAAGATTCATTATTTACGGAGCTGGAAAAGAATTTGATTTAATTAAAAAGAAAATAAAAAATAATAAATATCGTAATGTTTTTTTACACAAACCCATAACACCTTATAAACTTAAAAAAAAAATGAAAAATGCTCATGCTTTTATTTTAAAACTTAACAATGGTCATGGTTTGTCGAAAACGATACCTGCGAAGTTTCAAACATATTTATCATTTGGAAAACCTATAATCTCAATAAATAACGGAATAACTACTAAAATTATAAAACAAAATAAAATTGGTTTCACATGTGGAGTAAAAGATTTTAAGAATTTATCTAAAATTATAATTAAAACGAAAAACTTAAAATCGAATAAATTAAAAGAGATTTTTAAAAATTCGGAAATACTATTCAAAAAATATTTTGATATCAATATTTCTTGCAAAAAACTAAAAAACTATCTAGAAGCAGTATTATGAAAGTGTTAGTTGTAGGTGGAGCGGGTTATGTTGGAGGCGTTGTAACTGATTTATTTATAAAGCAAAAGCATAAAGTTCTTGTTTACGATAATTTAACTTACGAAGAATCTTTTAGAAAAAATTGTGATTTTATTTATGGAGATGTCAGAAATAAAGTTCTACTAAAAAAATTTTTAAAATGGGCAGACCTAGTAGTTTGGATGGCAGCTTTAGTTGGGGATGGAGCTTGTAGTATTAATCCAAAAATTACTTTTGATATAAATTCAGAGTCAATTAAATTTTTAGCAAAAAACTTTAAAAAAAAAATAATTTTTTTTTCTACTTGTTCAGTTTATGGTGAACAAGATGGATTAATAGATGAAACAGCTAGATTAAATCCTTTATCAATATACGCAAAATCAAAGATTAAATCTGAAAAGTATTTACAAAATAGTAAAGCATTTATTTTTAGATTAGGAACTTTATTTGGAGTAGGTGATGATATTTCAAGAATAAGAATGGATTTAGCCGTAAATACTCTAACCGCCAAAGCATTTTACGAAAAAAAATTAACCATTTTTGGTGGCGAGCAATATAGACCGTTACTTCATGTGAAAGATGCAGCAAGGGCAATAGTTCATGTATCTAAAACTAATAAGTTTGGAATATATGATTTAGGATATAAAAATTATAAAATATTAGATTTAGGAAAAGAGATAAGAAAAATATTTAATAATAAAGTTTCGATTAAAAAAATTTCTATGAAATTTCAAGACACAAGAAATTATAGAGTTAAATGTGAAAAAATGAGAAAGGTCTTAAATTTCAAACCAATATATACTGTTAAAGATGGAGTAAATGAAATACATCATTTGTTAAAATCAAAAAGGATAAAAGATATAAATGACCCAAGATATACAAATCAGAAATTTCTTCAAATATTTAAAGATAAATTGAAATATGAAAATTAAAAAAATAATCGGTGGAATTTCATACGATGATAGAGGGTGTTTAGTTCATAACAATAATTTTAATTTTAATAATGTAAAAAGATTTTACATAATACAAAATGATAAAAATAATTTTATAAGAGCTTGGCATGCTCACAAAAAAGAGTCGAAATTTTTTTTTTGTATTAAAGGAAAGTATAAAATATCTTTAGTTAAAATTAATAATTTTAAAAACCCATCGAAAAAGTTAAAAATCAAAAGCTATATTTTAAACTCAAACGTTTCTGAAATTCTATTTGTACCAAAAGGTTATGCAAATGGAAGTATGAGTCTTCAAAAAGACTCAAAACTTATGGTATTCTCAGATTTAACAATTAACCAGAGTTTAAAAGACGATTATAGATTTCCATTCGACTATTGGAATGCTTGGAAAATTGATCAAAGATAAATTATGAAATCTGTTTTAATTTTAGGTGCTTCAGGCATGTTAGGTTATGGAGTTTGTTCAACATTTGTAAACTACAAAAATATAAAAATCACAGCAACAGTAAGATCAAAAAAAAAAATATTGAAAATTAAAAAGAAATTTCCATATAATAAAATATCAAATTTTATGTTATTTGATGTCTTAAAAGATAATGATGAAAAAATTTTAAATTTAACAAAAGGATTTGATTTCATCATTAATTGTATTGGTATAATAAAACCCGAGATAAATTTAAAAAATACTAAGTCATTAAAAAACGCTATTCAAATAAATTCTTTTTTTCCAAGCACACTTTCAAAATTTGCTCCAAGCAATTCTAAAATACTACAGATCGCAACCGATTGTGTATTCTCTGGAAAAAAAGGTAAATACCATGAAAATTCTTATCATGATGATATAGAATTATATGGAGTAACAAAAAGTTTTGGTGAAATTAAAAAAAAAAATTTCTATAATCTGAGAACTTCAATTATAGGAAGAGAATTATATACACAAAAATCTCTTATAGAATGGTTTTTGAAAAACAAGAATGAAAATCTCAAAGGTTTTGAAAATCATTTTTGGAATGGTGTTACCACCAAAGTATTTGGAGAAATATTATATACACTAATTGATAATGATATAAATATTCCAAATAATCTTCATATTATTCCTAAAGATATTGTAAATAAATATGAATTATTACAAATATTTAAAAAAAAATTTAAAGGCAATTGTAAAATCGAAAAATTTAAAACAAAAAGTCCAGTTGATAGATCATTAAAAACAAATTACCAAAAAGACCTAAATGAAATATGGAAATTATCAAAATTCAAAAAAAAACTTAGTATAAAAGAAATGGTAAATTTAATTTAGTGAGTAAAATATTAACAATTGTAGGAACAAGACCTGAAATAATTAGATTATCTCGAATAATACCTTTATTAGATAAAACAAATAGAAATATACTTGTTCATACTGGACAAAATTACGACTACGAATTAGATAAAATTTTTTTCAAAGATCTCAAAGTCAGAAAGCCAGATTACTATTTAGGAGCAAAAGGATCATTTCCAGAACAACTATCAACAATTTCTAAAAAATTGGAGAAAATAATTTTAAAAGAAAAACCTGAGAAATTTGTCGTTTTAGGAGACACAAACAGTTCATTAGGAGCTATAGTTGCAAAAAGGCTTAAGTTAAAGGTATATCATTTAGAGGCTGGAAACAGGTCATATTTAAAAAATAGTCCAGAGGAAGTTAATAGAAAAATTATTGACCATGTGAGTGATATAAATCTTCCATACACCCACAGAAGCTGTGAAAATTTAGTTTCGGAGGGTATAATAAGAAAAAATATTTTTGTAATTGGTAATCCTATTTTTGAGGTAATGAATTATTACTCCAATTTAATAAAAAATTCTAAAATCTTAACTAAATTGAAACTTGAAAAAAACAAATTTATTATTTGCACACTTCACAGGGAAGAAAATGTTGAAAACTCAAAAAAATTTTTCAATTATCTTTTAATGCTTGATAGGTTAGCAAATTATTTTGGTTTAAAAATAATTTTTCCATTACATCCAAGAACAAAATATAAATTAAAAAAACTTAAAATTAATTTGTCAAAAAAAATCATTTTTCTTAAACCACTGGGGTTTATTGATTTTGCTTGTCTTGAAAAAAATTCCAAATTTTTAATAACCGACAGCGGTACGGTACAAGAGGAAGCTTCTATTTTAAATAAAATTTGTTTAGTTTTTAGAGATGCAACAGAACGACCTGAAACAATTGAGAATGGTAATACTATAATTATTAATAATGAACTAAATAATTTAAATAAAATAAAATATTCTTTGAGTATAAACACAGATAGTAATGATATACGTGAATACAAAACACCTAATGTTAGCAATATTGTTTCAAATATAATAAATTCAGATATTTTGATATGATATGTTTTTTCTTTTATTTTTAACTATTTTAAATTTATTACTATTTATAAATTTAAATCATTTACTAAAATTATTACCAGTTTATGATTTTCCAGATAATAAAAGAAAAATTCATAGTTCAAGTATTCCAAAAATTGGAGGAATAATACTACTTTTTAATGTTATTCCGAGTTTTTTCTTCTTAGAATATATTCAATTTGAACAAAATATATTTTTATTACTTTTTATACTCATTTTAAGTTTTTTTATTAGTCTATTAGATGACTTAAAAGATGTTAAGCCGACATATAGGTTATTATCTTTTTACATTATTTTTTTTATATGGATCTATCTAGACTCAACAATGCAAATTAAAAGTCTAAATTTTTTAATGTTAGGTATAAAAGTAGATTTAGGGATATATACATATTTTATTACACCTTTATTTATACTTATTTTTCTTAATGCTTTAAATTTATATGATGGTGTGAATGGTCAGACAGTTTCTTACATAATGTTATTTTTTTTATTTTTTTTTCTAAATGATATTGTCTCTTACATCTATGTACTTTTGGTGCCTTTTTTAGCTTTTTTTTTGTATTTCAATTTAAAAAATAAAATATTTCTTGGCGACACAGGTGTAACATTGCTTGCAATTTTAATAAGCTTCGTAGTGATTAATAATTACAATGTTAACAAAAATTTATATTGTGAAGAAATATTTTTAATAATGATGTTACCCGGCATCGATATGCTAAGAGTATACTTGGTAAGACTAGTTAGAAGAAAAGATCCCTTTAAAAGTGATAATAATCATTTACACCACATTCTTATGAAAAAAATTCCAAAAAAATTTGTTTTTATTTATCAAGCTATATTAATAAGCACTATGTTGATACTGTATTATACATTTTCAGTAAATTTATATTATATTTTTTTTATTGTGTTAGTGTTTTATACGTTTAGTTTATTATATTTAAATGCTGAGAAGTCAAAAACATGATTATTTTATTATTATATGTTTTTCTCTCAGTATATTCTTTTGGGACTTAGATAACATTTTTTCTAACTTCAGATTTGCCGTTCTATTAATTCCCTTGTTTTATTTATTTTTTTTTCAGAAATTTTTTTTAGAAACAATCAAAAAAAATCTTATTTTAATATCTACTTTTTCAATTTTACTATTTTCACATTATTTTATAAGTTATTATTTTATAAGTTTCGATATAAATTACATTTCAATTGTAAAATTAATTTTTTTAATCTTTATTATTATTTCGTTAATTCTAAGTTCAAATATTATTGAAGAAAAATTTTTTCTCTTTATAAATATTTCTATAGCATTAATTTTTTCTTTTATTTTAATTGACATAATTACAAACATTTTTGATAAAAATTTACTAAAAGCATTGTCATCAAATCGTTTTGAGAATTGCTATCATGGTTATTTTACAGAATTGTCTTTTACGTTCAAAGAAGAATCTCATTTTGCAATGAATGTTGCTGCGTTATTGCTCACATCAATTTTTGTTCATCTAGAATATAGAAGAATTCCGAATATCATTTTCTCTTTCTTGATAATTTTAATTATTTTATCGTATGTTTTTGCGCTGTCTTTGACATTTATAATAGGTTCTTTGTTTATAAGTACACTTATATTTTTTTTCTCAAAAAAAAAAAAAACTAAAATAGTTTTTTCTTTTATTTTTACATTTTATTTTTTCTCGTTTATTGCATTTCCTCTTTGTACAAATAAAGCCATCAATATAATGGCAAATAGTTTTGGAAAGGTTGAAATTAAATTTCTTGACAAAATAATTATAAAATCTGAAAACATGAATCAAAGTAGAATGGGAAGTAAAAGAAAAATTGAAAAAAAAGAGCAAATACCAGCAGGATTAAGTACAGGCGTTTATATCAATTCAATTAATATAACAAAAAAAATTTATGAAGATTATATTTTTGGTGTTGGATTTGATAATTATATTTACGCATTTGAAAAATATATTAATTTAACAGCGCCATCCTCCTCTGGCATGAATGATGTAGTTAAAAGTGTAGAGATACTTAATAAAAATGATGGTTCTAATAATCTTTCTAAATTATATGTAGAATTTGGAATTTTAAGTTTATTTATTTATATTTGCTTAGTTAGCTTTATTTTTAGTAAAAAAATAAATTCACCAATAAAAGTCTTTGTTGTTGGTTGTTTAATTATACAGTTATTTTTAAGGGGTGCAGGATATTTTAATGGAGGATTTTTCTTACTTATATTTCTCAGTTTTTATCTACAAAAAAAAAAATTAAATGAAAAATAACATATACAAATCATTTCAGATCTTAGTCGTAGCAATATGTTTACTTTTGATTTTCAAAATTGTTTTTGAGGAGGAACAAGTAAAAAACATTTTAGTCAATATTAATATTTATAAATTTTTACCTTGTATTTTAGTCTCTATATTTATTACTCTTTTTTACAGTCAATTAATTTTCAATGTAATTAGACTTACTACAAAAATTCAAATTACATCAAGGAAATGGTTGTATATTTTTCTAAATAGTCAGTTTCTTGATACCATTCCTTTTGCAGGCTTTTTTTATAAGGCAATAAGACTAAAAAAATATAATTTAGATTATAAGTATTTTCTTTTTAGTTACTTGTTTATATTTACCATCTGGATTGTAATTTATTTATTTTTTTTCAGTTTAGATACCATATTTTTATACTATTTTTATGAAAATAAAAATTTTTTAATTTTTTCGTTAGTTTTTTTTCTTTCTGGTATTTTAGCTTTCTTATCAATAAAACTACTTAATTTTATATTAATTAAAATAAATATTAAAAAGAAATTTTTTTTAAAGTTAAAATCTTTAGTTTTTTTTATAAAAAAAAATATAAAAAAAAAAAAAATAATTAAAATTTTTGTAAAATTTGGATTACTTATTCATATATTTGAATTTATATTATACGTAATAGTGATCGATTTTTTACAATTTGATTTAGATTTAAAAACTGTTTTCATCATATTTCTTGTAAATAGTATAATAGATTTTTTTCCTTTAACTCCAAAAAATATTGGTTTTTCAGAGTTAATAACCGGAGGGTTGTTAAGTGTAATTGGATTCAATTTTACTTCTGGTGTAATCTTAAAACTTTTTGTGAGAGTCTCAGCATTAATTGCTACAACTGCTCTCTTTTTTTTAAATAATATTTTTTTTAATGATGAAATCTAAAACCTTTAAATACTCTTTAATTTATTTATTAATTGTTTCATTTTTTATAATAATTATTTTAAGTTTTTTATTTGGATTTAAAATTGGTGTTTTTAGAGAGGGTCCAATATTTGAAAATGTTGTACGTATTTATAATTATTCAAATAATATAAAATTAGAGTTTAAAAAAATTTTAAATAAAAAAAATGCTCAGGTAGTAACAAAAAACAAAAATGGTTTAATATTAGATAAAAATGAAGCATCGAAACAAAGTCTAGAAATTCAAATTGGTGAATTACCAGAAGACCTTCTTATTTCTGCATCTTTATCTATATGGGAAAATGAAGATGTAGATCACAAATTAATCTTCTTTTCAAAAAAAGGTATTGAACATGAAATTTTAATGGATGAAGATAAAAATTTTTCCTTAAATGATAATATTTTCAAATGGCCTCATGGGTTGATAGTAGAGGAAGAAAATTACATTTATTATAATTTTGATGGAGGCAATAGTATTACCAAAAAAAACCTCTGCAATGAAACAATCTGGTCCTTAGAAGGTAAATTTCATCATTTAATGTCTTTAAATGGTAGTTTTTTATGGGCTCTAAAAAAAAAAAACCAAGGTGAATATGACGTTGCTGAAGAGTTTATAAAAATAAATAAGTATACAGGTCAAATAGTTCATTCATTTAATGTAAATGATATAATATCTGCAAATCAACCTTATGACTATTTTTCGATTAAACAAAGAGATCTTTCAAGTGTGTGGGAGTATGAGCCATTTCATTTTAATGATATAGATGTATTGACTAAAAAATATTCAGAACATTTTCAGAATTTTAGCGAAGGTGATCTAATGATAAGTTCAAGATCTCTTAATTCAATTTTTATACTGAATCCAAAAAACCTCAAAGTTAAGAAATTTATTTTTGGATTGACAAGACGTCAACATGATCCGGATTGGAATAAAGGATATATCACCATTTATGATAATCAAACAGAATGGAAAAATGGAAAAAGATTTTTAAATAGCAGAATAGTTAAAATTAAAAATCTCGAAGAAAAAAACATTGAAACTTTGAAATTCGAAAAGGAATTTATGTCAGATGCAAGAGGAAATCACGAAATTATAGAATATGGTGATAAAATGTATACCTTGATTGTTTCACCCTACGAGGGAAAACTATTATTTTTTGAGGGTAAGAAAAATATATTTACGATAATGAATAAACAAACAAGTGATGTTTTACCAATCTCAAATGCCAAAATATTGAATAAAGAAAAATTTTTAAAAAATTTAAAACTATGCAAATAATTACATATTTATTTTTATTTTATTTAATTTTAATTTTTCCAGCATATGCATATATTGGTCCAGGTATAGGAGCAGGATTAGTAGCTACTATTTTAGGCTTTCTTTTAACAATTCTTGTCGCATTATTTGTTATAATTTATTATCCAATCAAAAAAATAATTTTCCAATTAAAGAATAAGAATAAAAAGAAGAAAAAATGAATTTTTTTCTTATATTTATTTTTACAACTTTATTAATTGAAATTATCTTATTTTTTGAAATTAAAAAAAAATTATACAATTTGTATTTACTTTACATTCAGCTAATTAAACAATTTAGAATAAAGAAAAAGAATCAGGATATTTTTTTCAAGGAGATTAGAGTTCAAATTTTAAGTATATTAAAACTTTATATAATTATCATATATCCCTTTATTATGTTGTTAATTATATTTTATTCAATAAATATTTTTATAGAAGTAGATTTTATTGGAGATCCAAAATTATTCTTAAGCAAAAATTATATAATTTATATGTCCGTTTTTGGTTTGATTTATTATTTATTAAGAAATGTCTTATCAAAAAAATTTTAATTATAATTTATTCTCAAGAGCATTGCATCGAATAACGTTGAAATCAAATATTTTACAAAATGTATTTTTTGATTTAGAAAAATTTTTATTTCTTGAAAAAAATAGCAAGATACAAACAAAGAGTTTATTCATCACTGGATTAGCAAGGTCAGGCAGTACCATTTTGTTAAATAATCTCTACGATACAGGTTATTTTGCAAGTTTAAAATACTCAGATATGCCATTTATTTTAAGCCCCAATCTCTGGAACAAAATAAATATTTTCAATTTAAAAAAAAATGAAAAAAAAATAAGGGCACATAATGATGGAATAGAATTTAATTATACAAGCCCAGAAGCATTCGAAGAGGTATTTTGGAGAGTACAGGCACAAAAAAAATATAGCGATTTTGAGATTTTGAAAAAATTTAATCAATATCAAAGCTTAATAATTAAAAAAGAAAAAAAAAATATTTATCTATCCAAAAACAATAATAATATAATTCGGCTAGACCTTTTAAAAAAAAAATTTAATAAAAAAATAATAATTGTATTATTTAGAAAACCTTTAAATCAAGCATTTTCACTACTAACACAACATCAGAATTTTATTAATATTCAAAATAAAAATCCCTTTGTGCTTGAGTATATGAATTTTCTCTCACATAATGAATTTGGAATTAATCATAAACCTTTATTTTTTGAAGAATTTAAATCTGACTATAGAACAAGTGATATAAATTATTGGTTGGATTATTGGATATTTATCTATTCAAAATTATCAAAATTTGGGGATAAAGATAAAGATATTATATTTTTAAGCTATGAATCTTTGAAATTAGCTCCTTTAAAAATTTTAAATCTAATTATTAAGATATTTGACGAAAAATTTGCAATTAATAAAACTAATATAATTGATAAATTGGATAAAAAAATGACATTTGAGATTAATAAAAAAAAATTTAAGATTGCAAATGATTTGTACGAAATTATAAAAGAGTACGAAATTAAATCTTAAAAATTAATTATTATATAAATTCCTGTGAAAAAAATTTGCAAAAACTGCGTAATGGATACTACAGATCCAAATATAGTTTTTGATGAAAACGGCGTTTGTAATCATTGTAATAATTATCAAAAAAATATTAAGCCATTTTTAAAAAAAAGCGAAGCAAGAACAGAAATTTTAAGTAAAACAATTAATCAAATAAAAAGTAGTAATAAACATAAAGAATTCGACTGTGTAATTGGTGTAAGTGGTGGTGTTGATAGTTCTTACATGCTTCATGTTGCAGTGAAAAAGTTTCACTTAAGACCATTAGTGTTTCATGTAGATGCAGGATGGAATTCTTTAGTAGCTATTAACAATATAGAAAAGTTAATAGATAGGTTAAATCTAACTTTACATACTAATGTTATATACTGGCCTGAGATGAGAGATTTACAATTATCTTTTTTTAAAGCACAAGTCCCTCATTTAGATACACCACAAGATCATGCTTTTTTTGCATCTACTTATAATTATTGTGCTAAATATAAAGTAAATCATATTTTGAATGGCGGAAACTATGCAACAGAGTGCGTGAGAGAACCACTTGAATGGCACTATCACGCTTCAGATCTGTATCATTTAAAATCAATACATAAGACTTTTGGTGACAGACACTTAGATAAATTTCCTCTTTGTGGGATATTTAAATACAAATTATTTTATAGATATTTTAAAAATATTAAAGTTTTTCAACCCTTAAACTATATCAATTATAATAAAGAAGACGCTATGAATATACTAGAAAAAGAATATGGCTGGCAGCCTTACTCGCATAAACATTACGAGTCTAGATTCACAAAATTTTATGAGGGATTTTGGTTATTAAAAAAATTTGGTTATGACAAGAGGAAAGCTCATTTTTCAAGTTTAATCCTTAATGATCAAATGACCAGAGAGCAAGCTTTAGATAAATTAAAAATGAATCCATTATCTGAAGATGAGATAGCAGTTGAAAAAAATTTTGTAGCCAACAAATTAAATATTTCTTTAAATGAATTAGAGGAATTTTTTAAAGGAGAAAATAAAAGTTTTAGGAATTATAGATCTCATTATTTTATAATTAATTTTTTTACAAAAATTTTGAAACTTATAGGAATAGAAAAAAGAGTTATACAATGATAGGACTAATAGATTATGGTTTAGGTAACCTTAAATCTTTTTCAAATATCTTAAAAAATTTTAATACAACTTTTTTAATACCCAAAGATAATAATGAAATACAGCAATGCTCAAGATATATTTTACCAGGTGTTGGGTCATTTGATGAGGCAGTTGGAAGGTTGAAATCAGAAAATTATTTCAAATGTTTAGAGAATGAAGTTATTAAAAAAAAGAAAAAAATCTTAGGTATTTGTGTCGGTATGCAAATTTTTTTAAACAATAGCGAAGAGGGAGATTTTCCAGGTTTAGGCTGGGTCAATGGATTGGTAAAAAAATTTCCGGTTAACAATCTAAGAGTTCCACATATTGGATGGAATAAACTTACAATTCGAAAACAAAATGGATTATTCAAAGATTTAGAAGATCCAGAATTTTACTTTTTGCATTCTTATTATTGTAGCATCAAATATTCCAATGAAATAGTTGCGATTACAAATTATTCAAACGATTTTTGTAGTTGCTATGTTTCTGAAAATATATCAGGTATTCAATTTCATCCAGAAAAAAGTCATGATAATGGGATTAAATTATTAAAAAATTTTGTAAATCTGTAAAATGCTTAGACCAAGAATTATTCCCTGTCTATTAATTAATAATGAAGATGTAGTTAAAACAACTAAATTTGAAAATCAAATCTATATTGGCGACCCCCTTAATATAGTAAGATTATTTAATGAAAAAAAATCTGATGAGATACTAATTATAGATATTATTGCTTCACTTCAAAAAAGGAGTCCAAATTTTAAGTTAATTGAAAATATTGCAGAAGAAGCAAGAATGCCAGTTGCTTATGGCGGTGGAATAAAAACGGTCGATCAAGCGTTAAGAATTTTTAATTCCGGTATAGAAAAAATTTCTGTAAGCTCTTTATTCTTTGAAAATAAATCTGAAATTAAAAGAATTATCAAATCAGTGGGTTCCCAAAGTCTGGTTATTACTTTAGATGTGAAATTAATTGATAATAACTATTCAATTTATTCACTTAATGGAAAAAAATTTATTACTGATGATATTAAAAGAGTCATAATAGATGCCCAAGATCTAGGTGTTGGTGAGATTATAGTAAATAACATTGACAGAGATGGAACGATGATAGGTTATGATAACAAACTAATTGATTTATTTTATAAAAATTGCTCAATACCATTAACTATTCTAGGTGGTGTTGGGAAACGCGAACATTTAATAGATAGCGTTAATAAATTTGGAAGTATAGGGTATGCTTGTGGAAGTTTCTTTATCTTTAAAGGTCCAAGGAAAGCAGTATTAATTTCTTACAATAATAAATTTTAAATAAATCTTTGACAATTACTGATGTTTAGATATAAGAATGAGCCTGGTGATTATTGCGTAGGTGTAATACCCGATCCCATTCCGAACTCGGAAGTCAAGACTTACAGCGCCGATGGTACTTTATCTTAAGATATGGAAGAGTAGGTCATTGCCAGGCTACATTTCTTAATGAAAAATATCATTATAGTAACAGGTGGATCTGGATTTGTAGGATCTAATTTAATAAAGAAGTTGCTCAAATCCTCAAAAAAAAAAATTATTTCTATTGACGATTATTCAAGTGGAAATAAAAAAAATCATATTAAAAATTCTAGAGTTACATATGTAAATAATTCTACTAAAAATATTAAAAAAATTTTAGAGAGAAAAAAGAAAAAAATTGAAACCATCTTCCATTTTGGAGAATATTCAAGAATTTTTCAAAGTTTTAAGAATTTTCAAAAATGTTTTGATTCAAATATAAATGGTACCAAAGAGGTCATTTTATTTTGTTTACAAAATAAAATAAAGTTGATCTATTCAGCGACTTCCGCATCACTTGGAAATAGCGGTAAAGATGAAAATCTTTCTCCATATGCTTACACAAAATCAAAGAATTTAGAACTTTTAGAAAATTTAAAAAAATGGTTTAAATTTAAGTATGAAATCATTTATTTCTATAATGTTTATGGACCTGGGCAAATCAAAAAGGGAAAAAATGCGACTGTGATAGGAATATTTGAAAGTCAGACTGATGAAAATATTCCATTAACTGTTGTCAAACCGGGTACTCAAAAAAGAAGATTTACTCATATTGATGATACTATTGATATTTGTATAAAAGCTTGGAAACTTAGCAAATGTAAGCATTATGCAATATCAAATAGAAGATCATATTCAATAATTGAAGTTGCAAAAATGTTTAAAAGAAAAATTATATACTTACCATACCGAAAAGGAGAGAGGTATGCATCTAAACTAACTAAAATGAATTTATCTAATCTAGTAAATATCTATTTTGGAAATAAACAATTAAAGAATTATATAGATGATTTTATCTCAACAAAAAAATAATAAATTACATAAAATTTTTGAATATTTCATAATTTTTATTCCGCTTTTATTGATTTCGGGACCACTTTTATCTGATCTGGCCGTAACTTCGGTAGCTATATACTTTGTTTTTATTTTTAAAAAAAATTATAAAAATGAAAAAATAATTTACTATTTATCTATTTATTTTTTGATTTTTTATTTATTAATTTTAATAAGTAGTCTACTTGCAGAAGACAAATATTTATCACTAAAAAATACAATTTTTTATATAAGATTCATTTTTTTTTCTATTTGTTTTTATTATCTTTTAAAAATAAATAATAAAATATTAATTCAATTGTTTTATGTTTTGTTTTTTTGTTTCTTAATTTTAATATTTGATGGTTTATTTCAAGGTTACTTCAAAATAAATATTTTTGGATTACAAATAAACGATGAATACCTAGGACGTAGAGTAAGTAGCTTTTTTGGTGATGAATTAATATTAGGAAGTTACCTAACAAGAATGTCACCATTACTCATAGGGCTAAGCCTGCTTTATTTTAATAAGGTGAAATATTTTAAGTATTATATAATTTTGTTAATTTGTTTAATGGAAATAGTAATTTTCTTAAGTGGTGAGAGAACTGCTTTTGTATTATTCAATTTAACAATTATTTTATTAACAATCTTTTTGAACGATACAAAAAAAATAAGTATTTTCATTTTTCTCATTATTCCAATTGCTATTACAACATTAATTTTAATTGATGGACCCTCAAAAAAAAGAATAATTGATCAAACAATCAAAGATTTAAAACCAAAAAACTATGATTCAAAATTCGTAATAATAAACAAGCAATATCATGAGCATTATATATCTTCCTATAAAATATTTAAAGATAATATATTTTTTGGAGTAGGACCAAAAAACTTTAGAGTGGTTTGCAAATATAAAAATTATAATTTATCTGAGAATACATGCTCAACTCATTCTCATAATACATATCTGCAACTTTTGTCTGAAACTGGATTATTTGGTTTCCTGCTAGTATTTAATCTTTTTTTATTTATTAGTTTTTTGCTATTGAAACAATTTTATTACAAATTGTTCAAAAAAACTTATTTCCTAAATAATCTACAGGTTTGTATTGTTGTTCATTTTTTTGTTTGTCTATTTCCACTAACACCATCAGGTAGTTTTTTTAATAATTGGACTTCAATTATGTACTACTTTCCTCTTGGAATTCTGTTATGGTCATTCAAAAATAAAAAAATCAATTAAAAGTTTATATTTACTTTTTCACCTTGTAAGTATAAAGAATTCAAAATAATAATGAAAATAGCAAGTTCTTTAAAATCACTTAAAAAAAGAGATCTAGGTTCTAAATTAGTTAGACGAAGAGGAAGAGTTTATATTATAAACAAAAAAAACCCCAAATTTAAAGCAAGACAGAAGTAATCTTTATGGAT
>MDTB01221404.1_pt1 | contig 22215 bp, 22 predicted proteins | sample 811161 | NCBI WGS metagenome assembly MDTB01 (sample SAMN05326650, study PRJNA326480) | marine metagenome | isolation source: seawater | place: Mediterranean Sea | collected 2009 | reverse complement strand
GAGACCGCTCATGAATCCAGCAACATGTGCCATGTAGGCAACACCATCGGACATAGAGGATCCTAATGAAAAAAACTGACCAATAATCCATATTGCCAAAACTATACCTGCAGGAACATTAATAATTTGGATAAAAATAAAAATCCAAACAAAAACTCTTACATTTGCACTTGGATATAAAATTAGATAAGCACCGAGTATTCCGGCAACTGCGCCACTAGCGCCTATTAAAGGTATTAAGCTATCAGGGTCTACGATTCCTTGGGCTAGAGAAGCTATAACCCCACAGACTAAGTAAAAGACAAGAAACTTAATCGATCCAAGTTCAGCCTCAATATTATCGCCAAAGATCCATAAATAGAGCATATTTGAGAATAAATGAAAAAATCCCCCATGAATAAATAAGGATGTGTAGAGGCTTGAATAAAACAAACTTGAATTTGGAAAAAATTCTCCGGAAATAAATCCATTATCTTTGAAATATGCATCCAGTTCGCTGCTGCTAAGACTGGATTGATATAAAAATACCAATACGTTTAAACCTATTATTAGATAAGTTACCCAAGGTATTTTTTTAATTGGATTATCATCAAAAAGAGGCAAGAAAAACATTAGCTATCCAAATGTTTTGCATTTTGTAGCTCAACAACCAAGCTTAGAACTTCCTCCCATATTTTCCACTCTGAATGATTTAGGTTTGCAGCATGTTCAGCCGCTCTAAGCATTGCTATTGACTCAGCATCATCTCCATACTGAGTAATAAGGTCTCTGGCTGTCTTTTCTGTTTGATTCAAGATTTTTGGGAACTAAAGCATTTAAAAACTGTTCTGCCACTTTATCCCAAGTAAACTGTAAAGCAAAGCTTCTGCAATCAGATTCTGAAACTTTAGTTGCCTCATAAATAGCTTTTGACAGATCATTTGAAAGGTAACCGTTTAAACCATTAATTACCACATCAGCTGGTCCAGTAACTGGATATGCAGCAACTGGAGTACCACAAGCCATCGCCTCTAATAATACAATCCCAAAAGTATCTGTTTTTGATGGGAAAACAAAAGCGTCTGCGCCAGCGTACCAGCGTGCTAACTCAATACCTGTTTTATAACCTGCAAAATAAACTTCCGGATATTTTTTTTCTAGATAATTTTTATGTGGTCCATCACCAACAACTACTTTTTTTTGTGGTGTAGAAAGTTTGAGGAAGTCATCCAGATTCTTTTCAATTGAAACTCGACCAGCATATAAAAGATAAGGTAAATCAAATTCGATTTTAGGATGGCTGTTATTGAAGATTGAATGATTAATGGCTCTGCTCCAAAGAGTTGTTGAATTAAATCCCCAGCTCTTTAATTCCTCAGCATGTGATTGAGTATTTACTAAGTTATGGAAAGCTGCATTGTGAAACCAACGCATAAAGCTATAGCCTAAAAATAGAGGAAGACCTATTCTGCTTTTAACATATTCAGGAAATTTTGTGTGAACTGCTGTACTGAACGCAAGTTTATTTCTAATTAATAGCTTTCTTGCGACCATTCCTAGCGGTCCTTCAGTTGCTATATGTATAGCATCGTATTTGTTGAATTTTATTATTTTTTTTAACTCAGAGGGATTGATAGCAATTTTGATTTCAGGATACATGGGCATTGGAATGCACTTAAATCTAGATGGATCAATTACATCAACAATATGGCCATTTCTTCTTAAATTAATTACTACATTAGATAATGTAGTTACAACACCATTAACCTGAGGAAACCAGGCATCGGTAATGATGAGGATGTTCATGATGCTTTTAAATATTTAATTTTCTCTCTTTGATTGTCAGCCCACGGTATAATTTTGAAGCTTCCAAATTCGTCTTCAACTAAAGCTGTACAAGATTCTACCCAATCGCCGCAATTCATATAAATAGTCGAGTTGATATCTTTTATCTCAGCCTTATGGATATGACCACAAACCACACCATCAAATCCTCTTCTCTGGCATTCTTTTGAAACATTAATTTCGTAATCAGACATAAAGTTCACTGCACCTTTAACTTTTTGTTTGAGGTAATTAGAGAGAGACCAGTAACCGTAACCAAATCTAGACCTTAATGAATTTAGATATCTATTTAAGACAAGTAAAAACTGATAAATCCAATCACCCAAAAGTGCAAGATGTCTCCCGTAAGTTGTAACTATATCAAACTGATCACCATGAATTATAAGAAGATTTTTATTATGAAAAGTTTCATAACTATGCTCCTCTTTTAATTCAATATTACCTAATTGAAGTGGTTGATAGCGTCTTAAGAAATCATCATGATTGCCTGTTATGAAATAAACTTTGGTTCCTTTTCTTGACATAGATAAAAATTTATTAAAAACATTGCTGTGCTCTTGAGGCCAGTACAATTTAGAGGATAGTCTCCAGCAGTCTATAATGTCTCCAACCAAGAAAAGATTTTCACACGTATTGTTATTGAGAAAGTCTAGCAGTAACTTTGATTGGCATCCTTTAGAACCTAAATGTATGTCAGAGAGAAAAATTGAACGAAAATGAGCTTTTGACATACTAGAATATTATCGATAATTTAAGGCATTATTAAAACAAAAATGTAACAATTGTATGGAAATTATTCATATATATGACCAAAGGCCAGGTCATTCTAACCAAGGAAATATTCTCTTACAATCCCTTGTTAATGAGTTTAATTGTGCATCGTCAGAATGCTCTACAGATAACTTGGACAAACTTAAACCAAGTTCAAATAGACTTATTATAATTGGGGTTGGTCATAGAGCGCATAGAACATTACTGCAACAAAAAAAACTTCTCTCTAATTCTAATAAGATTACTCTTATCGCTGTTCTTAGGCCAACTTTTAATGCTAAAAAGTTTGATGTAATAGTAGCCCCAGAACATGACTACCACAACAGAAAGATGCCTACAAACTCTTTGTTATTTAAAGGCAGTCTTTGTAAAACATCCCTTGTTAAACCCGAAAATAATAAACTTGTTGTATGCATAGGCGGCCCAATAAAAAATGTGCCGTTTGAAGAAAGAATATTAATAGATAATTTAAAATACATCATTGATACTCACCAACAGTTTAAGATTTCTATTTTTAATTCGAGAAGAACGCCCGATGATGTATGGTCTGAAATTTCTTCTTATGAAAATATTAAACTGCATGATTCTAAGGATACCGATTTTAATTTTTTTAACGCCAACCTTGTATTGGCATCGAAAAAATTTATCACACCAGACAGCATAAGTATGATTTTTGAGAGTCTATCCAGTTACGGTGAAACTTATTTGTTGCAAACCAGTAAATTCTCTAAAAAATCTTGGTTTAGTATTAAAAGCAATAAACATCAAAGAATTAACAATGAATTACTTGATGAAAAACGCATTGGTATTGTTCAAAAAAGAGATGTATTTGATAAATCCGGAGTAATAAGCCATATGATATCTCCAAATCCAGGTTTTGAGCCATTAGCTGAAGTCGAGAAAATTGCTTTCCAAATTAAAAGACTAATAAATGAATAACATTGCGCATTTAATTTGTAGCAAAAATTTTTCAGGCATTGAGCAACATGTTCATGAATTAACATCAATATTAACAAATAATTCTGATTATGATCTTTATATCTTTGCAGATAAAACGCTGGAGCCTCATTTTCAAAATCATAGATTGCAAATATTTCCAAATAAATTCAGATTTAATCTCTTTGCTCTTTTCAAACTTCGAAAATTAATAAAAGATCATAAAATTCAGATACTTCACTGCCATGGTTCAAAATCAATCCTCTTGGGTCGTTGGGTAAGCTGGATTTCAAAGGTAGAGTTAATTGCAACAGTTCATGCTAATAAAAAAAGACCTGTTGCTACAAATGCCTTTAGGAAAACAATTATTGTAAATGAGCTCTTAAAAAAAACTTATCCTGCTGCAGAGGTAATAGGTAATTGGGTAAACCCTAAATTAGAAATACTTAATTCCTCAAGAGACGGAAAATTTATTGCGGTTGGAAGACTGGAAAAAATCAAGCGATTCGATTTATTGATTCATGCATGGAAAGGTATTAGTGAAAAACTTGAAATCATCGGAGATGGTTTAGAAAAGAATAACTTACTCACTATTATTAACGATAACAACTTGGCTGAAAAAATCACCATCAGATCAGAGGTCAATTCTCAGGAACTGGGTAATATTTATAAAACAGCAAAAGGTTTAATTATCACCAGTTTAAGAGAGGGAGGCCCTAGGGTGGCTTTAGAGGCAGCAGCTTTTAACTTACCGGTATTTGGAACCAATGTTGGTATTATGAGTGAATTATTTCCGCAAGAGGTCTTAGCTGATCCCAATAATGAAGAAGAGATTATTTCTTTAATACGAAGTTTTGTGCCGCTAGCAAAAAATCTTGATGTAAGTGCAGTTAAGGAGCGAATATTTGAATCCTACACAGTAGAAAGCTCTGCAAAAAAGGTTAGTAGAATTTACAATTCGGTGTTAAGCAATTCCTTATAAACTTTTAATGTTGCGTTGGTTTGATGCTCTTTTGTGAACTCTTTATTTAAAATTAACTGGTCTGGAACCTCTAATAAATGTCTTACTTTAACTTCTAAATCATCCATGGAATTAAGTTTAGCAAGGCCATTAGATTGAAGGAGAGATAGGGACTCTTTTACCCCTCCATAATCCCATCCCACCACTGAACTGCCGCAAGCAGCAGCTTCAATCATGGTTCTCCCAAACGGTTCAGCCTTTGATGATAAGTTAAAAACAATAGATGAAATTTTATATACATTTTCAATATCAGATCTCCCATCACAAAATAAAATTTTAGTGTCATCCAAATTAAGGTCTGATGCCATCGTTTTGAGCTTTTTAAAATAAGTTTTTTTATTCTTTGCAACAGGCCCCATGACAATGCCGATCAATGATGGGTCTTTCAACCTGTGGATTAGTTCAATAAACGTTTCAATGCCCTTCCACGAGGTGATCCTACCAGGCATCAATAAGATTTTTTTATTTGTTGTTTGCGGAAAGTCTGCAAACCATTTATCAAGCCAGCTACTTTCAAGAGGAATTTGATTAAATTTTTCTGTGTCACACCCCCTGTAAATATTAACTATATTTTGAGTTGAGATTCTGTAATTATTTTTTATGTATTGCTTAACAGTATTAGAAATACTAATAATTGAATCACCTTTAGCCATTGATTGGCTATACCATGGCTTGCTGTAAAGACCATGAAAGGTAGATACTGTTATGGGCTTTTGATGATTTGGCATTCCTCTTGTGGCCAAGAGATATATCCAGGCTGGAAATCTTGATCGAACATGAACAATATCTGGTCTCTCTTCAAGAAGAATTTTCTTAAGAGCTTTAAACTGCATCAAAGCAGACAAGGATTTCTTTGAAATGGGAATTCGTAAATTTTTTACCTCGGTGTCTAATTCACTCTCAAGAACTCCTCCTGCAGAAATAATGAGAGCATCATGACCTTGAGAAACTAAAAAATTGGCAAGATCTACTGTTCCCCGTTCAACACCTCCAAAATTTAATTCTGGAAGTAATTGAGCAACTTTCATTTATTCGTACCTTAGTGATATTGCCGGATCAAGTTTCGCTGCTCTTCTGGCAGGCCAAATTCCAAAAAATAGTCCTACCATTGCAGAAAAGGTCACTGAGCCGATAATCGCAGTTAGAGGAAATACTATCGGCCATTCTTGTAAAAAAGCTATTAGAAAATATATTGAGGTTCCAAGAATAACTCCAATAAAACCTCCAATTAAACATAGTGTAATTGCCTCGATAATAAACTGAAGCAAGATTGTATTTTGTGTAGCGCCTAGCGCCTTCCTTAAGCCAATTTCCCTAGTTCTCTCTGTCACTGAAACTAACATAATGTTCATCACTCCAATACCACCCACCAAAAGACTTATTGAAGCAATACCAATAATTAAAGCAAAAAAGATAGATGTAGCCTGTCTTTGAAGATCTAGTGCTTGGCCCCAGTCCCTAATACTAAAATTATTAGTTTCACCGGGTCCAATGTCATGCTCTCTTCTCAGAATCCTTTCGATAGCAATCATTACTTCTTCAGTAGAATACTCTACAGGGAAATTTACATTAATGGATCCGATTGTCTCCCTTCCAAAGATCCTATCAGAGGCTGTATATAAGGGTGTATAGATCTGCTCATCAGGATTAGGTCCCCAGCCTGCGCCCTCTTCTTTAATGGTACCGATGACTTTGAATGAAATATTATTAATTAAGATTTCGTTGTTTAAGAGGGCTCTGGATGATGTTTTAAGTTCATTAGCAACCTTTGAGCCTAACACAACCACCCTTTTTCTGGCTAAACTGTCATTTTCAGTAAAAGTGGTACCAGAATCTAATTCATACCCTCGAATAGAAAAAAAATCTGGCGTACTGCCAACAATTTGTAGGCTTGCATTCTCACTTTTAAATTTAACTTGTTTTGAACCTCGAATCTCAGGAGCAATCTGCCAAGGTATTTCTCCGTCCTTTGAAAGAGCGATGGCATCTTTAATATCTAACGGGACCTTACTTGTATTGGTTGCACCTTGTCTAGAGGAGCTGGGATAAACATATATTGTTCTTGCTCCAAGGTCAGTAATCGAGTCATTAAGCGCCTGTTGAGCACTTGAACCCATAGCCACCATAGCAATGACCGCTGCAGTCCCAATAATAATGGCAAGCGTTGTTAAAATTGATCTTAATTTATTGGCTTTAATTGCATCGACTGCAGTCCCTATAGATTCTTGGACAAGCATTAGCTGAACCTATTACGTAATCGTTCTGAGAACCTTTGTTGGGACTTAATTAATCCCTCACTTGGTAAGACATAAACAATGTCATTTTTATTAAGTCCCTCTTTGAGTTCGACATAGTTAAGATCAGTTTTTCCAACCTTAACCCATTGCATTTGTGGTCCGTTATTTGTTTCTTTGAAAACTATAAAAGAAGTAAAGCCTTCACCTTCAACTTTCTTCTCAAGAAATGAGTTAATTTGATCATCATTAAGCCCTAAAAGCATCGCTACTGTCATAACATCTCTTCTAGTTCTAAGAGATCCTGAAGGGAGTGCGAGGGCAACTTGTTCATTTAAAATTTCAATTTCAACATCGGTATTCATCCCAATCAGTAGCAAATTATTCTCATTTTTAATATCAATCAATACAGGAAACGTAGTAACGTTCTGCTCTTCTTTTGCCTGCGGTTCGATCTTGGAAACTATGCCTGTAAATTTTTTATCCCGATAAGCTGAAACTTTCAAAGTAACTTCCTGACCAATAGTAATCTTGCCAATATCTATCTCATCAATCAGTGCTCTAACTCTTACTTGATTTAAATCAGCCATCTCCATTAAAAGAGTTCCCCCACCTACAGCTGAGGTTGGAGAGGTGATTACTTGGCCAACTTCTGCTGCTCTAGAAATAATCGTTCCACTAATTGGGGATCTTACAAGAGTATCATCAAGTGCTATTTTTGCATTTTCTAAGTAAACATTAGATCTTACGTATTGAGACTTTGCTGAGGAAAAAGATTCTTGTGCATCTTCAAAAGCCTTATCGGAAATGCTGCCCTCTTTGTGGAGTGTTTCTGATCTAAGAAATTGGCTTTCAGCATTTTGTAACCTAACTTTTGCAACATCTAAATCAGCAGACGCTTGCTCAAGGTTATTTTTTGGTGTTCTTTGGTCAATTCTTGCTAGTACTTGACCTTTTTCAATGTAGTCTCCAATTTCTGCTCCCAAGTAATATATCTCTCCTGAGGCTTTAGACTTAATCTCAATAGAAGAAATTGCCTCAACAGTCCCTGAAGCCTCAACAGTCAAATCAAGCTGCTGCGAATCAACTTCTTTTTTTGAATAAAACTTAAACTCCTCTTCAGCACTGGAGCCGCCTCCGCAACTAACTAGGAAAATTGAAATTATTAAGAAAGATAATATTTTATGTTTCATTTTGGTACCTTTTGATCCTCAAATATTTTACCGTCTTTTATAGAAATTATTCTTTCAGCTTGATTTGCAACATCTATTTCATGCGTAATTAGAATTATCGTTTGACCTTGCTGATGGAGGTTTGTAAAGAGATTCATAACATCATCACCGGTTTTACTATCTAGGTTTCCAGTAGGCTCATCAGCAAAGAGAATTGATGGCTTATTCACTAGCGCTCTTGCTATTGCAACTCTTTGTTGTTGTCCTCCTGATAGTTCTGAGGGTTGATGATGTGCTCTAGATTCAAGATCAACTGATTTAATTACCTCCATAGCGATTTCTTCTTGCTCAGACTTTTCTATACCAGCATATTTTAATGGCAACATAACATTGTCTAAAGCTGTGTTTCTTGCCAATAAATGGAAATTTTGGAATACAAATCCAATTTCATGATTTCTAATCAATGCAAGAGCATCATCGTCAAGCGTGCTCACATTTTTATTATTTAGGTAATATGTTCCACATGTTGGGCTATCCAAGCATCCAATGATATTCATTAAAGTAGATTTACCTGAACCGGATGGGCCCATTATTGCTACGAACTCTCCCTTATTGATATCAAGTGAAACTCCTCTCAGAGCTTCAACAGTTTGGGTTCCAACAGTAAAGTGGCGCACCAAATTTTTGGTTTTAATTATACTCATAAATTTTGGATGTAAAGTATACTTTACATTTACGCAGGATCACAAATAAACACTGGAATGTCTCTATCAGTGTTATTTTGATAAGTTTGATAGTCGGGATACGTTTCACAAATAATTGGCCAAAGTGATGATTTCTCCTCTTTTGACACTTGCCTTGCAATAAAAGTTCCATGACTATTGCGAGTCATTACTTCAACTTTTGGATTTGCTTTAACGTTGTAATACCAGCTTGGATTTTTTGGCATTCCTCCTAGTGAGGCAACTAAAATTGGATTCCCATCTTTGTGGACATGTATTAGCGGGATGTTTCTAACTTTATTTGTTTTAGCACCAATAGTTTTCACGACCATGACTGGAAAACCACCAGGCCACTTATTCCATATCTTCCCCTTTGACATCAAGAAGATGGGTGCTTGAAGCTTTGAAAAGATTCTAATGACGAACTTCCCAAATTTTGCTGAGGATTCTGAATATTTTTCTGCCATTTTTTTATTTAAAAGCCGATATTCCAGTCTGAAAATTACCCAAAATAAGAGAGTGGACGTCATGAGTACCTTCATAGGTATTCACAGCTTCGAGGTTCATGGTATGCCTAATTACATGATACTCATCAATAACACCATTACCTCCATGCATATCCCGAGCAGCTCTAGCAATATCTAATGCTTTGCCGCAATTATTTCTTTTTACAAGTGAGATCATTTCAGGGATCATTTTATCTTCGTCCATTAACCTGCCTACCCTTAAGCTGGCTTGCAGTGCAAGAGTAATTTCAGATTGCATGTCCGCAAGCTTTTTTTGTATTAGCTGTTTAGCAGCCAAAGGTTCTCCAAATTGGTCGCGATCAAGGGTATATTGCCTTGCAGCCTTCCAGCAAAATTCAGCTGCACCAATAACTCCCCATGAAATTCCATATCTGGCTAAATTTAGGCATGAAAATGGTCCCTTAAAGCTTTGTACATTTGGCAGAACTCTCTCATTTGGTATGAAAAGTTCGTCCATAAAAACTTGACCCGTGGTGGACGCTCGAAGAGCAAACTTACCCTCCAGTTTTGCAGTACTGATATTTTTATCATCTTTTTCTGCAATAAAGCCTCGTAGAATTCCTTGTTCATCTTTCGCCCAAATAACAAAAATATCTGCTATTGGTGCATTTGTTATCCACGTCTTAGAACCTGATAACTTATAACCACCATCAACTTTTTTAGCAACAGTCTTCATGCTACCTGGATCTGAACCTGCATCGGGCTCAGTAAGACCAAAGCAGCCAATCATTTTGCCTTTAGCCATCTCTGGCAAGTACTTTTCTTTTTGGTCATCTGACCCAAATCTGTAGATTGCATACATCGAAAGCGAAGATTGAACACTCATTGCTGAGCGATAACTGGAATCAACCCTTTCAATCTCTCTAGTAATTAAGCCATATGCAACATAACCAATGCCTGCACAGCCATAGCCCTGAATTGTAGGACCCAGCATTCCTAGCTCGCCAAGCTCGTTATAAATTTCTCTGTGAAATACCTCATCTCGATTAGCCTCAAGAATTCTTGGCATCAAAGAGTTTTGACAGTATTCATGAATATTTCTTTGAATAATCCTCTCTTCTTCAGAGAGTTGTTCATCAAATAAAAGAATGTCTTCCCAGTGATTTTGCATAAAAAAAACCAGCTTATTATTAATAAGCTGGTTTCATGAAATTAAAAATTAAAATTTATATCTAACATCAAATCCAACAGTTCTGGGGGCTCCGTAATAATCAAGTGTTATTTGACCAAAGCCAGGACCAAATGGAATATTATTAACAATATAACTATTGTCAGTTAAGTTTTTAATCCAAAAAGTTAGACTGATATTTTCTGCTGGATCCATAAACAATCTGAGATCAGTTATGCCTCTTGATCCTACATTTGTAAGTGCAGCTCTTGGGTCATTACCGTTGTATGGGAAAATAGCATGCTCAGAAATCCTACTATGATCTAGTCTCATTCTGTATGCCCCAAAATCTTTTTCTATTGAAACATAAAGAGTGTGGTCTGGAGCATATGGAAATTGCTCTAGAGCAAACCCATCACTTGCAACCGCACCACCAGTAAACTCAGCATCCAAACTTCCATAATTAACCATTAATTTGGTTGTATCATTAAGATAAGCTGTCGTTTCAATTTCAATACCTGAAATATCTGCAGAATTATTGATTACTTCTGAGGCAGCAGCTGCTTCAGCTGTATAGTATGAAATTTGCATATCTTCATGCTCATTATCAAAGTAAGCAGCATTAACCATTACACGGTTATCTAAAAATCTACCCTTAAAACCAATTTCGGTTGATTGAACTGTTTCAGGAGCATATGGAGTTGAGGCAGCAAACGGATTTGCACTCTCAGCATTGAAACCACCTGCTTTAAATCCATCAGCAACTTTAATATACATATTTGCAGATTCGCTAATATCATGCGAAACAACAAATGTACCAGTAGTGTCATCAAAACTACCTTCTCCGTTAGCTGAAATTAATCCAACGTACTCTTTGAAACCTTCTTTATCTTCATCTGTACTTCTTACACCAACAGTTACGCTGGTTTTGTCTGTTACAGCTAAATCAAGCTGCGCGTAAATAGCTTGGCTATCACCAGTACCAGAGTAGTTTTGAACTATGCTTGTCCCGCCACCAAAAAATGATTGTGGGTTTGAAGTGTAAGCATCATCTTTAAGAGCATAATAACCTAATACATAATTAAGATTTCCTCTCTCTCCTGTGAGCTGAAGTTCAAATGTTTCAGATGTGTAATCGGTATACCTAGAAGTATTTGCAACCGGAAAAGGCCCACCATCAAGATCTAAGTTATCTGACCATTCAGTGTCTCTTCTAGCTAATATTGCCTTAACTGTTCCAAGGTTAGTGTCTCTTGAGTAAGTCAATGCAATTCCACTAACTTCAGATTTTTCAAAAACTGCTTCATTAACATGGGCTATTTTTGATCTACCTTTAGATGCATATAGTTCAACCGGCCACAATTTCAAACCGCCAGTTGCAGGGGAAGCACCAACACCAAAAGCAGCACTCCAATTCGGAATAGTGTGTCCAAGTTGTGCAAAAGGAGGTGTGTTGCTTTGATCATTGTAATCAACTGACAAGTCAAACGAGCTGTTATCGGTATCTCTTGCGATTGTAAACCTAAACCCATGAGAGTTAATGGTATCCAACTCATTAACCGTTGGATCTGCTGAAGGAACTACTCCTTGTGCACCACCATAGGGGCCAGGTGCATTATGAACATATCCATCACGCTCTTTACTGTTAACAACTAACTTACCATAGGTGCCTTCTGCAAGCTCAAAGTCAGAGATAAACTGGGCTTGTGTTAGACCATAGTTTCCAAGAGTAAGCTTGGTTTCTATTCCAGATCCGTTAGGCCTTTGAGATATTAAGTTAATTGCTCCACCAAGTGTATTCCTTCCATACAAAGTTCCTTGCGGGCCTCTTAAAATCTCTACCCTTTCCAAGTCAACAACATCAAAGATAGCTCCTTGAGTTTTACCTAGGTAAACACCATCTAAATAAACACCTACTGTTGGCTCCCATGTGATCGCAGGGTTAATTGTTACTCCTCCTCGCATAGCGATGGTAGCAGAAGTATTATTTGATGGAGTTTCAACTAACATAACATTAGGTGAAATGCCTGCCATATCAACAACGTTTTTAATATCTAAATCATCAATGGTTGATGCTGTAATTGCTGTTAGCGCTATTGGGGTATCTTGAAGAGATTGTTCTCTTTTTTGAGCTGTAACAATAACTTCTTCAATGCCACCCGCAGATCTAACCTCCATGCTTTGATCAGTCATTGAAACTTGACCGCTTCTTTGGCTTGCGTTTTCAGACTGAACAACACCTACAGGTTCGTCAGCTGTAACGATAAAACAAGAAATAATTAAAAATGAAAAAAAGTAATTTTTATAATTCATAATATGTCCCCTACTAATTAAATTATATTTTTACAATCATTATTATGCCATATCTTTGAAAATCATAGTTAATTCCATGATTTCCAAGAGATTTGGTACAAATATCCATCATTTTTTTGCTGTTCCCGCAAATTATCTTTAGTGGGATTTGTTTTTGATATTTATAACAAAAATCGATGAGTTCTATTTCAACCTTATCATGACGAACACCATGCAAATCAAGACATCTTATTCCGCTTTCCTCAAAGGTTTTCATACATTATCATATTATTATGATTAATACAGATGAGCTTACAGTAGATTATTTTTTTGATCCATCATCAAAGAGTTTTATAGATGATCCAAAACCAACAATTGAAAAGTTAGTCAAAGAATATCCAATAGCTAGGTTTAATGCATGGTCAGCATGGTTGGTTACCGGAAATAAAAATATTACTGACTGTCTGCTCGACAGAAGGCTTTCAACTGACTTTAATCTTTGGGAGCATGCTCCACCAAAAAAAGAGCTTGAAGATATGGATGCTTTTGAAAAGCTTATGAACAATAACTTATTTTTTTTAAACCGGTCCAATCATCTAAGGCTTAGAAAGCTTGCATTGCCTGCATTTTCACCACGCATTATGGAACAGATGAAGATTAGATTTACAAAGCTGGTTAAAGAGAGATTTAATGAAATCGGTAAGCCTGAAAGATTCAATTTTGCTACCGAAATTGCAGAAATTATTCCAACACAAGCTATTGCAAGTTTGGTAGGCATACCAAGAGACAAATTCCCAATTTTTGATTCACTTGCTTACGGAGTTGTAAGAGGAATCAATCCAATGCTTACACCAGAAGAAAGAGCTGAAGCAATCGCGGGGGTTCCTGCAGGGCTTGATCTACTTAATGAGCTTATTGACGAAAAGAGAAAGAATCCATCTGATGATTTTTTATCTGCTCTCATAACAGCAGAAGAAGATGGCGAAAAATTATCCAACTGGGAAATGTGCGCACTTATAGGTGCGGTGTTAGGAGCCGGGTCTGATACTGCAGTAGACTTACACAGTTATTTAATTAGGGCATTGTTATCTCACCCTGATCAACTAGCTGAATTAAAAAATGACGAAGGCTTAATTCAAAATGCTATTTCAGAGACTCTTCGTTACGAATCATCTGGAAAAACAGGGTTAGCAAGGTATGCATCTGAAGATCTTGAGATCCTTGGTGTAAATGTAAAAAAAGGTGAAATGGTGCAGCTAATTACTAGTAGTGCTGGATTAGATCCAAATGCTTATGAAGATGCAAATACCTTCAATATTCACAGAAGTCATGATAATAGTATAAGCTTTGGTCAAGGTCCTCATTACTGCATTGGGGTTACATTGGTAAGATCTCAAACGGAAGTTATGCTTAAGGAGCTATTTTCAAGGTTTCCTGATCTAAGCCTCTCTGGAAGAATGGATTATGACTACAATCATCACAATGCAAGAAGAATGACGATGCTTGAAGTTGAAACTAATCTAAACTAAAAAATATTTGGATTTGGTAAATCTCCTCTACTCAATATAGAGTCAACCCTGTCTTTAAAAGCTTGCTCTGATTTCTCATTTGCGGGATTAATCCAATACTTTCCTTCCCTGAGTTCAGCCAAACAGAAGTCAGCTACCTCTTCAGGAGTAGTTGTTTCCATTTCAACGCCCATTGATTTCATCATATCAACCATATCCTCAACTGAAGAAATTGGATGCATTGGAGCATTTGGATCTCTGGCTAAATCGTCAGGTCTATTTCTTTCTGCAGAAAAAAGATTGGTTCTAACTGTATGGGGTCCAGGGAACAAGATGGATACTTTTATATTACTCTCCGATTGATCTAATTGAAGCTTTAAGACCTCACTTATACTTGAAACTGCAGCTTTAGATGAGGTGTATATTGGAGTGCTTGGAAGATTGATAAATGCGCCATTACCTGAACATGTATTTATAACATTTGCCTCTTTCCCATGACTTAACATATCAGGTATGAAAGCCTGCAAACCATGAACAATACCCATAACATTAACCCCATAAGCCCAATTCCAATCATTTGGGTTTGTATCCCAAATAGATTGTAATTCAGCAGGTGCAACTCCAGCGTTATTAAAGAGCATTTGAACATCACCCACTTCAGCGGTAACAAATTTATTGAGTGCGACCATTGAGTCGTGATCGGATACATCTGCTTGTTTAATATCCACAGATAAGCCTTCTTTTTCTAAGTTAACTTTTGCAGATTCTAGAGCAGAGGATTCAATGTCACTCAAAACTACTACCGCTCCTTCTTTTGCTAGAGCAGCTCCAATTGCATAACCTACGCCAGATGCTCCGCCCGTAATAACAGCAACTTTATCTTTGAAGTTAGTCATTCAATCAGCCGTCGTATCTTGAATGCATGAATGGAATGTAACCCATAGGATCGACTTCTTGCATCACAGAAGCATTGCTTGAAGACGAGCCCTCCTCCCATGTCATTGATACCATCTCTTCAACCGGAAGATCCACAACTGGATCAACAGGAGACTCTCGCAACGTGAGGTCGCCATCGAGATTCAAATTAACTGTTTGCTTTCGGTGCATATCAATTTTGACAAGCAGTGGATTTTGATCACAAACTTTATTTTGCTCACATGATGGAAATACTTTAAAACAAAAAACCTGATCGGTGAACGATGAAGTTTCAGCCTCATCCTTTACGCTTCCATAAAATTCAATGTATTTAATACCATGCCTTTCAACGCTCGCATGACATGAATCTCCATCTTTGCTTGCTTCAACATTTGCAATCTTTTTAGGCTCACCATAAGTTTCTCTTCCACCCACAACAACACCTTCCCCTTCCATCGGCATTGTAATTTCGTAAATGCCTTCCATATCTTTGTATTTACAGTTGACACCAAAAGTTGCAGCTCCAAATTCAAGACCATCATGTAAATCAACGAATACTCGAGACATTACAACTCTTACCATTGGGTCATCAGCAACAGTTAAAGGTGCTGGGATAAGTTGCTCAATTAAGCCTGGTGTAGTCTTATAAAAAACTTTCACAGCTTGCATTGTTGCATCAAAAAATTCTAGATTATTTTCAGCTGCTTCTTGAAGTTCAGCTGGTGTTTTTACATATCTTAATGTTCCCATATCTTTTATCCTTTTTGTATTAACTGATATCATAACCAATAATTTAAAGGAATTTAAATATGCCCAAACAAGAATTTCCATTCCCAATGCCAAACGGTTGGTTTTGTATCAGTCGATCTGATGAAATTAAGCCCGGTGAAGTTAAATCATTAAAGTTCTGTGACAACCAAGTAGTCGCTTTTAGAACTGAGAGTGGTGAAGCTACTGTTTTAGATGCTTTTTGCCCTCATTTAGGCGCTCATCTTGGTGAAGGTGGTTGTGTCAAGGGTGAAACCATTGAGTGCCCTTTTCATGCATGGCGTTGGAATAAAGACGGTACTTGCGCAGAGATACCCTATGCAAAAAATTTTCCACCAAAAGCAAAAGAAACTCAGATCCATCATTACCCCACCAAAGAAGCAAATGGTTTTATTTGGGCATGGCACCATTTGTTGAAGGAAGAACCTTACTTTGAATTGCCAATACTAGACGGATTTAATGGCGATGATGACAAATGGGGAAAGGTCTACAACTATGAATACAAAATTAATACCGTTCTGCAGGAAATTGCAGAAAATGATGTAGATCAAGCTCACTTTCCAAAAGTACATGGCTCTCCATCTCTCCCTGAAACTGAGGCTATTGTAGATGGTATTTATAGAAAAACGATTGCAGAGACATTAATGGATCCAAATAACGATAGTGTCTCCGAAGAATTTAAAGTTGAGGACCAAGGCATGTTTACAACAACCTTTACAAGAGAGTCCTGGGGTTTGGGTTGTGTAGGTCTTCGCATGGTGAATTTACCCCCAAGTGGTGGTGAGTTCATAATGGTTAATGCTTCATGTCCAGTTGATAATAAAAATTCAATTTTAAGGTGGTCAATGCGGGTCTCAAAAGATATTGAAGATGAAGTTGGCATGGCAATCATTGATGGAATTGCGAATGGTGTTTTGGATGATATGCCAATATGGGACAACAAGAGCTATGTAGCAAATCCAATTCTATGTGATGGAGATGGGCCGATAAATAAATTTAGAAAATGGGTAAGTCAGTTTTACTCCGAGATTCCAGATACTGCATAAACCTTGGCAAAAGTTCATTTCTTTTATTCAACTATGAATGCGGGTAAATCTACTGCTCTACTTCAATCAAACTATAACTACAATGAAAGAGGTATGGATACATTACTCTTTCTTCCTAAGGTAGATGCAGATGCAAATAAAAATAAAATTCATTCAAGAATAGGCCTTATTGCTGATGCAATCTCAGTTGACACTAATTTTGATTTTTTTGAGTATGTTAAGAATTTTAAAAATGATAAAAAGGTTGATGCAATGTTGATTGATGAAGTTCAATTTCTTACAAAAGATCAGGTTAGGCAAATTTGTAAAATTAGCGATATTCTTAATATCCCATCGATGTGTTATGGAATCAGAACTGATTTTAGAGGAGAACTTTTTGAGGGTAGCTCAGAATTGCTTGCGCTCGCAGATAATCTGATAGAGCTAAAAACTGTATGCGACTGCGGAAGAAAGGCAACCATGGTGGTTCGGCTGGATGAATCTGGTAAAGTGATTACTGCAGGTAAAAAAATACAGATAGGTGGAAATGATACTTACAAAGTTTATTGCAGAAAACACTTCAGGGAGTTAACGAACTTAATTTAAGCCCTGAGTCCTCTTCTAAAGCTTTTTAAATGCAAATACAAAGGATCCGTCGGATCTGAGGTCCCAATATTTGCTCCTTGAATCATCGGATGTTCAAGATTAACTTCTGAGGGTTCATTTACATAAACCCAATCAGCATCCACCACCCTTTTAGAAAACTTCCAAACCCCTTTTCTTTTTTCATATTTATCAAAATATCTCCCTCCAATTAGAACATCATGTCCTTGAGCTTCATCCTTTACTTTATGGAAAGCAATAATATAAGTTTCTCCTTCTGCATTATTGCCGTTTAACTTAATGTTGTGGGTCGTTACATTATGATGAAGAATCATCATGTTGCTTTGGATTTCTGGAAGCATATCAATGAACTCCATGGCTTTACCTCTAAAAAATGAACCGTGATCATCCTCAGCATCTTCATGATACAGAGATCGCATGAGTTCCTGATCATGCCTATCAGCTGCCTGACAATAAAGATTTACAAGTTCTCTGATCGCTTCTTTATCGATTAATGCTCTTATTTCTTTGTTTAAATCTTCCATAATAGTTGTCCTAAATAGTTAGTCCTATAGGCTATAATTTTTCATGCACTAAGTAAAAGCTATGCAATACACAAACCTTCTTGAAACCTCCTCCATTGGGGACATGCAATTGAAAAACAAAATTGTGATGGCCCCAATGGGATCAAATTTCGCATCCGAAGCTGGTCATGCAAGCGAAAGATTAAAAGCTTATTACGAAGAAAGAGCCAAAGGGGGTGTAGGATTAATTATCTTAGAAACCTCTGCGGTGAGTTGGCCTGCAGGATCTTCAATGCCAAATATGATTGGGTATTCTGAGGATAGATTCATTCCTGACTTACAAGACCTAACGTCAAGAGTTCACCAATACGGTGCCAAAATTGCAGCGCAATTAAATCATAGTGGAAAAATTTCTCAGGAAGATGTTGTTGCAGGCCGGGAAATTCCAGTTCCATCCATCCCTAAAATGCATCCAAGTGACATGTTTGGGCTCCTGACTGAAGCAGAGATAATGAACTTCATTAAAGCTGCTGGTCCTGATGGTAAAGGTCCTAGATATCACGAACTTACAACTAATGAAATTAAAGAAGAGATTGAACACTTTGTTTCAGCTGCTAAAAGAGCAGTCAAGTCAGGTTTTGATGCGATTGAAATTCATGCAGGACATGGCTATTTAATCTCTAGCTTTTTATCACCCGCAATAAACAGGAGAACAGATGAGTATGGAGGAAGTGCAGAAAATAGAGCAAGATTATTAGTAGAGATAATTTCAAATATTAAATCGTCCATTCCTACCTCTATTCCAGTAATTGTTCGCCTTGATGCATATGAATACAGAGTTGAGGGTGGAATCTCAACTGATGATTTTCTTGTTACTATAAAACTTGCTGAGGAAGCTGGGGCAGATGCTCTTGATATTAGTGCTTACGGAAATCCTGCTAAAGGCATTGCCTTTACCGAAGCTCCTCTTGTTCATGAGCCTGGTGGGTTTATTAAATTCGCTAAACTTGCTAAAGCTCATTCCTCAATTCCTATCTTGGCTGTTGGGAGAATTAATTTAGATGTAGCTGAATTGGGCATAAAAAATAATGATTTTGATTTTGTTGTGATGGGACGAAAGCTTCTTGCTGATCCGTTTCTTCCACAAAAGCTACAAGACAATCAAGATTCGTTGATTAGGCCCTGCATTTATTGTTACGTTTGTGTAAGTAAAATTTTTATAAATCAGCCTATGTGTTGCTCTGTCAATTCCTCTATGGGTAGAGAATTTGAAGATAAAGATCTGTATTCAAAATCTAATGTAAAGAAAAACATTGTAGTTATTGGTTCAGGGCCTGCTGGGATGGAGTCAGCAAGAATTCTTGGTGAACGAGGTCATACGGTTACCGTATTAGAAAAGGAAAAAGATATTGGTGGCACTTTAAGAGTTGCCTCACTTGCATATGAACCCAATCAAGCATTAATTACTTATTTAAAAAATAGTCTAAAGCATCTTGGAGTAAAAATTAAAACTAAAACTAAAGCAAATTTAGAAGTTTTAAAAAAGATATCTCCTGATCATATACTTTTTGCAACAGGAGCTAAAAGAAATGCACCACAAATTCCTGGCAAAGAATTAAGGCATGTCTTTGATGGAGAGGAGTTAAAGTCTTTATTAATTTCAAGTAACAGTGAAGCTGAAAAAAAACTGAATATTCTTTCAAGGCTAGTCTTAAAAGCTGGGAATCTTTCTCAACTCTTAAGGAATATATCCTCCTTAAGAATCTTAAGTAAATTTTGGATGCCTTTTAAAAAAGAGCTTGTGATTATTGGTGGTGATCTAGTTGGTTTAGAACTAGCAGAATTTCTAACTGAAAGAGGTAAAAAGATTACTGTTTTAGAGCCTAGCAATGACTTAGGTCCTAATTTAAGTATTGTTAGGAGATCCCGAGTAATACATCTTCTAAAATCTCACGGCGTTAATATTATTAAGAACGCAAAAGATATTAAGATCTCTAACTCTGACGTAAATTTTGACCTCGATGGAACTGCTCAATCAATCAAAGCAAATCAGGTCATCATAGCTATGGGAACTGAGCTCAATACTGAGTTTGCTGACGAACTTATAGAAAATAATTTTAATGTTTCTATGATAGGAGATTGCACATCGGTCGGTTACATCGAGGGGGCAATATCTGATGCTCGTATAGCAGTAAAGGAGATTATTTAACTCAACTTAATGCTTCACTGACTGCTTGATGCTTAATCTCACCTTTTGAAATATTAAGACCGTTCTGTAAGCCTGCATTTTGATTTAAAGCCTCTTCGATACCTAAATTTGCAAGCAATTTTATGTAAGGCAAAGTAGCCTTATTCAAGGCAAGTGAAGCTGTTAAAGGGACTGCACCTGGCATATTGGTAACGCAATAATGAACAACATCATCCACTAAAAATGTAGGCTCATCATGAGTAGTCGGTTTGCTGGTCTCAAAGCACCCACCTTGGTCAATAGAAATATCTACCATTACCGTTCCTGGTGACATTTCACCAATCATTTCCCTAGTTATAATCTTGGGTGCTTCTTTTCCAATCACATACACCGATCCCACTACAAGATCAGATTTTTTAATGCTTTCAAAGATAGCCTCAGGAGATGATTGAATGTAATTAACATTATCTTCACCATATTTTCCCTTTAGGGAATTCAATTTATCTATGGATAAATCAATGACATTTACCAAAGCTTTATTATCAATCGCTTTCTCAATGGCTTGAGTGCCAGCGACTCCCCCACCAATTACAGTAACAACTCTTGAATCTAAATTTTGTAATGATCCAAACAAAACTCCTTTTCCGTGATTGTGCTTAAGTAAATTATATGAGCCTACTACTATACTTATTTGCCCTGCGATTTCGCTCATTGGGGCCAGCAAAGGCAATGCATTGTTCTTGTCAGTAACAGTCTCATAAGCGATACCGGTAACACCAGTATTAACAATCTTTTTTGCACTTTCCGGATTTCCAGCAAGATGAAGATAAGTGAATAATGTTAAGTCTTCACGAAGATAACCGAGCTCCTGCTCGATGGGCTCCTTAACTTTAATAATAAGATTTGATTTATCAAATACTTCCTTGGCTTCATCAATTATTTTAGCCCCTGAATCAATATAATCTTGATTACTAAAACCTATTGAGCTGCCAGCATCTGATTGGATTAATACCTCATGCCCCTCTTTGCAAAGAGCCATAGTCGATTCAGGAGTCAAGCCGACCCGGTATTCGTTATTTTTAAGCTCTTTAGGAACCCCGATGATCATTGTTTCATTTTAATTGAATATTAAAAAATTCAGAAACTGTTTTGTCGGCTATCCTTTGAAGTTTGATTGCGACGGATGGTTCGATATTACCAACTCCTATGTTACCTTCGGTACTGCGACCAAAGAGAGTTGCAAATACAACACTTGCGGCAAGGTAGGTGCCCTCTTCTGAAGGGTGCCTGTTATCGCTGGTGTATAAATTAATTTCTGGATGGGACTTATTTCCAAGATCAAATGCTTCACCAGCCGGAATAAGAAGAAGATTATTTAAGTTCGCTGCTCTTAAAAATTCTTTTTTAAGTTTTTTATGCATTGTGGGTTTATTTTTATAGCCCCAAGTCATAAAAAGTATGGGCTCTGCTTTATTTTCTCTGATAGTTTTTGAATGTTTTACAACATAACTATGAAAGGCTTCTTTTGTCTTTGGGTGAATTGGACAAAGACTGCAATCAGCCATAATTACTGCATCCACAGAGGTCTCATAATATTCAATGTAGGAGTTATCTTTATTGGCATCGATTTTAAAACTGCCGATATTTGGATTAATTAGATAACTCTCAACATTGTGCCAAGACAACGAAGACCCATTAATAGTAATTGAGCGTCTTTTAATATCTCCTATTTCAGGATCAGCCTTAATCAGTTTTCCAAGGTGGTTATGAAGACTGTTGTTGTAATAAAAAAAACTGTGTCCAACAAACATGATAGATTTAATATCATTTGATTTTGTAGATTTAATGTTTGGGATTAGATCGTTTGAAAAAACTGAAACTGCAAAGATTAGACTTGTTGCAATAAGGACATGATTTAACTTAATAAACATTTTTAACAATTATATTCTTTGTTAATAATTTTGGTGGAGCTAGGCGGGATCGAACCGCCGACCTCTTGCATGCCATGCAAGCGCTCTCCCAGCTGAGCTATAGCCCCAATATTTAGATTGGCTATTCTAAATTGTTTTATGGTCAG
>MDTB01217781.1_pt1 | contig 22215 bp, 21 predicted proteins | sample 811161 | NCBI WGS metagenome assembly MDTB01 (sample SAMN05326650, study PRJNA326480) | marine metagenome | isolation source: seawater | place: Mediterranean Sea | collected 2009 | reverse complement strand
TACAGCATTAACTTTAGCTTTTCTTAGTGCTAAATTTTTCATTAAGCCAACTACAGCTGCGGAACCAGCCATGTCATAGGTCATGTCCTCCATAAATTTAGCTGGCTTCAATGAATACCCGCCAGTGTCAAAGGTAACCCCTTTTCCAACAAATGCTAAAGGTTTAGAATTATTTTTAACTCCATTCCATTCCATAGTCACTAGATAAGATCCTCTTACACTTCCCATTCCAACTCCTAGTAAAGAATGCATGCCCATTTTTTTTAATTTTCTTTCATCAAAAATTGTTACTTTTAGTCCAGTTTTTTTTAATTTTGATAATCTTTTTGCGTACTCGTCTGGATGTAAAATATTACCTGGCTCGGATACTAAATCTCTAGTTAAAAAAGTACCTTCTTCTAAAGCTTTAAAGTTAAATTGACTTTGTGTAGATGGCTTTTTATTACCGATTACTTTTAGTAAAATTATTTTAGAGTCTTTTTTAGATTTATATTTTTTAAATTCATAAGACTTAAGTTTAATACCATGAAGAAAATGACCTAAAAAATTTTTGTCAGCGTTATTTATGCTGTCTGAATTTATTAAATACTCACTATTTTTTTTAATTTGATTATAAAACTCTGCTCCTAAATTTTCTATATCTGAAATTTTAAGATCTTTTTTAATTGAAATAATAAAAATTTTTTTTTTGGAGTTAATTTCATATATAAATATATTTTTTTTTAAGTCAGCTGTTTTGATCAAATCATTTATATAATCGAATTCAAAACTTGAAAAATTTTTTCTTATTGGTTTAATATCTAATTTATGGTCTGAAAAAAAAACTAAATTTGCATTAATTTTATTTTGGGTTTTTTGGGAATAATTTATTTCAACTGGCATTTATATTTGTATTAACTTATTTGTCTAAAGATGTGAGGTATATATGATCAAATACACAATAATTCAATAAATATATCGTCATAATTAAACCATTGATTGAATTTATCTTTTGGATGCACTATTTATATACATTAAAATTCTATGTTGCAAAACAAAATTTATCAAAATTATTTAAAAGAAACAATTAAAACTTTCTCAGTAATAGTTTTAGGGCTTGCATTAATAGCTTTAACAGTCAGGGCAGTAAATTTTTTAGAATTAATTGTTGATAATGGATACCCTGTAATTACTTATTTTAAATATTCTTTTTTAAATATTTTTGGCATAGCTCCTAAATTTATTCCATTAGCATTTTTTATATCAGTTATAATTTTTATAATTAAACATAAAAACGATAGTGAATTAATTATTTTATGGACATCTGGTGTGGAAAAAATAAAATTAGTAAATCTAATATTAATATCTTCTTTATTTGTTGTTGCGTTTTATCTCATTATGTCGACTATTTTAACACCTAGTGCACTTAATAAATCAAGACAATTGTTATCAAAAGATAATCTTAATTCTTTATTACCTACTATAAGATCTCAAAATTTTAGTGACTCTTTTAAGGGCTTTACTTTAAAGGTAGATAAAAAAATTGAGAATGAAATCGAAGGGATATTTTTACATGATACTGGTAAAAATTTAAAAAATTTTTCCTCAAACATTTCGGACGTTTCAAGCACTACTATTATTGCTCGTGAAGGAATAGTTAATAATAGAAGTTTGCTTTTAATTAGTGGTCAAGTAATATCATCAAAAAAAAATAAGAAAATTGAAATTATTAACTTTGATCAATTAAATATAAATCTTAAAGATTTAGCAACGACCACAATAAAAAAACCAAAAATTCAAGAAACTTCTACATTAAAACTTTTAAGTTGTTTTTTTGAAAATTTCAGAAATAACGAAATATGCAATGATGAATCGAAAAAAGAAATTTTGCCAAATTTAATCAGGCGTTTGATCTTACCTTTTTACATTCCTGCTATAGCTTTAATATGTTCATTTCTTTTAATAAGTAATAATCTCCATTTTGTTCAAAGATTTTCAGTTTTCTCTCTTAGCTTTCTTCTATTAGTTTTTACAGAACTTATTATTAGATATACTGGGGTAAATAATATACTTAGAGTCTTGTACATTGTGTTACCTTTTACAATTATGATAATTGCTTATTCAATTCTTAGTATCAAATTTAAAAAAAATTAATTAATTATGAGCCAGGTTCTTTTAAATTACATTTTAAGAAATTTTTTAAAATATTTTTTTATTGTTGTTATTGTTATTTACGGTTTTGGAATTATCTTAAACTTATTTGAAGAAATTGAATTTTTTAAAGAGATAGATGTAAATATTTTTCTCCCTTTAATGTTAACAGGAATATTTGTGCCCAGTATGATTTTAGATTTATTACCGTTTATTATTTTTGTTTCGAGCATGATATTCATGATTAAAATTAGAAATAATAAGGATTTCTTAATTTTAAAAGTAATTGGTTTTTCAACATTAAAGCTTTTTTTTATTTTTGCTTTTACATCTTTTATGGTTGGATGGTTGATGCTAATTGCTGTAAATCCTGCAACTTCATCAATGTTACGTTTTTATGAAAAAACAAAATCACAATATGCTCGAGACATCGATCATCTTGTTAATTTTAACAGGAATGGATTATGGATAAAAGAAAACTTAAATGATGGCCAAAGAATTGTTACTGCAAAAAAACTTGAAGAAAACAACCTTATAGATGTTGAGATTTTCCATTTTAATAAAGAGATGTTACTTAGAAATAAGATGTTTAGTAAAAAAGTAAATATTGAAAATTATCAATGGATTTTAAATGACATAGTTTTATTTGAGTCAAATAATTCGGTATTTGTTAAAAAGGAAATGGAAACATATATAATTAATTCGAATTACAACCATCAAAAAATAATAAATTTATTTAACAATTCTAAAACTATTTCTTTTCTAGATTTGGTTTTCAATATAAAGGAATTAACCGATAAAGGTTATGATAAAGATTTCATTAAATATAGCTTACACTCAATGCTAGTCTTGCCATTTTTTTTATTTCTTATGACTGGATTAGCAGCGATACTTACCATGCATACTTTTAAAAGATTTGATAACTATAAATTTATAATAATTGGCTTGATTGTATGTGTATTAGTATATTACTTGAAAGATCTATCTTTAGCTCTTGGAAAAACTGGCCGTGTCCCTGAAATTATTTCTATTTGGTCACCAGTCATAACTTTAAGTTTCTTTACTTTTATTGGAGTATTGCAAATAAATGAAAAATAAAATTTTTTTGATCGCTACAATTTTTTTAATAAATACTAAATTGTATTGTGAAAATTTATTAATAGAGGCTAGAGATATAACTTTAGATAAAACAAAAAAAGTAACTGTTTTTGAAAATGATGTAATTTTAAAAACTGATAACAAAACTGTTAAAAGTGAATTTGCAGAATACTATAAAGAGAAAGAAGAGGTAATCCTTAAAAATAATGTTTATGCTAAGGATAACTTCAATAATATTATTGAAACAGAATTCGCAAAATTTAATAATTTAAAAGGTATTTTTAATACTCTTGGGCCCACAAAATTAATAACCTCAGAAAATTATACTTTGGAGGGAAAAGATCTTTTTTTTGATGAAATCAATAAGATTGTAAGATCAGATAAAAGTTCAATACTTGAAGATAGTAGCGGGAATAAAATTTATTTAGAAAATTTTGAATACTTAGTTAGTGAAAATATATTTAAATCTATTGGTTTAATTAAAATAATTGATCAATTGAATAATGAATATGAGTTTTCTCAAGTTTATATTGATACGAAAAAAAAAGAGTTGCTGGCGACTGACATTAAAGCTTTTTTGAAAAATGAAAATTTTAAAATTAATAAAAAAAATGATCCTCGTATATTTGCAAATACAATGAAATTGGGTCAAGATAAAAGTTCGTTTAGTAAAAGTATTTTTACGTTATGTGAGTACAAAGAGGGTGAAAAATGTCCCCCATGGACATTAAAAGCTAAAACAATGTCTCATGATAATAAAACTAAAACTTTTTATTATAATAATGCGACTGTAAAAGTTTATGATATTCCTATTTTTTACTTTCCATACTTATCACATCCTGATCCAACTGTTAAAAGAAGATCTGGTTTTTTACCGCCATTATTTTCTGACAGTAAAAATCTAGGTGCTGGATTTACTATTCCTTATTTCTGGGCTTTAGGTGAAGATAAAAATTTTACTTTAACTAACAGGCTTTTTATAGATGAAAATCCTTTATTCATGGGCGAGTATCATCAAGCTTTTAAAAACACTAATTTTCTGATGGACTTTGGGTTTACAGAAGGTTACAAAAAAACTAGCAAAACTAAAAAGCCAGGAGATAAATCACATTTTTTTGGAAAATTAATTTCAAATTTAAAAAAAGATAATGACTCAGAGAGTTCATTAATCATAACAACGCAAACAGTTTCTGACGATAAATACCTAAAACTTTATAAAATCAAATCAAATTTAGCAGATTATAATAAAGATACATTGGAGAATTCATTAAATTATACTTACTCTGAAGATGATTTCTTTTTAGGAATTAATGGAAGTGTTTTTGAAACTTTAAATAGCGGTTATAATGATAAATATGAATATATATTTCCTGAGATTGTACTAAATAAAAATATTTTTAGTGATGAAAAGTTAGGTTCCTTTTCTTTTCAAACAAATCTAAAATCGCACAATTATGATACTAATAAACTAACAAATTTCATCATTAATGATTTAAATTGGGAGTCCAACGATACTTTCATTGACTCCAAAATTAACAATAAGTTTTTTGGTAAATTAAGAAATATTAATTATGAAGCGAAAAATGTAAAAATTTATAAAGAAGATACGACTAATGAGATTTTTGGTGCAATAGCGATGCTTTCAAAAATCGACCTACAAAAAAATAATAATAATGGTGTATTACATTTGTTAACTCCCAAGACATTTTTAAGATTATCTCCCGGCAGTATGAGAAAAGAGGAAAGCGGTTCAAGATTAACTCCTGATGACGCTTTTAATATCGACAGATTAAGTGATATTAATAATTTTGAAACGGGTAATTCTTTATCACTAGGTTTCGATTATGAAATTAAAAAAAATGATCTTGATAAATTTAATTTTTCTGTGGCACAAATTATAAGTGAAAAAGAAAATAAGAAAATGGGAACGAAAACAAGTATGGATGAAAAACTCTCAGATTTAGTAGGATCTACTAAATTTTCAATTAATGAAAAAATCAATTTCAACCATCAATTTGCGATAGATCAAAATTATCAAGAAATCAATTACAATGATTTTGGAATAAATTTGGATTTTCAGAATTTAGATATAGACTTTAATTATATAGAGGAAGATAAGCACATAGGTAATCAAGAATATTTTAAAACAAAATTAAGTTATAAAAATAAAGATAAAAGTTTAATAAAATTTGAGACGAAAAGAAATTTAATTACTAATTCCTCTGAATTTTATGACTTAAGCTACGAGTATATTAATGACTGCCTGAGAGCAGGACTAGTTTATAGAAGAGAATTTTATAATGACTCTGAATTAGAGGCTGAAAATTCTTTAATGTTTAATATCACATTGATTCCTTTTGGAAATATTAATTCACCAAAAATTAATAAATGAAAATAAAGAATATTTTATTTTTTTTAGTTTTTTCAATTTATTTTTTTACTCATCCAACTCATGCAATAGTGAATAATAATATTATTGTAAAAATAGACAAAAAATTAATAACTTCATATGATATTAAAAATAAGATAATTACAAATTTATTCTTAACAAAAAGAGAAATTAACCAAAAAAATATCAATCAACTCAAACGAAAGTCACTAGAAGAATTAATTCAAATAAAAATAAAAGAAATTGAATTAGAAAAATTTAATATAAAAAAAGACGATCTAAAAATTAATGCATACTTAAACTCAATAAGTAATAAAGATATAATGGGTTTTAAAAATATGTTTGTTCAAAATAACTTAGATTATCAAAGATTTATAAACGAAATAGACACTAAAATTAGATGGAGAGAATTAATTTATAAAATATTTTCAAAAAAAATCGAAATTAATCTTGATGATATTGATTTGGAAATACAAAATTTAATTCAAACTAACAAAAATCTTGTAGAATATAATTTATCTGAATTAGAAATCTTATCTACAAACAAAAATTTGGATGTCCAAAAAATTACCCAAATAAAAAATGAAATTGAATTAAACGGATTTGAAGACTCAGTTGTGAAATATAGCATCTCATCTACAGCAAATAATAAAGGAAATTTAGGATGGATAAATTCAAACTCCTTAAATAATGACTTAATATTTACACTTAAAAATTTGAAAGAAGGTGAAGTTTCTGATCCGATTCAAAAACAAGATAGAATTGTATTTTTTAAATTAAATAAAACAAGAAATTCTAGCCTAACAGAATCGGATATCGATTCATTAAGACTTAAATTAATCGATCAAAAAAAAAATGAATTATTTAAATTATATTCCAATAGTTACCTATCTCAGTTAAGAAACTCAACATATATCGAATATCTCAAATGAAAAATAAAAATAAAAAAATACTGATCATTTGTGGAGATCCAAATAGTATTAACAGTGAAATAATTTATAAAAGCTGGAAAAAATTAAATAATACAACAAAGAAAAATATTTATCTTATTGGGAGTTATTCATTAATTAAAAGTCAATTGAAAAGATTAAAATACTCAAAAAGTGTCAAACTTGTAAAAAATTTAAATGAAAGTTTTAAGCAAAATAATCTTAAAATACTTGATGTGGACTTAAAATTCAAAGACCCTTTTAATGTTAATAAAAAAGAATCTTCTAATTATGTTTTGAAATGTTTGGAACGTGGACATAGGCTTGCATTACAAAATAAAGTTTCTGGCTTAATTAATTGTGCAATTAACAAAGAACTTCTTATCGAAAAAAAGATAGGTGTAACCGAATTACTTGCACGAAAATGTAAAGTAAAAAATAATTCAGAGGTAATGGTAATAAGAAATAAAAGTTTTTCGGTTTCTCCTATAACAACACACGCTGACATAAAAGATGTTGAAAAAAAGATAAACAAAAAAATACTAATCTCAAAATTGATGACTATACAAAAATTTTATTTAAATATTTTTAATAAGAAACCAAAAATATGTTTATTAGGTTTAAATCCTCATAATGCTGAATTAAGAAAAAATTCTAAAGAAGTAAATGTCATAATACCTTCTATAAAAAAATTAAAAAAATTAGGCTTAAAAGTAGAGGGGCCTAAAGTTGCTGATACAATTTTCATAAAAGATTACAAAGAATACGATTTAATTGTTGGAATGTACCATGATCAAGTATTAGCACCTTTTAAAGCTATTTATAAATTTGATGCTATTAATGTTACTTTAGGTTTAAAGTATTTAAGAGTATCCCCCGATCATGGTGTTGCAAAAGATATTATAAAAAAAAATAAAGGGAATCCTATTAGCTTACTTGAATGTATAAAATTTATAAATAAATTTGGAAAATGAACTTACCAAAAAAATCTTTAGGTCAAAATTTTCTAATTGATAAAAATGTAATAAAAAAAATTTTAAAATTATGCTTAATTAAGAATAAAAATATTATAGAAATTGGTCCTGGTGGAGGTGCGTTAACTGATGAAATTCTTAAATTTAAACCAAAATCTTTAACATTAATTGAAAAAGATGACTTCTTAGCTAAATCATTAAAAAAAAAATACTCAGATATCAAATTTGTAAAAGTTTTTAATGAAGATATTTTGAAATTAAATTTGGATAAGATTATAAAAAAAAATACAATAATTTTTGGAAATCTTCCCTATAATATTTCATCTCAAATTTTATTAAAGATTATAAAATGCAACAAATGGCCTCCAAATTTTAAAAATTTAATATTAATGTTTCAAAAAGAATTAGGTGAAAAAATTATAGGAAAATTTCTCACAAAAAATTATAGTAGAATTTCTATAGTAACAAATTTAAGATTGAGTGTAATAAATAAATTTTTAGTTTCTCCAAATTGTTTTAGACCAATACCAAAAGTAAATTCAATGGTTATTCATTTTAAGCCAAAAAAAATGCTTTATAACTTAAACAATATTTCTAGTTTAGAAAATGTAACAAGAATAATATTTTCTAATAAAAGAAAAATGATTAATAAAAGTATCAGAAAAATTTTAAATGATAAAAAAATTAGTTCCATTAAAGGTCTTAACTTAAAAAATAGGCCCGAGAATATTAAGCCAGAAATTTTTTATAAAATTGCTAAATTGAGCGAAAAATATTAGTTTTTTTGTTATCTTTTATTATTTTCATGATTTGGTTAAAGCAATTATCAAGATTTTTATTAATAACAATATAATCATAATCTCTCCAATACTTGACGTCTTCATCAAAAGAATCAAATCTTAAATCAACTTCTCTTTTTGTGTTTTGATTTCTTTTGATAAGTCTTGCTTTTAATTCATTCTTATCACTAGCTATCAGAAATATTTTTATTAGATTTAAATTTTTATGTTTCGATAACTGTTTTGTACCTTGCCAATCGATATCAAACAAAATATCATTTTTTTCTACGTCTTTGTCTATGTTTTTTTTTAAAGTACCGTAATAATTTCCAAAAATTCTAGCATGTTCGTAAAATTTTTTTTCTTTAATTAGTTTCTCAAATTCATTGGTGTTAACAAAATGATAATCTATACCGTCAACTTCGTTAGATCTCATTTTTCTGGTCGTGTGTGAGACAGAAATTTTAAACGCACTATATTTTTGTTGGATTTTTTTTGTTATTGTTGTTTTTCCTACGCCTGAAGGTGAGGACAAGATAACTAGTAGGTTATTCTCACCAGCAAACATCAATTTTAAAAAAATTACGAGTTCTTACTTTCGATAAATTTTATAGCATCACCAACTGTTAAAATCTTTTCTGCTTCGCTATCAGATATTTCTGAGCCAAACTCTTCTTCGAATGCCATAACTAACTCGACAGTATCTAAACTATCAGCTCCTAAATCATCTATAAAACTTGCTTCTTCTGTAACTTTTTCCTCTTCTATTCCTAGGTGATCGGCGACAATTTTTTTAACTTTACCTTTGATATCTTCTGACATGAATTCCTTTCTTGATTGTTTATTTCTACATAAATTAATAATAAGAATTGTCAAGCCATATACATTCCACCATTCACATGAATGGTTTCACCATTAATATAATTTGCCATATCTGAGGCCAAAAAAGCCACGCAATTTGAAACATCCTCTCCCGAACCTAAATCACCTGAGGGTATTTTGTTAATTAAAATTTTTTTAAAATCATCATTTATCTTATCTGTCATCTCTGTTTTAATAAATCCTGGCGAAACACAATTTATATTAATATTCTTTTTTGCATACTCAATTGCTAAACTTTTTGAAAATGCAACTATTCCTGCTTTTGATGCAGCATAATTTGCTTGCCCTAAATTACCTGTATGACCAACGATTGAAGTAATGTTAATTATTTTTCCATATTTATTTTTCAACATTTTTTTTATAGCAAATTTACTCATCAAAAATGTTGAAGTTAGATTTATATCTAATACTTTTTTCCAATTTTCCTCTGTTAATCTTATAGATAAATTATCTAAGGTGATTCCTGCATTATTTACTAAAATATCAATACCTTCTAATTTTTTATGAACAGTTTCTATAAAATTTTCAATTTTATCATGATGGTCTAATTGAAATTTTTCTACAAAAATATTTGGAAAGTTTCTTTTTATAATTTCTAATTTTTCAACATTTGTTCCACTTGCAACTATTTTTGCTCCTAATTCATTAAACTTTTTAATCAAACAGTTGCCTATACCGCCAGTAGCTCCAGTAATTAAAATTTTTTTGTTTTTAAAATTCATCATTTAATTTTTTAATATCATCTAATGTATTTATTGAAAAGCTAATTGATTCCTTCACAGTTCTTTTTACCATTCCAGTAAGTGCTTTACCTGGACCGATTTCAATGAAATTTTTTACTCCGTTATTATACATTTTAATTATACTTTCTCTCCATCTTACAGTAGAGTAAATTTGTTCAATAAGTAGTTTTTTTATAATTTCAGGATTTTTTTCTGAGTCAGCTGTTACATTATTGATAATTTCAATTTTAGGTGTATCAAAATTTGTCTCATTAATTTTATCCTCCATTTTTTTTGCAGCTGTTTTCATTAAGGTACAATGAAAAGGTGCACTTACTTTAAGAGGAATAGTTTTAATTTTTTTTTCTTTCAAAAAATTTTTAAAGAATTCAACACTTTTTTTTTCACCACTTATAATTACCTGCCCTACAGCATTATCATTTGCTATTTCACAAATACCATTTTTTTGGTTATTTGTTTTGAGCAAATCATGAATTTCATCAATATTATTTCCTAAAACTGCAATCATACTGCCATGGCCAACTGGAACAGATCTTTGCATTGCCTTACCTCTCTCATGAAGTAAGTACAAAGCATCACCAAAAGATAATGAATCAGAACAAACTAAAGCGCTGTATTCTCCTAAAGAATGTCCAGCAAAATACTTAAAATTATTAAAACTGAAATTAAATTCATTTTTTATAACTTTATATATCGCGTAACTAATAGTTAGAATTGCAGGCTGAGTATTTTCTGTTAATTGTAATTTATCTTCTGGTCCTTCTAAAATAATTTTTGATATTTGAAAACCTAATCTTTCATCAGCTTCTTTAAATATTTTTTTTACAGTATCAAATTCTTTGTAAAGTTCATTGCCCATACCCACATATTGGGAACCTTGTCCTGGGAATAATAAAGCGTTCATTTTGTTACTTTAATCAATCATTATATGTGTTGCTATAATTAATCATTATAGTATAAACCTCAATTTATAAATAATTAAAATTAAATAATTAACTTAAAACTAATTAACTTATTATGGCTTTTTACGAAAACACAATTATAGCTAAGCAAGACTTAGCTGAAAAAGATATAAAAACAGTTAAAGATAAATACAATGATTTAATAAACAATTCCTCTGGGAAAGTTATTAAGATTGAAGAGTGGGGATTGCTTAATTTAGCTAATAAAATAAATAATTATAGAAAAGGTTTTTATATTCATTATAAATTTGAGGGGAATAGCAAAACATTAAATGAAATAGAGAAAAAAATAAAATTAGACAGTACAATTATTCGACACTTGACTGTTAAATATAAAAAATTAGATACTAAAAATGAATATTTTACAAAAGAGAAAAAATAACAATAATGAAAAGAAAAAATAAAAAGTTTCAAAAAAAAGGCACAAGTTCTCTTAACAAATTAAGTTTATTTCAAAAATCAGATAGCAAGTTTTCGAAAAAGTGTCCTTTATCATCAAAAAATGCTCCTGTAGTAGATTACAAAAATATCAATTTACTAAAAAAATATGTTTCTGATAATGGTAAAATTATTTCCACAAAGATAACATCGGTGTCCTTTGGAAAGCAAAAAAAGTTAACAAGAGAAATCAAAAAAGCAAAAATGTTAAGTTTGTTATAAAATGGAAATAATTTTATTAGAAAATATTTATAATTTAGGCAATATTGGGGATAAAGTTTCAGTAAAAAATGGTTACGGTAGAAATTTCTTATTAAAACATGGCAAAGCTCTTAGATTCAATAAAGAAAATCAAGATCTAGTAAATAAGAAAAAAGATGAGTTAAATAAGAAAAATATTGAGATAAAAAATAAATTTAACGAAATAGCAAAACTTATAAAAAATAAGACTTTCATTTTTAATAAAGAAAGTAAAGAGAACGGTGAGTTATATGGATCAATTAAACCAAAAGAAATCTCTAATATAATTAAAGAAAAAACAAAAGCGGAAGTAAGTCCATCTCAAATAAATTTAAAAGATGAACTTAATAAACTTGGACTATTTAAAGTTGAAATTAATTTCCATGCCGAAGTAAAAACAGAAATATCTATTAAAATAAATAAAATACAAGATAAATAACTTTTCCACAGACATTAAAAAAAAGTGTGTAACTTTTTCCTTTATGAGATTTCAGGTTTTACTAATATTAGACCGTGGAAGAAACTAAGCCATTTAAAAATAATAACTTAAATAAACAACCTTCTAATATTGAAGCTGAACAAGCTTTACTAGGTTCGATACTAGTAAATAATGATATTATAGATGAAATATCTAATATAATTAACTCAAAAATATTTTACGATCCAGCACATGTTAAAATTTATGAGGTTATTGAGAATTTAAATAACAAGGGTATGATAGCTAACCCAATAACGTTAAAGAATTTTTTTGAAAAAGACAATATGCTTAATGAGGTAGGTGGAACAGAATATTTAGTAAAACTTACAAGATTTTCAGGTTCGCCGAAACAATCTATTGATTACGCAAAAATTATCCATGAAATGTATTTGAGAAGAGAGCTTGTGTTTATTTCTGATAAATTATCTGATGATACTTTAAACGCCAATTCTCAAGAACAAAACGCAGAAAATATAATTGAAAACACTGAAAGATCTCTATTTGATTTAGCTGAAAGAGGAAGTTTTTCTCAATCATTTTTGAAATTTAATCAAGCATTGGATCAAACAATTGAAATGGCAACCCAAGCGATGCAAAATGACCAAGGTATTGTTGGGATTCCAACAGGACTTTCGGATCTGGATGAAAAACTTGGTGGATTGCACAAGTCGGATTTAATTATTTTAGCTGGGAGACCATCAATGGGAAAAACAGCATTAGCGACAAATATAGCTTATAATGCAGCTAATCATATTTTTAAAAGAGAAGAAAAATCATCAGTAGCTTTTTTTTCGCTGGAAATGTCATCGGAACAATTATCTACCAGAATATTATCGGAACAAGCAAGAATTAAATCTGACGATATTCGAAGAGGTAAAGTTACAGAAGAAGAAATCAACAGATACATAGAAACTTCAAGAAATATTTATGATTTACCGCTTTTTATTGACGAAACACCTGCTATTACCATTGCAACATTAAGCAATAGAGCAAGAAGAATTAAAAGATTATTTGGTCTAAGTTTGATCGTGGTAGATTACATTCAGCTTATGCGATCAAGTAGCATAAAGAATGAAGGCAGAGTTCAAGAAATTTCAGAAATAACGCAAGGTTTAAAAGCATTAGCTAAAGAATTATCAGTTCCTGTATTAGCACTATCTCAATTATCTAGGGCGGTAGAACAAAGAGATGATAAGCAGCCTCAACTTGCAGACTTAAGAGAGTCTGGTTCAATTGAACAAGATGCAGATGTAGTAATGTTTGTATACAGAGAAGCTTACTATCTAGAGAGAAAGCAGCCTAAATTAGGTTCAATCGAACATGCAGAATGGCAGTCTAAAATGAATGATGTAAATGGTTTAGCTGATATAATTCTAGGCAAACAAAGACATGGGCCTACAGGAACTATAAAAGTAGAGTTTGAAGGAATTTATACTAAATTTAAGGATTTAAGTAATAATTAGATTTATTTCCTTTCGTTATATAAAAAAAAAGATATATCTGAGTTTATCTTATGTTTAATCTTATTTATAAAAAAATTATAAATGACTTTTCAAAAATTACTCTTTTTTTTCTAATTATTTTAGTTGGATTTGCTTTTTATAACGCTAAAAATTTTAATCTTGACGCGTCGTCAGATGCATTATTACTGGAGGGTGATCCTGATTTAAAATATTTAAGAGAAGTAAATGAAACTTACGGTTCAAAAGATTTCTTATTTCTTACTTATTCTCCAGTATCAGAATTTACTGAAAAAGAGACTATACTTAATATTCAGTTACTCAAATCTAAAATTGAAAAATTAAGTTGGGTGGAAAGAGTAATAACTATTATTGACGTTCCATTATTAAAAAGTACCGATGAAAGTTTAATGGAAAGGTTAAAAAATTATAAAACCCTTGCTTACCCAGAAATTGATAAAAAAAGAGCATTCGAAGAAATTTCAAGCAGTCCAATATACAAAAACTACGTAATAAGTGAGGATGGTAAAACTTCTGGAATAGTAGTTTATCTCAAAAAAGATGAGCGATTAGCAGACTATATTAAACTTAAAGACGAGTATTATAATCAATCAATAACAGTTGGTTTGTCCAAAGATGAGCAAAAAAAATATAGAGATTTATTAAATGAGTATGAGGAATATAAAAATTTATTTAATAAAAGAAATCATCAAAATATTTCTGAAATAAGAGAGATAATTAATAGATATGGAGAAAACGCCAAAATATATTTAGGCGGTATCCCTATGATTGCTGACGATATGATGGGTTTTATCAAAAGTGATATTATTGTTTTTGGTATAGGTGTTTTTATTTTTATAATTTTCACACTTTGGATTATTTTTAGGAACATTAAATGGGTATTGATGCCTCTCTTAGGGTGCGCAACATCAGTAATCATAATGATTGGCTTTTTAGGTCTTATAGGGTGGAAAGTAACTGTAATTTCATCAAACTTTATTGCATTAATGTTAATACTTAATATGGCAATGAACATTCATGTTACAGTAAGATTTTTACAAATAAAAAAAGAAAACCCAAATTTATCAAAATCAGAAGCGGTTTTAGAGGCAAGTAAAAAAATGATGCTGCCGATTATTTACACTGTGCTAACTACAATTTGTGCTTTTTTGTCTTTAGTGTTTAGTGGTATTAAACCAATTATTGATTTTGGATGGATGATGACATTAGGTTTAATTATATCATTCTTTATAACATTTTTACTATTGCCATCATTATTAAATTTATTATCTTCTGAGAATGAAATTGCTATTCAAGATAGACAAAAATCGTTCATCACTTCCGCTTTAGCCTCTTTCACTAAAAAAAACAAAATTTTAATTTATGGTTCTACAATATTAATAGTTATACTGAGTATTGTGGGAATATTTAAGCTGGAAGTTGAAAATAGTTTTATAAATTATTTTGATAAAGAAACAGATATTTATAAGGGAATGAAAAAAATTGATGATGATTTAGGCGGTACTACACCACTAAACATAATCTTAAAATTTCCTAAAAAAGAGCAAATTATTAAAAAAGACACTGATGAATTAGATAATTGGGAAAATGAGGATGAAAATGAAGATAAAGCAAAATATTGGTTCACAAGAGATAAAATGAATAGAATAATTCAAGTCCATGATTATTTAGACTCTCTTCCTGAAGTGGGGAAAGTTTTATCATTTGGTTCAATTTTAAGAGTTGCAGAGGATCTAAATAAAAAAGAATTGCAAAGCCTAGAGATAGCAGTCCTATATAGTAAGATACCTGATGAAATTAAGAATGAAATTGTTACTCCATACATCTCTGTCGAAAAAGATGAGGCCAGAATAAATTTAAGAATTAAAGACTCTTCAAGAGATTTAAGAAGAAATGACCTAATAAAAAAAATTGAAAAAGATCTCAATGAAAAGTTAGGACTTGAAAAAGACGAGTACAAATTAGCAGGTGTTTTGATTTTATTCAACAACTTGCTCCAAAGCTTATTTAAATCTCAGATCTTAACTCTTGGCATTGTAATGATAGGCATTTTTGCAATGTTTTTTATTTTATTTAAAAATATTTCTCTTTCGATAATTGGTGTTGTGCCTAACTTAATAGCGGCTTTTTTTATACTTGGAGTTATTGGTTTGCTAAATATTCCTCTTGATATGATGACCATTACTATAGCAGCAATCACTATTGGTATTGCTGTAGATAATAGTATTCATTACATATATAGATTTAAAGAAGAATTTAAAAAATTAAAAAACTACGAAGAAACATTAGATAGATGTCATAGCACTGTTGGTATTGCAATATTTAATACATCTATCACAATTACATTTGGTTTTTCAATTTTAATATTATCGAACTTTATTCCAACAATTTATTTTGGTATTTTTACTGGTCTAGCTATGTTATTAGCTATGATTTCTGTTCTTACACTTTTACCTAAACTGATACTTTCGTTGAAACCTTTTGGTAAAGAAATTAATTCATTATAATGGTGGCTAATTTTTTTGAAAATATTATTAATTCCATAAATTTATTTGATCTAATTTTTTTTACAATTTTAATTTATTATGTAATACAATGTTCGTTGAAAGGTTTCTCATTAAGTTTAATTTCATTTATGAAATGGATTATTTCAACAATTATTACAATCATTTTAATGCCTAAATTTCAACCAATAGTAAGTGATTACATTGAATCGCAGTTTATTAACAATGTCGGTTTAGGGGTTGCGATATTTGCTTTTACCCTTTTTATAACAATTTTAATTGGAAAATCTCTTGGTAGGGCAGTTGTATGGACAGGAGTTGGTTCAGTAGATAAAAGTTTTGGCTTATTATTTGGCGTTTTTAAAGGTTATATCGTATCAGTTTGCTTGTTCACAATTTTAAATTGGTTTTATCCATATAAAAATTGGGGTATAGCTGTTGAAGATGCTGCATCGTTTAATCTAGTAAATAATGGAAAAAAAATCTTAGTCGAGGAATTTCCTTCAAGTGAAGACTTAATTAACACTAAAGAAAAAATTGAAAAAATATAAATCAGATAAATTAAGAGAAGAATGTGGTATTTTTGGAATCTCAAATCACGATGATGCATCAGCTTTAGTTGCTCTCGGGTTGCATGCTTTGCAACATAGAGGACAAGAAGGTTGCGGTATTGTTTCTTTTGACGGTAAAAATTATCACTCTGAAAAAAGACAAGGATTAGTCGGAGATCATTTTACTGATCAGGCTGCATTAAAAAAACTGCCTGGAAAATTTGCTATTGGACATAATCGCTACTCCACAACTGGTGAAACTTCTTTAAGAAATATTCAGCCTTTTTTTGCAGATTTACATATGGGTGGTTTAAGTATTGCTCATAATGGAAATTTAACTAATGCAATTTCATTAAGAGAAACATTAGTTAAAAATGGAGCAATTTTTAGAACTACCAGCGATACTGAAACTATTGTTCAACTTATTGCAAAATCAAGCAGGGAGAAATTTGTAGATAAATTAATCGATGCATTATTTCAAATTCAAGGTGGTTATTCTCTTATATTAATGACTAATAAGAAATTAGTTGGAGTAAAAGATCCTTTTGGTATTAGGCCATTAGTAATCGGCAAATTAAAAGATTCATATATTTTAGCTTCAGAAACATGTGCGCTAGATATTGTAGGAGCTTCTTATATTAGAGACGTTGAGAATGGTGAAATTATATTAATTGAGGATAAAAAAATAACTTCTATCAAACCATTTCCAAAGCAAAAACCTAGGCCATGTATTTTTGAATTTATATATTTTGCAAGACCAGATAGTTTAATAAATGGGAAATGTGCTTATGAGTATAGGAAAAACCTTGGATATGAGTTAGCTAAAGAGACAGATCTAGATGCTGATTTAGTTGTTGCAGTTCCTGACTCTGGTGTCCCAGCAGCCTTGGGATTTGCAGAACAGTCAAAAAAAAAATTTGAATTTGGCTTAATTAGAAATCATTATATTGGGAGAACGTTTATTGAACCAAGCCAAAATATTAGAAGCCTAGGCGTTAAACTCAAATTAAGTCCCTCAAAAACAGTTGTAAAAAATAAATCTATAATTCTTATAGATGACTCAATAGTAAGAGGTACAACTTGTAATAAAATTGTAAAAATGCTTTACGAAGCAGGAGCGAAGGAAGTACATGTAAGAATAGCATGCCCTGAGATAAAATTTCCAGATTTTTATGGAGTTGATATGCCAACAGAAAACGAACTTTTGGCAAACAAAAAAAATAATCAAGAAATGTGCGAGTATATTAGTGCTAAAAGTCTAAAATTTTTAAGTTTAAACGGGTTGTATAAAGCTTTAATCGGAGAAGACAGAAATTCAAATTTTCCTCAATTTAGCGATCATTACTTTACTGGAAATTATCCAATAAGACCTCATGATAATTTAAGAGGAGTGAATATAAAACAATTATCACTTCTAAGCACTAAATCAATCAGTTAACTTAGGATTATAAGTCTATTTTTTGTATCCAAATAAAAAAGTAATTCATCTATAAATATTGGATAAGTTTTTAATTTAGCAGGTAGTTTTATAATATCATTTATAGATCCTTTTAAATTTAGTTTAATAAGAAAAGAATTTTTTAAGAAAATAAATAATCCATTGTTAACTAACATCATGTTTTTAAATTCAATATTTTGTTTTTTTGTATCTGTAAATTGCGAAACTTCGTCATTTATGTCATAAGAGTAAAGAATTTCACCTTCAGATAAAGTCATCGCTATTAACAAATTATTTTTTGTGATTAAAAAAACATAATTACCAATAGCTAAAGGTTTAATTTTGCTTGAAAAGTTTTTTTTGTGTAGAACTGATCCATTTTTGGCGTTGATAATGTAAAAATTCTCATTACTTGATACTAGAATTTTTTCATTATGCACAACTATTTCTTTTCCACTAAATAAATTATTTAAGTTTAGATTTACTGAGGAATTTAGATTTATAAACCAATTAAGTTTAAAGTCTGTGTCATTTATTGAGTAAAGTGAACCGTATGTGTTTAAAAAAAAGACTGATCCATCGCTTAGACTTATATTGTTTATAAATAAATTGTTAATTTTTGTAGTTTCTGTTGGAATTTGTTTTATCAAATCTCCATTCGATTTTTCAAAAATATAAAGATCATTATTTTGATTGGAAGTAATTAGCAAATTTTTAAATATTTTTATATTAGATCGAAATGGAACTTTGTAGTTTTTAGCCCATAAAAGTTTATTTTGAGTATAGTCAAAAGCGTAAACATAACCAAAATTGTCAGAAGTAAAAATAATGTTTTCATTAATAGTTAAATTAAGGTTTTTTTTTATATTTTTAAATTTTTTTCTGTAAAAATTAAATTTAGTAATTATTGAATTATTGTTAATTGAATAAACTATAATATTTCCTTTTTCATCACTTAGAATTAAATTATTATTTTCACATAAGATATGATTTTTAATTACATACTTTGATAATTTTTTACTTCTAAAAATAATCTGATTTAAGTCGGTGTAACTATAATTAGAAAAATTGTTGTTATTGTTATAAAATATATCATTCCAATTTTTATTTTTAATTGGTGCTATAATTTCAAAACTTTTTCCTTTTTCTAAAGGAATTATTTCATCAAAATTTTTTATTGACGACGATACTTTAATAAAATCTTTAAATACATTTTCTTTTTTTTCTTGAGGTAAAGAATTTTCATTTTTCCAAATGCCACTTTTGTCGTCAAAAGAACATCCGCTCAAAATTAAAAAAAAACTAAAAACAAAAATTAACTTCATAATTTATTTAACTATATCTTCAGCTAATGCTTTTAAATTTGAGTTTTTGTTTATTAAATTATTAAGTATTTTTTCACCGGCTTCGTTTTCTTTAATTTTTAATAGGAATAATCCTTTCTTAAATATAATGAGGTCTTTAATCTCTTCATCAAAATTTTTTTTTTCTATTTTTTCAAAAAACTTAAGAATTTTTTCTTGATCATTGATTATTTTTTTTTCTAAAACTGTATTTAAAGCTAATATAGAATAAAAATTGCTCTCACTTAGAATTAAATCCTCAAAAAATTGTTTTGCTTTTTCATTTTTACCATTATTCAAAAAAAATTGAGCTTTTATATACTTTTCTGAAAGTAAAATATTTTGTTTTTTTTTATTTTCATTTAAATAAATTAAAATTATAGAGAAAAATATTAAAATTATAACAGAAGTATAAAATTTTTTTTTATGTCTTTGATAAAGAGAGAGAATATGCTCTTTAATATTTTTTTTTTTTTCTAAGTTATTTTCCATTTAAATTATGCTTTTTTGAAGGAAACTTATCTATTTTTACTTCTCTACTATATTTTTTTACAGCTTTTTCAATAATTCTGTCTAGTTTAGCATATCTTTTTACAAATTTAGGATAAAAACCACTTAATCCAAGCATATCGTCAGTCACTAGTATTTGACCATCGCAGTAAGACGAGGAACCTATACCGATTGTTGGAATCTTAATCTCGTCAGTAATTATTTTTGCGGCTTTTGAAGTCAAACATTCTAAGACTATTGCGAATGCACCTGAATTTTCAATTAATTTTGCTTGATTGAGTAAAACATCTAGTTCTTTTCTAGATTGCCCTTCTAGTTTGAATTTTTTTTTGAATTGTGGCGTGTAACCAATATGACCCATAACAGGTATTTTTTTTTTAATTAAATATTTGATTATCCTGTGATTATTCTTATAGTCTTCCAATTTTACTGCATCACAACGCGTTTTATTCATTATTAATCTTGCATTTTTAAATGCTTGATTATTAGTGTTATAAGTACCAATCGGCATATCAACTACCATTAAAGATTTTCTCACACCTTGTTTTACACTTAAAGAATGTTCAATTATATTTTGAATTTTAATTATATGAGTATTTTTTTGACCGTAAAGTACATTTGCCATTGAGTCTCCAACTAAAATAATATCACAATATTTATCTAAAATTTTTGCAATACTTTTAGAGTAAGCTGTCAAAGCTACAATTTTATTATTATTTTTTTTTGAAAGGATTTTTTTTATTTTTAAATTCATTATTCTAATTCTATAGTGCTCGGCGGTTTAGAAGTTATATCATATACAACTCTATTTATGCCTTTTACACTATTAATAATTTTATTAGATATTTTATCTAAAAAAACTTTTGGAAGGTTGAAATAATCAGCTGTCATACCATCATTTGATGTAACCGCTCTAAGTAAACAAACATTTTCATATGTCCTTGAGTCTCCCATCACCCCAACAGTTTTAATTGGAAGTAATGCTGCATATGCCTGCCATATTTTATTATAAAGCTTATTTTTGATTAATGCTTCAATAAAAATATGATCAGCCTCCTGAAGAATTTTTACTTTATCTAAAGTAATTTCTCCTACAATTCTTATACCTAGACCTGGGCCAGGAAATGGGTGCCTATAGTTTATTTCATTTACTAAATTTAATGATTTGCCTAAAACTCTCACTTCATCTTTAAAGAATTCTTTTAATGGCTCGACAAGTTTTAATTTCATTAATTTTGGAAGACCACCTACATTGTGGTGAGACTTTATTTTAGATGTTTTGCTTCCAGTAGAGGATCTACTTTCAATAATGTCTGGATAAAGAGTTCCTTGTGCTAAATATTTTATATTATTATGCTTCTTTGCCTCTTTTTCAAAAATATTAATAAATAAATTACCAATAATTTTTCTCTTTTTTTCTGGATTTGTGACTTTTTTTAATTTTTTAATAAAAAGTTTAGAAGCATCAATAAGTTTTACATTTAATTTATATTTTTTTTTGAAAATATTAAAAGAGCTATTAAATTCATTTTTTCTCATTAGCCCGGTGTCAACCATAATACAAATTAGATTTTTTTTTATCGCCTTATTAATTAACAGGGCAGCAACACTGCTATCAACACCTCCAGACAATGCACATATAACTTTATCGTTCTTAATTTTTGATTTTAATTCATTAATAAGCCTTAGTTTTTGTGAGTTTAAATTCCAATTTTTTTTTATTTTACAAATTAAAAAAATAAAATTTTTAAATATTTGTTTGCCGTTTTCTGTATGTGTTACTTCAGGGTGAAATTGCACACCATAAATTTTTTTTTGAGTATTTTCTATTATTGTTAGTTTAGAACTTTTAGTTGAGGCAATAATTTTAAAAGATTTTGGTAATTTTACAACTGCATCCTCATGACTCATCCAAACAGTTGTTTTTTTTTTAAAAAAATTTTTTGTTAACTGTGAATAGTTTTTTTTAGTTAAGTAGGCTCTACCAAACTCCCTTGTACCTCTTGAAGGTTTTATTTTACCTCCAAATAACTTAGCTATTAATTGCAAGCCATAGCAAATACCTAGAATTGGTATATTTTTCTCAAATATTTTTCTTGATATTGTTTGATAGTTTTTTGAGGTAACAGATGAAGGGCCTCCTGAAAAGATTATACCTTTTATTAGATGAAATTCTTTAATTTTTTTAAAGTCTTTAAGAGTTACAATTTCAGAATAAACTCCAAGCTCCCTAATATTTCTTCCAATGAGTTTTGTAACTTGAGAACCAAAATCAATAACTAATATTTTTTCTCTCTCTTTATGAAATTGCATTTATTTCTTAGATAAATTCTCAATTTCAATTTT
>MDTB01139482.1_pt1 | contig 22216 bp, 22 predicted proteins | sample 811161 | NCBI WGS metagenome assembly MDTB01 (sample SAMN05326650, study PRJNA326480) | marine metagenome | isolation source: seawater | place: Mediterranean Sea | collected 2009 | reverse complement strand
TCCACCTGATGTATTAATTTGAAATGGGTGTGAAGAAGTAACTGATGTTAAATCAAATGCAATTGTTTCTCCAGCATTAACATATAGTGTTGGATTATCTGTTGTACCATAATGATCTGAACGATACGCGCTTGAACCGTTTGGTGTAATTACATGAACTGTTGTGGCAGGGAAAGCAATATCGTGTACATCAAGATCTGCTGTATTAATTTCAGTTAAAGCAGCTAAGGTTGAAGAACCGCCACCGCCTGTTTGGTCAGCAACCCAAGCAAAGTCGGAACCTGTCCAACTTAATATTTGACTGGCGCTTGCACTTGAAGTATTTAAATGGGCACTAACATCAGAATCAGAATATGATCCGCCTCCGCCTCCGCTTATTGTTGTAAACGTAAAGTTACCTGCACCGTCTGTCGTTAATGCTTGACCGTTAGTTCCATCAGAACCAACATCTGTTAAATTAAGTAAACTTGTTACACCTGCGCTTGGTAATGCAGTCCATGCGTAATCAGAACCAGTCCATTGTAATACTTCATTAGAACTTGCGGCCGAAGAATTTAAGTGAGTATCAACGTTTGAGTTTCCATATGACCCGCCACCACCACCTGACTGAGCAACCCAAGCGTAATCAGAACCAGTCCAAGATAATACTTCGTCAGCCTGTGCTCCACTTGTATTTAAATGAGTATCAACATTTGCATTAGCATATCCGCCACCACTACCCGAAGGTTGTTCTATCCAAGTATAAGTACCGTCTCCATTTGTTTTAAGAATGTAATTTGCAGTTTCACTATTAGAAATAGCAGCTGTATATACCCAAGGATTAAGAGGGTCAGTATAATTTAAAATATCTCCAGCGGAATTATCAGAGAGAAGTCTTCTCCATGAACCATGTGCATAATATAAAGAACCCGTATCATGAGCATGACCTATAGATCCATGGTATGTAGATGCACTAACATTATCAAGAATAAGTTTAGTATCATATAAGAATGATATTTTATTAGGCTTTCCTGAAAGATCTAAGTTACCATTGATGTCAAACAAATCTGTTGGATTATTTGCATCTCCTAGCGCTAGGTAAAGCTCATTAAAGTTATCGTTTGCTTTGTCAAATGCATTTCGTAACGGATCGCCTGTCCCGTCGTTTGCCGATGCACCGATATTGATTATTTGTTTAGACATTTTATTTTCCTAAAATTCTTTATTAAATTATTTATTCTCATTGCTTATGACGGAGGTGTCACAATGTCGTAATTGTTTTCTAAGTATTGGCCAAGTAAGTGTTTCATATCATTAGTGACTGTATGGCCAACATCTTCACGGAAGAATATTACATTTCCATAATCATAAATTCTACTTGTTGAACCATACACTGGTCCTGTTGTTAATTGAAGTCCTGTATAACCTTGGGCTTGTGCAAACCTAAATGCGGAATCTTCAGCAGATAAGAACGTTGGGCTTAAAGCAGACCATCCAGCTGTCCCGCCAGAGTAAGGAATAACATTATCTGCTCTTCCATTCATTTGAACAATTCTTCTTTGTGGTATTGGAGTCTTTTGTGTTGTATAGCCATCTAATGGCCATGGATCACCTGTATAAAAATCATTTATTGGGTACCAGAACGCACTATTTCTGTATTGGGTATCGTGAGTTTGTGATATCATACATACAATTGTATCAACAGCAAGATCGTCAATTTCAACAGCGGCTCTTAATGCAAGTGCACCACCATTTGATACACCTACAATACGAATCTTAGTTTCGTCAACGTTATTATATAGTTTCAGTTTGGCAATAAGATCTTTTAACATTTCAATATCAGGACCGTTTGAAGCTTCATTTACAATATTCCAACTATTTGAATAGCCGTCAACTCCAATACATATATGTCCTGGCAGATCATTCTCGAATTGACGGACTGTTGCGAAACCTGTTCCGCCATTACCGTGTAATAAAATAGCAACTGGGTATGGTCCTGGTCCTGATGGTATACTAGCTGTCATGGTATAATCGTAGAAACCTATATCCCAATTCTTGGTAATTGTTAAATCAGAAACATTAGATGAAACTAATGTCAATCCGCCATCGCCGCCTGGCTCATGGTCAGCCGACACATACGAGCTATCAGCAGTAAAGTTTGTAACGTCAGCCGCCAAGTTTGAAATATCAGCAATGTCTAATGGTGAACCTCCACCTTGATCATTAAATAGTCTTAAGAACCTCGGTTTAATTGTTCCGCCAACCTTAGCTTTAAATATAAAATCACCAAACAGTTTTGAGCCTGCCAAGTGAACATTTTCTTTTAATAACTTTTCGTAATTCTCTATAGGCAAGCTTGATTTAATTTGATATGAATACTCTTGATAAAAATTACTATCTTGTATTCTCTGTCCTGAATCTAAGTACTCTTGATTGTATGTATTAATTGTTTCATCAACTGTCCATAAAAGATTTTCATGTGATGTATACCAAACTTGTTGTTTCATTGAAGGAACTACAATATTATTCCATCTATCTTTAATTGATTGTGCGGCTGTGCCGTTGAAAAGTTGTGTTAGCCAAATTGAAGTAGCGGCTGAGATCGGCTGACTTTGTTTACTAAAGTCATATATTGCGTATCCATCCGAAGCAGTACTACTGAACCAGCCTTCAAATGCTGGATCTAACCAAGAATAACTATCAACTGGGTTTAAGCTTGCCACAATCCTCGTTACTATAGTAGAGAAGTTAAGAGTAGGTAAATTTGTTATAGTAGTAGTTACACTATTTTGTTTCCATCCACTTAAGTGAGAATTGGTACCTGCCCAATATCCACTAGTGACACCTTGATTTTCTGCTTCAATAATTCCGTGAGAAACAAATGAACCATCATCTTCTCTTAATTCGCCAAGACCTGACGCAAAATCTACAATCTCTTCAGGTTCTACTTCAAATTCCCAATAACCAAATCCTGAATTTAAAATACCTACTTCTGAAATTTTACCAATAGCAAATTCTGTTGTTGAAGAAATAGTTGCGTTATCTCCAAACCTTCCAATACCTTCATAATCGTTTGAAATACTAAGAACGGGAAACGCTGCAGTTGGAGAATTCTCTAATATAATATTTTCGTCTTTATTTAAACCATTTACATTATATGGTATGACAGTAATAAACCCTTTTGATTGATCTATATTTTTTACAACACCAGCAATACCTGACGTGACACCTCTTATTCTATCGTTTACTGAGAACGATCCTGCGTTACCTGCGTCAGCAAACAAAATAGTTTGGTTCTTACGATCTAAATTTTTGAGGGCTGAATCTTGGGCAATGGCAAATACGTCTGATTTATAATCTGATCCTGGATTAATATTATTAAATCCAATGATTCTTCCGATTGTTAAATCTGCAATATTAAATGCATCCGATAATACAGTGTAAATATTTGGAGCAGCTGTAGTGCCTGTCATATTTGTTGCACCACTATTATAATCACTTACATTTGGATCACCAGTCACGGTTGGCCCAATATCTGTCTGATGCATTTGTATTGCTACAAACGGATTTATAACATCAGTAATAATAGAGGCAATTGATGTATCACCTAAGGCAGAAACTATTACATCACTTGTACTACTTGTGTCAGGGTATAATGGACCTGGCGAAGTAAAGTTTCGAGTAACTAATTGATTTGCTACATCAGATAAATTAATTGTTAATTGAGGTTGAGGTACACCGTCAATATCCGGCCTAACTGTTGTAACTGCTAGATTAACTCCAAAACCGGTATTAGTTGAAGTTTGGTCGACAAGCTTAACCCCTATAGAAGATAAGTTCTGACCAACAACCTCACCTTGTACACCATTAGAATCTTCTAATATTTCTCCAATTATAAATCCTAGGTTATAACCGTTTTCACTATTATCTAATATAATTGATTGGTCGGAAACAATTAACCTAGTATTGGCAATAGTATAACCATAACCGCCATCATCAACGTCATACGATATCTGTCCTGATGCTTCATCAGTAACTGCCGTGACAATCGCTTTACCTGCGTTACCATCTTTTTGATGAACATTAAGAACTTCTCCGATTTCTCTACCAGGTAAATTCTTTCTTCTTGCACCTACATCTGATCTGTCAACAATAGTAAACTTTGAAAGAGAACCGTTTGCTTTACCAAAAGAAACAACTTCTCCATTAATATTACATAGAATATCTTCATACTTACTAAATGTACCTTGAATACCATCAAGATATATCACTGGTGTTTTAATACCATTTAAAATAAAGAAGTTAATTGATCTTACAGAAGCCTTTGCTTTACTTACTGATCCTTCAATGTTTCTTGCTAACAAATCCTTATAAGAATATTCTTTAGCTGACTTTGAAGTAAATAAATTATTGTTTGGAAACATTTGTAAATATACACCTTGCTTCCAATCAGAATCAGAAACCTTTTGCATCTTTTCGGCAGGGTATATAATTTCAATCTCAAACTCTTGATAAAATATAGCAAAGAATAATTCAATACCTCGAGCGGTACCTTTTGAACGATATAGATCAAGAATATTTTTAATAATAAACTTAATAGTGTCAGTTTTAAGTGGAAGGTCAGCAAGAAACTTTTTCTTAAAGAATATAATCATACTCTCTAATGTAGTATCAATATCCTTCGTCTCAAATAATCTTCTTTGTTGATAGATATGTTGATTCTCTTGCGTTTCAGAGAACTTATAATAATCTTCTACTAATTGAACAAGCTCAGGTCCATCTTCCCTGTAAATAGCGGGGAACTGATTCTTAACGAATAGCGATAGATTTTTTTCTATATCACCCTGAGGCATTATTTCTCTCTCTTATTAATAATTTGTCGAATTGCTAGCAACTGGAGTTTCAAACTCTTCCAGATCCATTACAACTTTAACATCTGTATCTCTTAATATAAACACTCGGCCTTTTGGAGCAACAACATCGTTATCAACGGTTTTAGCAGATACTTTAATTGCACTGCCTGTATACTTTTCAACTTTAAAGTTTGTTAACTTAACTTCTCCTTTTTCGTAATCAACAGTACCTGCGGTTGGATTAATAATCTGTGGGTTAGTCGCTTCATCTGTAATAATCATAATATTTCCTTGACCATCATCTTGGAAGAATACACATGTGCCATCAACATCGAACGGAGAAGATTTAATCGCAGGCTTATAATTTGTAAATCCACTTGCTGCTCTATACGGATAAGGTTTAATTAAAAGTGTTTCAAATCTGAATGTTGGGTTTGTATTAAAATTAAGAGGAGGTGAATATTCAATTACAGGACATATAGACATTTCACTACTCAATATACCTACATCCAAATCATCAATGATTCCTGAAACTTTAGATGATCTTAATGTTTTATCAAATCCTTCAAGATTATCATCAGAATATTTTTGAATTGCTGTTCTTACTAATGTCTCTAATTCATTAGCACTCTTTTCGGTATTCTTTTTACTATAATTTACAATGACAGTTGTATCAGCATAAACGAATTCTGTTTGTTTAAAGATTGGCTCAATACCTAAAGGAGCTCTATCTTTTAAATACGCAATATATGAATTAGATAAAGTAGATGATATAATTTGTGTATCATCATTTAAATAAACTGAAATAGCAACTCTACCAAATTGAGGTGGATCTAACTGTTCGCCACCATAAGCAGATACCGCTGAAATCTCAGGGAACGCCTGTTGTAATAGTATTTCATAATCCTTTGTCGTAACTGCCCTTTCTTGAACTTGTAATGCTTTTGGAGCAAAGTATCTAATTGATTCCATACTTTCTCTTTCGGCTCCGCCTGAAGCAGAAGATAATACAATAGGACTAATTTCAGCGCCATCAATAAAGCTTGCACTAAATGCAGAATCTTTGCCTGCCCCATTTGGTTCTGCACCTGAACAGATTCTATATCTTACTCTTACATCTTCGAATTCTTCAGGCTGTAAACCAAATTGATTCTTACCAAAGTAAATAGAATAACGATCATCAAGATATGGTTCAAGATAGAATACTTTATCTGTTGGGTTAACACCATAAATTGTATTGGCTCTTGTAAATACATTTGCGTCGTCAGTTGCTTCTGCGTCAACAAAGACAACAATTGAATCTGTATCTACTTCATTGTTTGTAAGGAATACTCTTAATACACCATCTGCGTCAACAATAAATCCTTCTCTTTGGAAACTTGATAGTATTTCACCTTCGTATACATCAATACTTTCGGCAATAAATGAACCTACTTGATATTGTTCACCTGTCTGTGGATTTGTATTGCCTGGGACAACTCTTCTTGCTGTATATACTTGGTCAGTAACAAAATTAAAGCTTTCGCCTAGATGAGATACTTTAAAATTTGAATACTTTGGAATTGTAATTGTTGAGCCTTCTGCTTCTGCATCAACAATAAGTACAAATAAAGTTGCCTTGGCAGATTTTCGTGAACGAGGAATATAGTTTAATTCTTTTGCATGGGAAACGATAGAGTTCTTAAGGACGGCAGAGTCAAGAAACATTTCGTTAAGGGCCATGTTAGTATAGAAGTTATTTTGATAACTATTAAACGCAAGAACGTCTAATAGGACGCTCATATTCGATCCTTCAAAGTTATAGTCTTTGAATTGTGTTTGCGTTTCTAAATAAGTTCTAAGCTGACCTTTAACTGAATCAAAGTCAAGCTCGGTAATTGGTGTTTTTGGATTTGCCATCTCTATCTATTCCTTTGTAATACAACGTCTAACTGTATCGGCTGTTCTATTTGTTTAACATAAAAAGTAATTCCAACATATACTTGGCCGTTATCGGTATCTGAACTTACAGAAACATTAAGCAGCTGAGCTCTTGGCTCGTATGTTTGAATCGTTGAAGTAACTCTGTCTTCTATTAATTTTAATGTACCAGGTGTTAAATTTTCAAATAACATTGCCCTGATATTTCCACCTATATAAGGTTGCATTAATCTTTCACCGCGATCTGTTAATATAAGATTCTTAATTGAATCTTTAACAGCATCTTCATCTTTAAGTAATGCTAAATCTTTTGACACTGGGCTAATAAGCAAGTCCTTTCTAAAATCAGAATTAAGATTTAACTTTTTCTTTACTGGTGAAATGTAATCTGCTATTGCCATTATAGTATTTCTCTTATGTCTAAATGAATCTTGTCATTGTAATCTTTAACATATTTAAATCCACCTTTCAGAGCCTTTTCAATAAAGGCCTCAGGATCATTCATATCTCTTTTAATATCAACAACTAAACCACTCAAGTGTGAATTATCTTCAGGACCATCCGCTTTTGAATTATATGCTTTACTTACCCACCCTTCTAAAATTGTTAATGGTTTTTCACTATTTGTTGCTATCTGTAATCTTTTGAGGTATACTTTAACATCAAGATCTACTCTTGTATATCCGTATATACCAACTCCTTCTTTTTCATCAAATGATTCGCCTTCAACTTTAAATACATTTGATGACCCGGCGAATACATTTCCGCATCTTGGCAACGATTTGTATTCTGCTGCAGTAATAGGTTTAACATTTTGAGGCAATTTGCCCGTATCAGTTTGTTCGTTACCGCCAGGAGAAGTCCATCTACCTTGTAATCTATTTATTACCTCTTGCCTGGTTGTTGGAGAATACCTTATAGCGCCTGCTCGTATTGCCGAGGATTCGTTAATTCTTGAAATGTTTTTAAGACGATCTACGATTGTACTATATCTTCTTGTATAATCGTCAAGTGGTTTATTAATATCTCGAATCAACGCTTCTATACTACCTGCAAGTGCACAAATGCGAGCAATGATATATTGAATCTCTTCAATGCCTGGTGATTCAAATGCAGCAATTGCATAATCTATTAAACCTTTTATTTTATCTTTAATACCTTTCTTATTCTCTTCGGTAAAGAATGCACACATTTGCTCCCTTGTTGTCATAATACCTTTTATAACATTTTTGTTTACAAATGTTTCTGCATCTTGAGTGATAGCAGCAGGATCAAAGTTTTCAATCATATCTTGTACTTCTTGAAATACTCGATCTATGACATCAGTGATTTTCTCTTTTATAGATTCAATTAATTCCTTTATTAGTGCTTTAACAGTAAGATCTTTAATTCCATCGTATCCTCTCGAAATCTTCCCAGCAATTTCTATAGCATCAGCTATGATACCTTCAACAGTTCCAATTAAATCAAAGAATGCGTCTACTGAAGCGAAGAAAGAATCAAACCTATTACAAAATCCACCTAAGATAGATGTATTAAAATCATTCTTATAATAAGCATCAAGGTTTCTTGCTAACTTAGGAGAATCATTATCATTTAATAAATTCGCAGGAGTATAATTATATGCTTGAATAAAGTCAGCCGTTTCGAGATTAGATATATCTCCTCTTTGCCATCGGTCTTGTAAATCAGGATAAGGAGTAAGATCACCTATTCTTTGTTTTAATAATCCATTTAAATAAGTAGTAGATTTGTATATGTCATCGCCGTATTTGTTAACTGCTCTGCTTAATGGATTACTTTCTGCATCTTTTATAATACTGTCCGCAATTTCTGCACTAACAGCATCAATTTGTGCAAGTGTATATCTTCCTACACCATCAGTGACTGGTCTTGCACTAATAGATAAAGTATTTTGAATTAACTGATCATTAGGATCAACACAATTATCAACCATTATCTAAGTCCTCTTCTTGTTAAAGATTTGGTTTGATCTTTTGCCGAATCGTCTAACGCTGAAATATATCCACCTGAATAACCCATCGCAAAATATCCACGAGGGACGATTGAAGTTGACTTCTTAGGTGGTTCTGGCATTTTAATTTGATTCATACCCCAAGCGCCAAGTCCTATAGGTGTAAAGTCAGCAATAACAGCAAGGAATGCATTAACAGGATTAAGTACTTTAGCAATAAATTCTGGACTATTACCTGTAGGATATGCCCAACCTGAAGTAATCCCAGGAAGAGGAGCAACGACAGGTGCGGAAACAGCAGGAGGTAATAAAACAGGTACAGTTGGTATTGACACTGAAGCAACTGGTACACTATATCCTCCATTATAAGATACAGGACCTGAAGGCAACGGAGCACCTATTGTTGTAAAGTCACCTCTTGTTGCCGCAACCGATGTAGCAATAACTGATGGAGAATTAACAACACTGCTTGAAGTAATTGCTCCTGAATTAATAGCAGTTGTATTGAATACTCCAGTATGTGAAGTTGTGATAGAAGCAATTTGCATGGCAGGCGTTGTTAAACTCCAACCCGGTGATGGTACTGATGTTCCTGTTAATAATGTAGGAGGTATTAAACCACTTGCTAGGTTAATAATATTTGAAGCAGCATTATGTATATCACCTGGAGTAGATAACTTAATTGCCTTTGTTGAGAATACATCATAAGTATTTAATGCTGTATTTTTAATATTCTTGGCAACGAAGTTTAATTGATTAACCGACTCAAACTGTATTTCCTTTTTACCAAACAGTGTCATAATACCTGCATTGGCTTCCAGCTTAACTTCAGCTCCTCTTAGATTAACCTGATCACTTCCGTTAATATTTAATGAAGCACCTGAAGCAATTTCTGTATGGCCATGTACAAGTAATTTATAATCACCTTCTACTTCTTCTGTTTTATTTCCTTTTACATAAACATGAGAATTGCCATTAATAGTAACTACACTATGACCTGATGATTCGTGTTTTGTTCCAATATTAATTTCATAACGATCTGCCTCAGCTCTTTCTGAAACAGTACCTTTAGAATCTATTTGAATGTAGGCACCTGAGTCATGAGTAATCTGAATTCTTTCTGCACCAGGAGAATCATCGATCTCAATTGAATGTTTACTCGTTTTAATTACTCTATTGTGTGGATACTTGGCTGCGTAAGCAGGAGGTGGTTCAGACCACGTTTCATCCATATCAGCAATCTTTTGATCGTGTACTCTATTGGCTGCTTGTTGTAATAAGTATGTTTCGTTTAATAATTCACCGCGAGCTAATCTATCAGGTCCGCCGCCTGCGTTGAAATCATTAGGGCTATAACCTCTTGCTAATAAATCACCATCCTTTTCTGCAATAACACCTTCACCATCTTTGGTTGGATTTGATTCTGTGTTATACATACTTGGCAATAATCCTAATATAATAGGATGCTGGGCCATTCGTCCATCTAAGAACATTCCGTATACGTATGAATTTAATGGTGGAGGTGGATTATTTGGATCGTAATTACCTGAAGCACACATTGCCCAAGGTAAATCTGTAGTAGCAATTTCTTTATTTGTTCCGTGTACACCAAATGCTCGAACTCTTACTCGACCTTCATGTGTCTCATCGTTATTGCCTTCAACAATACCAATAAAGAAAAACGGATTACTTACTCCTGAACCATCAATCATACATTACCTGCCTGCCAACCGTATTTCATAATCTCTGCCTGTGTGGTTAATGTACCTTCATTCATGCTATGAATTACCATAGACACTAAATACTTACCACCCAATCTTTTATTCTTTTCATCTTTTAATTCAATTGAAGGTTCTTGAGTAATAAGATCAATTACATCTCCTGGCACTAAATCAATTCTTCCTTCAAGTTCTATATTAGCTTTTGCATTATTCAAATGATAATTATAAGCAACTCTGTTTTGAATAATATCAACCATGTTCTGTGGTGTACGAAGTACTTGACCAGGTACTGATGCAATATCATCAGGTTGCCAATCTCTATATACTACATACTGTTTTGCATTTTTGTTTTCATCTTTAAATACATCTTTTATAAAGGTGTCTGAGTGTACTGCACCAATATTACTTGTTCTTGGAGCACCTGTCATACTTGTATATTTCTTTTTATTTTTTTCGTAATCATAATTGTAATAGTTACGTGTGTGATTAACAAAATCTATTTCCATAACAGTATTCTTATATGCTCCGCTATCAATATCAGCACCTGTATCAACGTGAGTTGAATTTTGAAATGATTTAACATTTCTTACCATTCTGTCTGCATATTCTGGATGCTGTTCTGAAAATGGCATGTAATATAAAACTTTAACTTTATTTTCAAGATCTGCTTTAGCTCTTTTTAATAACCATTCGTCAGTTACCCAATAAAAACCGTCGTAAGTTTCAAAGAAGCGAAATAAACTAGATGGTGAAGTAGATTTTGCTTTTGATTTGGCGGCCAAGAAACTCATTGACTGTCCTGGTGTGTAATCTGGTATTATAGTTCTAAACTGTCCTTCAGAGTTTTCAATATAAAACACTCTTCCTTTATTAGATGAAATTTGAAGAGCTTCTGATTCATCAGGTATTAAAGCACCTGCTATATTAAAAGATTTATCTTTATTAAAATACTTTTTAAATAGTTGCTTTGCACAATAAGATCCTGACTTGTTATTAAACGCAGTAATTACACTTTGTATTCCTGCTCTAAAACTTGTCCTTGATACAAAATGTAATGAATAAAAATACCCATCACCTTGTTCATTCTTTGATACATCATCTATCTTAATGATTTGACCTTGTATATTTAATTCTGTTTGTAAATCGTGTCCTAGCAATACTAAATCTAATTCTTCTTCAGCTCTTAGCGGAAAGTCATGTAACATTCCTACTGAATCAAATACATTAAGACTTCCTTGAAATGCAGAATCGTAAATAGATGATTTTAAATTAAACCCATAAATCATTGGACCAATATTTTCCGTGCGTCTATCTACTGACTTCAGTATCGCCCTTTCTACTGTAACTAAGGATGGATTAAAAGATTCCATTATTCAGTGCTTACCGCATTCTTAAGATCGTTTGTTATTTGTGATAAGTATGCATTATCGAATAAAAAGATTTCTTTCTTATTATCATTAATCTGTGTTTCATATTCAAAGATGCGATAAGGTACCCAATCTTCAGGAATAATTCTTTTAACGATAATTTTTTGTCCGCGCTCAGTTCGCAAAATAACACGATCCTCTTTACGAAGATATATCGTTCTAAATGATTCTGGTGCTAAGACTATATTGTCGACTGCCATTTTTTATTTCCTAAACTGTTTTTATATAGTATATAATATTTTCATCTATTGTTAAATCTTTAGTCCAATCTAACACGTCTTCACCTACTCTGCCAGATTCGGCTTGATACTTATCTACCATGTAATCGTTAAACGTTTGTGTATCCATCGGCCACTCGTAATACGGATCTATAATATTGTTTGCCATATACACTATCCAAACATAATCAACTGATCCGTAATATTCTAAAGCAATATCTTCTGCTCTTTCGTCTTCTTTAACTGTGTATGAATAATAAAGAGTAGGATTGTTTGATAAAGCCCTCGCAAAAGATGCTCTTCGAGATATGTCTCTAACCTTTCTTCCTTGATATTCTATGACTGGAAAATTTTCAAAATATTTCATTACATTGCTCCTTTCATTCCTGCTAATGTTGGAGCTGCTTCTTCATCAGCATAATCATTTGCAGTTTGTATTTCAAGTTCTTTAAAGCTCATTGATATTTTAACGCCTTGAGGCACGCCTTGCTCGGCAATAATAATTTCCCCACTTGCACCATAATCAACAGTTATGTTATCGCACATGCAAGGTTTAAATCTAACAAAGTGTGTTTCATCAACCCCTAATAAGTTAATATTTACAGTTGCTGGATATGTTAAAAACGCTCTCGATAATGCAGCCTGGGAAAACGTACCTGTTAATGCCTGTGTACCTTCTTGACCACTAAGTGCATTCGTATTTCCTAAAACACTTTCTACCTCTGGTAATATCTGTTTCTTTATTGCTCTTATAATTTTTTTAATAGCTTCGGCTTCTGATCTGCTTTCCGGATATAATGTCCAATCCAATGTAAACGATCTTAAATTAACTCCTTCAAAGGCAAGGGTGGCTTGGGGGTTAATTGCCGTTCCTCTTGTAGAACCCATTGCTTTACCTAATCCTGGCGAAAAACTATTTAATGTATTACTCATGAGAAAAGATAGAACTCTTGATCCTTGCGCAGCTATTTCAGCATTTGCGCCATCTTTATTTGATGCAATTCCGCTAAGAGCACCAGCAAGACCTTTAATACCTGCCTCACCTGCTTCAAATAAACCTGAACCTATTGCGCCGATGCCTCCGCCGCTTGAGCTAAACATTGGAGCAAGTGTATCAGCAATAAAACTCTCAACAAAACTTTTCTCCATTGAATTAATAGATAGTCCTGTTGCATCCGTTAATGAACTCGGCATTGGAAGTTCAATTGCCATTAAGCCTTTTTCTTGCGCTGATGAAAATTTACTTCTGTCGTTTTTACCACCAACGGCTAATTTAGCATAATCATACTTTTTAAATATTAATTGTATGCCATGTGGGAAAGGAGCATCCGGGAAGAACAGCCTTTGGTCACTCCCTGGTTTCACAACTCTTGTTGACGGTCTTGTCATTTTTTTATTTCCTTTGCTGTCTCCGTAGAATTCTAATAAATATGTATACGGATAATGTAATTATTTATAACAAAAATCGGAAAGTATATCATGGCATATAAGGGTAAGTTTAGACCAAAGCATCCCGATAAGTATAAAGGTGACCCTACAAAAATTATTTATAGGTCTTTGTGGGAATTTAAAGTATTTAAATGGATGGATTCTCACCCTGATGTAATGTGGTGGCAATCAGAAGAAGTGATTGTTCCATATAGATCGCCGATAGATGGAAAAATACATAGATATTTTCCTGATGTGGTAGTACATAAAAAAGATGGCTTAGGTAATCCTCAAACGATTATGATTGAAATTAAACCAAGCTCTCAATGTAGACCACCTGATATAAAGAATAAAAATAAAACAAAGAGCGGAAGAGTATCAAGAAGGTATTTAAATGAAGTTAAAGCGTGGGGAGTCAACGAAGCAAAATGGAAGGCAGCAAAGAACTTTTGTGCGGACCGTGGATGGTTGTGGACAATTATGACAGAAAAACATATACCAGGAGCTCGATAAGTGGCTGAACTATTCTCAGATATATTAGCTAAAGGTATTCGGCAAGGTCAAGTACCAGCAAGAACAGCTGGTGCAAGAGAGTGGTATCGTAAACAAGCAACCTTATCATTAGGTAAAAAGATTACCGAAGACGAACTTGTAGGTAATACAGATAAAGGTAGAAATAAAACTCGACTACAAGGTGATAGTGTATATGGTTCAATGTATTTCTTTAGATACGATCCTAAACATAAACAGACTTTACCATATTACGATACCTTTCCATGTATATTCCCAATAAATAAAGTAAAGGGTGGCATACTTGGTTTAAATATGCATTACTTGCCACCAAAGATGAGAGCTCAATTAATGGATGCTCTTTATAAACAAATATCAGATAAAAATTACGACGAGAATACAACACTGAATATAAACTACAAAATTTTAAATAGCGCTGCCAGTTTGAAGTTCTTTGCGCCTTGTGTTAAAATGTATTTAGCAAAACACGTAAAATCTAAGTTTGTTAAAATTAATTCTTCAGAATGGGACACTGCTTTATTTTTACCAGTTCAAAGTTTCCAAAAAGCAGGACAATCGCAAGTTTGGTCCGATTCAAGAAAAGCAATAAGCAGCAGGACATAATAAATGCCATTTAATATATCACAATTTAAAAGTCAGTTTGAAGGCCAAGGCGGACCTGCACTAGCAAATTTATTTGAAGTACAGTTGCTTAACTTGCCAAAAGGAATGCAACCTAACTCGAATTATGATCAGCTTCGAGGATTTACTTTCTTTTGTCATAAGATGGCTATTCCTGGAGTTGCTATTAATTCATCTGACGTTGCCTATACAGGACAGATGAAAAAGAAACATCCAACGTCTGTTCAGAATCCAGGACCAGTGTCTGCAAGTTTCTTTGTTGATTCTAATCATAACTTATTAAAATTCTTTCATAACTGGAGTCAGCTTATTGTAAATCATAGTAAGCGCAGTGGTATGTATAATGAAGTTGATGGCAAGATGCCACATGAAGTTGGATTTAAGAAAGACTTTTCGTGTGATCTGCTTATTAAACATTATTCATCAGACACTAATTTTGATGTATATTACGAAACAACACTAATAGGAGCATGGCCAGTTTCTGTTGGACAATTGGATCTTGATTGGGCAGCAACTAATACATTATCATTGGATGTACAATTCACAATGACCGATATAGAATTTAGTTCGGACAGAGTAGGTAGAACAAGTTCAAGAGGTAGCGGTTTATTAGATGTACTAGGAGACATCGCAGGATTTGCCGATACCGTGCGTGGTACAATAAAAAGTGGAAGACCGACAAGCATACAAGATGCAGTTAACAAATTAGATAGACTTGGTAGATCATTTGATAGATTGGGTGGTTAAAATTAAATTATTAGGAGTATAATATGGCATTACCAAAAATTAATTTGCCGATCTCGGAATTAACGTTACCGAGCAATGGAGCAAAAATAAAATATAGACCGTTTACGGTCAAAGAAGAAAAGATTTTATTGGTCGCACAAGAATCAGGAGAAACTGAAAACGAAGTGCTAGCAATGAAACAGATTATTAATAACTGTATGATTGATTATGACATTAGTGATATTGCATTGTTTGATTTTGAGTACATATATTTAACGTTAAGATCAAGGTCAGTTGATAATATGGCTAAGTTTGTAATTAAAGATCCTGACACTAAAGAGAATGTTGAATTAGAACTTGATATGACTGATGTTGATATTTATAGAGAAGAAGGACATTCAAACGAAATTAAGGTTAATGATGATTATACATTATTTTTAAGATATCCAAATGTAGATAACTTTATTAGAATTGTTTCTTCAAGCGAAGATGATCCTTTAGTTAATTATTTTGTCATGGTATCTTGTTTAGATTCATTGGCATCAGAAGATGAAGTACATGACTTTAAAGAATACAGTGAAGAAGAGGTAGAAGAATTTATGGATGGTTTATCAGGAGATGTAATTAGACAGATTACTACCTTCTTTGAAACCATGCCAAAAATAAGAAAGGAAATACCGTATACGAATAGTAAAGGTAAAGAGCAAACGTTTGTCGTGGAGGGCACGCGTAGTTTTTTTATCTAAGCCTTAGTCATATAACACTAGGGCATTACTATCAAACGATTTTTTCTATGGCACAACATCACAAATGGTCTGTGTCTGACATCGAGGCAATGATGCCTTATGAAAGAGATCTTTATTTTAGTATGCTAGTGAATTGGATAGAAGAGCAAAACGAAAAACGACAAGGTTAAATTAAATGGCAGAAGAAACTACAAAGAAAAAGTTAAGTCCTCAAACTGAGGCTATAGTTGATCGCCTCAAGCGAGAGGGCAGCCTTACGCGTAATGGTGGTGACGGCAAAAATTCAATTAAACAAGTTAATGTGAATCTTGAAAAGTTTGTTGATACATTTGCTGCTATTCAAAAAAATACAAGTGATACTGCCAAAATTATGACAGAGAACTTTCAAGAAAATACGGAAATAATTAAAAAGGTTGATGAAACTTTAGAAGGTTTAACTGATGAGCAACAAAAAGCTGAATTAGCAAGACGTAAAGAAGCCGCTGAACAAACTCGAAAAAACAAAGAGTCTTCTAGAGAAGATTTGTTTGGCCGAGATGTATTTTACAAAAATATGAAAAGTACATTTGATGGTCTTAAAACTGGTTTTATGAATGTAAAGAAAAATCCTTGGGGTTCATTACTTACAATTGGCAAGTGGGCAATTATATTACCAGTTATCGCAGGAGCAATTAAAGGTATTCTTGATTTGATGTTTGGTGATTCTGAAATGAAAGAGTTTTATGACGGGTTTCGAGATAGTGCGTTTGTGAAATTTGTTAAAGATCCTAATTGGGGAGTAATAATATCTGGTCTCTTAGTAATGTCGGCATTAAACTGGACCAAGATGTATCTTTCGATGATGATGATGGCTAAAGCAATGGGTGTAAATACTGGCGGACCCACTGTTATCCCAACCGGTACTGATGCTGGCAAAGGTGGAAGTTTAAAAGACAAAGCAAGAAACATTCTTAAGAAAGCTAAAAGTCCAAAGGGTGGTTTGGTTGGAGCTCTAGCATTAGTAACTATTGGTGGTATTACATATGCTTTATCTGAAGAAGGGGAACCTATAGACATCACTGATGAAGTTAAAAGGATTAATGATAATGTAGCTGCTGAAGACGAAAAGCAGATTAAGAATTTAGTAGAAACCTATGAAAATGAAAGAAGAGGTTTCGGAACAATTTTATCAGAAGCTCTTATGGGTGGTGCTGCAGGTGGAGCCTTTGGATCATTCTTCGGGGGAGTTGGAGCAATACCTGGAGCAGTCTCTGGTGCAGTTTTAGGTGCTCTATCAGGAATTTTACAAGTAGGGTATGACACTTATCAAGATATGGCTTATGATATTGATAGAATTCCTAATGAATTAGAAGCTGCCTTAAAAGAAGAACAGAGAAATCAATTTAACTATGGCCCAAGAAACAGAAGGCTGGGTAAGAAAACTGCTGAAGAGATAGCGGCGCTTGCAGAAACAACCAATGCTACGATTGACGGAGTCATTGATAGTGTAAGCAAAGATATTACAAGTATTGATGGAGAAATAAAATCAGCGGAAGCTTTATTGAGTGGAAATATTACTAGTAAGCGCGTAGGCGGAAGGCGCGGACGGATGGTTGATTATGTTACTGTTGATGGTCAATTGGTAAGAAAGTCTGAAGTTGAAGCCAACCTCGAAAAAATGAAAGAAGAAAGGGTATTAAGAGAACAACAAATAGCCACTTCGAAAAGAATCTTGGCGATGAGAAAAGGCGAGTTAAAGGAATTAGAAGATAACAATACGGCAATACAAGAAAACACTGAAGCAGTTAAAGAAGCAACAGAAAAGACAAACGACAGTTCAGTTCCTGATATAGCGCCTGGACAGTTTGAAGAAAAAGAAAGAAGACAACATGTTGCGGCTGGTGGATTTGCTTTAAACGTAACAAATAACTATTATAATAAAGGTGGTGATACTGTAGTAACTCAGCAATCAGATAACAGAGTTGCATCAAGTAAGAACACTTCTATTTTCTCTAGCGGTGGTGGAGACAATAATAGATTTGGCGGTAACTTACCAAGTGGCGCGATGGCATAAAAAATAAGGGACCCGAAAGCCCCTTATTCCTTTTTCTATATTAAGCAACCCATTTCACACCGCGGTAAATTCCTTGCCGCTGTGCTTTAGATGGCTTATCTAGATTTTTGCTTGTCCAAGATACACCGCGATAGACACCAGAATCAAGTCTTCTAGTTTCTTTCTTAGGCTCGCCTTGAACTTTGATACCTCTATAATAAGTCATATCATGCCTCCAGTTTTCGTTTCGATTTCGTACATATATCTTTCGATATACACCCTTCTCAACGCGTTCCTTCGGTATAACTGTCGGTCTCGTTCGGCAGAACGCCTACTTGCTTCCCCACAGAACGTGGGAGGTTTTCATGTTATCCTACTTCCGCTATATTTCTATAGTGAACGTATTATTATATATATAAGTTAACCCTTTGGTCTAGGACCAAATTTCAAATAAGCAAGAACTTTTTCAGGTGCAGATTCACCGTATGGATCTGTTGGACAATCATCTTCAAATCCAGGCTCAACAAACATCTTTTCAATAACACTGTCTTCTACGACAGCAGCGTATCTCCAAGATCTTTGACCAAAACCGAGATTATCCTTTGCGACTAACATTTCCATACCTGCTGTAAATTCACAAGATCCATCAGGAATAAATTTAACATTCTTAACTCTAAGATCTTCTGCCCAAGCATTCATTACAAATGTATCATTACAGCTTACACAATATACTTCGTCAACACCTGCTTCTACAATTTGGTCGTATAAGACATCAAATCCTGGGACTTGATTTGTTGAACACGTTGGTGTAAACGCTCCTGGTAGTGAAAACATTACAACTCTTTTACCACCGAAATAATCAGCGGTTGTTGGAGCAGACCATTCAAACTCACCTGAGTCTACATTTCTACTTCTTACTTTAAAAGTTACATTAGGTACTTGTTTCATAATATAGTTTCCTTATCAGTTCAGGGTGGCTTGCGCCACCCAGATTAAAAATTGATTAACTCTTTAAGAATTCTTTCTGCGTGTTAATCTTAATTTTACGTGCTTTCTTCGCCTCAGGAATAATTCTTTCCAATGAAACAGTTAAAAGACCGTTTGTGAAGCTGGCGTCTTTTACTTCAATATCGTCAGCAAGAGTAAAACTCCTAGTGAACTTTTTGAAGGAAATACCGCGGTGAACATAATCACCACCGCCATTGAAGTAATCACCTGCTTCATCCCAAGTGGAACGAATGGTTAATACATCTTCTTTTACTTCGATTTCTACATCGTTAATATCAAGACCTGCTAAAGCAAGATCAATAAAGAACTGTTCGCCTTTTGTGGTTCTGATATTATAAGGCGGGAAGCCTTGTGATTGATGTACTTGAGGGAACTCTACCAATCTGTCAAAGACTCTATCAAAGCCTACGGCAAAAGGGTGAAGTTGATTTATATTTAATCCAGTCATGTTATTCTCCTATTAAGCAAGATTAATTATTATCTGATGGTAATACCCATCGGTTAGTTGTAAAGCCCTTGCGGCACCTTACAAATCTATTTATACACCAGTACTACCTATACCACCTTTACGGTCGGTTTTTTGTCCTGGTTTCTTTTTAACTTCTTTTATTTCTTGTTGAGTAACTTCTGCTAATCTACATTGTGCTAATCTGTCGCCGTCGTGAACGTGTACGACGGTATCTGAGCAGTTGTGTACAATAATATGCGTTTCGTCGACATAATCAGAATCAATTATACCAACACTGTTAACTAATGTAAGGCCGAGTTTTGTTGCTACACTTGAACGAATATACATTTCCATTACATGATTAACTGGAATGTCAAATATAAGTCCTGTAGGAATAAGTACTCTTGTACCTGGAGTGATGGCTAAACCATTCTTACCAACAGGTATCTCTACTTCTTTATTAAATGGAGTGTATGACCGAACGCGCTCACCTGTAGTAAAGCAAGCCTTAATGTCAAAGCATGCTGAACCTAATGTAGCGTATTCGGGTAATTGTGCGTTATCGCGAGTTTTGTAAACTTTCATAGTATATGTTCCTATTTGTTATATTATATAACATTTGTGTGGAAATGTCAATAGTTTATTTTTTACCAATATTATATTTGACTGTCAGTTCCCAATCGTTCTTTTCTTTAAATGAAATGATCTTTATTTGATTGAGAGAAGCAACTGGATCTACTGTCTTTGAAGGATCCAATATTTTAACAAGTTCCCATTCTTCCAATAAATTCACAATCGTATTACGACGTGATATATCTTCTTCTGTTAACGTGTTAAGCTTCCCATCTAAAATAAACAATTCTTTAAAGTGTAGTATTGAGTACCTACCTTGTTTGTGTAGGATATGACAAGACTGATATAACTTTTTTTCTTTTCGGCTTGAAATGCCAATCCGAGTCAATGTTTCTTTTACCTTAAGGAAAGAATCCTGTGAGGGCAATTCAACTTCGACACCGACTCCTTTGAAAATATCTGTGTCCATGATTAATATTCACCTGTTAATTATTATAGTTAGTGGCAATGGTATTACACCATATAAGATTATTTATAATAATCATAACTCAGCCACCTTCATTAACTTTCTCATGGATAGTTTCAAGCTGTTCTTTGTTCAATACTTTAAGATATTGTTTGGCAACAGTTCGGTTACATTGATATACTTCTTGGATTACGTCAAGGTCATTGTTCTTATCGGCCTTTGGCCATTTTGAGAATCTTTTACGCTTACGAAGTACAGAACGATAATAATCAAACTGAGCTCCATCAAATAAATGATGACGCATATTCATTTCGTTTGCATGTAAGATAGTATCCTCAAAATTTGTGAAGCCACGGTTCACTACATAAGGCGTATACATCTTTTCGGTGTGTTCAGGTATATCGCTATTGCGAATGAGATCTTCCTTAGAAAAGGACGCAGCGTTCATAAAATCAAACGGAGTTAGGTCTTTCATCAAAAAGCTCCTCGTATTCCTTTACCATAACATTAAAACTTTTACCACATTCTTCGCAGAGAATAAGTTTAGTCTTACCTTCGTCAGTATTCATTTCAACCGTAAATGATTTCTTTTTGGATGTCTTAGTACCACAATTAAAACACTCAAGTCTTCCAATCATTACGTGTACTCACATTCAATCATAACTTCAGTTAAGAATGCAACCATATTAATTTCTTGGTCAGCAACCAATCCTGACTTATACATATAATCAGCAAGAGTGACAATAAAGCCTGCTTGTGATTGTAGTGTTACTTTATCAGAACACATATCATAGATACGTCGAAACATTTCATTCATATCTTGATCTGAATTCTTAGCAACCCATTTACGCATATCAGTAAATTGCTTGGCTTTGAGTAAACGAAATACATCATCAATAGATTCTTGTTTTAAATTAACAAAGATACCTTCATCAATTTTGCCAGAAGCAGCATACGATTGTAATTCAGTTAATACACGACGGAAATCAGGAAAGTGTTTCTCAATTACTTTAGCAACTACCTTAGGATCGTATTGAACTTCTTCTTGGTCAAGAATTGCCTTAACTCTTTTAAAGAACTCCATTGCCATTTGAGGACGGTCATTTGTATCAATAGTAAAGTCTACTTCTGATAACCTTGAACGTAATGGACTGATAATACGATTCTTGAAATTACAAGTAAAGATAAAGCCACAGTTTGCACTATACTCTTCAATAAAGTTACGTAATGCTGGTTGGACATTAGCTGCGTTCAAATAATCTGCTTCATCAAAGATTACATACTTACGACCTGTACCTGTTAGAGATACTGCGGAAGCAAATGTAGAGATATCGTATCGGAGGGTATCAATATTAACATTAAGAGAACCGTTCTTTACGATATAATCGCAACCAAGTTCTTCAAGCATTGCCTTGGCAATTGTAGTTTTACCTACACCAGGACCGCCTGTTAATAATAGATTTGGAACACTGCCGTCTGATACGAACTTACGGAATGTTTCTTTTGTCTTGTTTGGTAGAATTGTATCATCAACGATTTGTGGA
>MDTB01233931.1_pt1 | contig 22219 bp, 14 predicted proteins | sample 811161 | NCBI WGS metagenome assembly MDTB01 (sample SAMN05326650, study PRJNA326480) | marine metagenome | isolation source: seawater | place: Mediterranean Sea | collected 2009 | reverse complement strand
TCCTATTTTTGAATGGAATAAAGAAAAATTTATACGATTATCTATCCATATCTATAATGATCAAAAAGATATAGATTCTTTAATGAATGCATTGCGATCAATTATTTAAATTTGCATAATATTCGGATCCTGTTTTGAAAATATTAGTTATTACTTTAATCCTTCTATCTATTGGATATTCACAGCGAATTCAACTTTTTACAAAAGCAAACGATGTCTTTACCTCATCCAATCAGTTCAAAGTCAAGCCCAAGGAGGTAGTGTTTATCGAAGAGGATGGTGTTGTACTTATGACGGTTCCTATTAGAAACCTGGTTGAGGTTCGTTATTCAGAGAAATCATATCGTTATTGCGGGACACCATTTGTTTTCCTAGGATCTGTTACACTTGCAGCTACAGCGGGACTTGGAGCAGCAGGGCAGTTAAATACAGCTTTTGAAAATTCACAGGGAATTTTGATTGGTGTTGGAAGTGGGGTCTCTCTTTTTTATTTTGGAAAATTATTAAGACTTATAGGATTTAGGTTTGGTAGAGATATTATTTATGAAGATTTTGACCGCTTATCAAGATCTACAAAAAAACTTATATTAGAATCCATAAGCTTAGATGTACAAAAGAAGAATAAAGAAAGCGAGTTTATGCCAGGGCCAGAAGGAAGATTAGAAGGTGTGAAATTATCATGGGAAGGAAAAAAACCTTGGAAAACTAAATACAAACCTAAAAAGAAAATAGTCCGATTTTCATTCTTTTAAATAATTAATATGCAGTGTATCCTTTCTGCCTTAAAATCTGAATCTCAGCCCTTCATAAAATTTTACAACTTAGAAAAAGACAGAAGATTCTCATTCCCAGTTTTTAGAAATGAAGATCTTTATCTTTTAGGAATTGGTGTGGGTAAAAAGTACATCGAAAAAAGAGTGAATGTTTTTTTTCAAAAGATGGAAAAGTTACCTATTCAATTTATAAATATTGGATTAGCTGGGGGGAAAAAAAGTATACATACTATCGGTGATATTTTTATAATAAATAAAATAAGAGATGAAAATTCTAATAAATTTTACTTCCCAGATATTCTATACAAACATTCATATAAAGAATCTGGGATTACAACAGTTTGTAAAGAAATAACTAATGGAGGTGCTGAATTCTCAGATTTAGTAGATATGGAGGCCTCTGAAATTTTTAAGGTTTGCTCAAAATTAAGTTCTGCTCACAATTTGATATTTATAAAAATTGTTTCTGATTACATGGATAAAAGTCTTGAAAATTTTGGTAAAAATCATCTTTCAACTTTAATGAAATCGAACATAGAAGGGATAGCTACTTTTATTAAAAATAGTAATTTAAGTAATAATGAGACTCATAAGATTCTTAATGATTTTGATGAGGAATGGTTAGCGAAAATAATAAGAATACTTAGGTTAACAAAGACACAGAGTTTGTTAATTGAAAAATATTTCAAAGGTAAAATGATTCGGGATCCCAGCTATTCATATTCTACAATACCTGTAAATAAACCAAAATCCAAGTTTGAAAGAAATCAAATATTTAAAAAAATTTGTGAATTACTTACAGCCTAAATTTTCACATATATACATCGAGAAAAAGGCATATGGATACCCTTTGGCGGATACCATTATCAATAAATTTTCCAATTCTTCAATCGTAGATATTAATAATTATAAAGATGTTTTTAATCGACCGAGACAAGATTTTCAAACTCAAAAAAAGTCGATGAATATAATTCTTGCAAAAAAAAATCCACCTTTTCTTTATCACGTAACGGATATGGTTCAGGGACATAATATTCCCAGATTTTTTTATACTACTCCTATGCTAAACTGTTTATATAATTGTGAATACTGTTTTTTGCAGGGGATGTATTCAAGTGGGAATATAGTAATATTTGTAAATCAGAATGATTTACAAGACGCTGTAAAAGAAGAATTAAACCAAAACATTGTTTCAAAAGGAGTTGTAACTGTTTCAATATCTTATAATACTGATTTAATGGCCATGGAAAATCTATTCCCCATAACAAAAAACTGGATAGAATTTGCTTCCAAAGCTAGAAACCTCATTCTTGAAATAAGAACAAAAAGTTCAAACTATGGATTAATTAAATCAATTGTTCCAAATAATAATGTAGTTCTTAGTTGGACGATATCTCCTGAAGAAATCAGTAATTCTTATGAGCATTTAGCTCCTCCACTTTCTCAAAGGATTTTAGCTATTCAATCTGCTATAGATAAAGGTTGGAGGGTTAGACTATGCTTTGATCCTGTGATGAACATTGAAAATTGGGACAAAATATATTCCGAGTTTTTTTTATATTTATTTCAAAAAATAAATACAAAAAAATTATACGATGTAACTATGGGAACTTTTCGAATGAATAAAGATTATTTTAATCGAATTAAACGTAGGAACCCAGAATCCGAAATATATTACTCAGAATATGTTACTGAAAAAAATACAATAGCACTTCCAAAAAACATAAGAAATCACATGATGGGTAGGTTAAAAGAAGAATTATCTAAGTATGTCTTATCAAAAAAAATTCTAGTATGGGATTGAAGTCTTAAATTTTTGTAATTTTTGGTTAATAATATTTTAATGATATATAACAATTTTGAAATTATAAATTAGTTTTATAATTACTATTTTTCTAAGGGACTTTAATTTGAATTTAAAATTAATAGTATTTATAGTTATCGTAGCTTTTGTAGTTGGATCATTATTACTTGCTCTTTGGTACAGGATGAATGAAGATAAGGATGAGTAGGATTTTTTTTCTCTTTATATTTGCATTGATTAATACTGGTTTTTCCCAAAGTAACTTTGAATTAGAAGATTTAAATCCAAATTCTGAGTTCTATGGACAAGTAATTAGTCCCCACGACTTTTTAGGTGAAATCAGTATCTTATTTTTTGGACATGAATATTGAAGCGCTTGTAGAAGTCGGTTCGATTTTTTAAACCTAGTTTATAATGATTTACTTGCCATTGGAATACAAGATGTGAAAATGATTGGGGTCGGAAAAGACGCATATAATAGTAGTTTGGATGGCATGATTGATCAAAATATATTACCATGGGTAGAGGATAGAGAAGAGGAAGGATATCCTGTATGGGATGATTATGAAGCAGTGCAGCGCAGTACATATTTCTTGGATAGGCAGGGTGAATTGATCTATCAATTTAACATAACAACTTTAGATCCAGAAAGTCCTGAGGATTACAGCTATATCATAAATTTGATACTTGATTTTAGATCAAATAACGGACCTGGTATTTTGAGAGTAATTGATGATTACTTATCTATCCAAAGTGCGATAGATAATGCGATGAACGGTGATATAATTTTAGTAGATCCAGGGGTATATAATGAACAAATTAATTTTTTAGATAAAAATATTTCTTTGGTTGCTCTACCGTATAGTGGATATGAAGATAATGCTTACGGTTCCGTAGTTCTGGATGGAGGAGGTCAAGGTAGCGTTGTTACCATAAATAATGGTCAAGACCAATCATCTATATTATTAGGATTTAAGATTCAAAATGGATTTAGTCAAAATTATGGTGGAGGAATATTGATTGAAGATTCTAGTCCTACCATTGATCGTAATATTATACATAACAACATAGCCGGTTCCTGTGGAGGAGGGGGAGGAGGGATTGCAATTGTAGGTACATCTTATCCTCATATATTTGGAAATGAAATTTTTGATAATACTGTTCAGGGAGATTGTGATTGTATCTGTTATTTTGGTGGCGGTATTTATGTGGATTCTTCTTCTTGGCCTATCCTTGGTGGTTCTGTCACAATTGGGAATATATTCTATGATAATTATGCAGATAGAGGAGAGTCGCTTTATAAAAATTTTTCAGTAGATTCATTTAACTGGGACCAAATTTATGCGCATCATAATTACTTTGAAGAATGCCCTCCAGACTCTTTTGAAGTATACCCTTTGAATGCTTGGGATTTAGATAGTTGCCATGATATTGATCTTGCTAAAATTGATCCAATAATTCCATTAAGTGATTTTCATTTGAGTCCTAATTATCCTAATCCATTTAACCCTATTACTAACATCTCAATTTCTATTACGGACCCTGGTTTTATTAATTTAACAATTCATAATTTGCAGGGCAAATTGGTTGATCAATGGAATACATTTCTTGAAATTGGAAACCATATTTTCATTTGGGATGCTCAAAAATTACCGACTGGAATTTATTTTATTAAAGTTGAATCAAAGCAGTCTAATGATACTCAGAAGGCAATCCTTCTTAAATAAAACTATAATCATACATTTTCTCTCTTTTGTTTTTGCTGGAGAAATAAAGGATGCCGTTTTCCCACAGTCCTATATCACTTTTGCGGATGCAAAATTTGATCTTATTGCAAATGGAAATTCATCTAATCGTTATATCTGGCTGCATGGAGATGAACAAACTGCTAAAATGGCGTTGAAGTACCATATAAAAAAATATCAAGGGATAGCATTTTTTATTAATAGTGAAACTCGTGAAGTACCTTTTCAATCAACTATAATTGATCCAAATAGAATTTTTTCTAGAAAGGGTTCATACCATGCCTTGAGGAAGTTTAAACCAGATTGGCCTCCAGGTACATTAAAAAAGGCTTTGGATATCTTAGATGTAGAAAGAGAAGAATTCCTGAATGTCTTGATGCCGGTAGAGTCCGGATATCTCATTTCCTTGCATAATAATTTCCGCGGATATAATGTTCACAAAGAAAAAAGTAAAAGTCAAAAGATTTCAATTAAAAAAACTGAAAATCCAAGAGATTTTATTATATGTACTAATGCAAATGATTATGATAAACTAAGTACTGGCCCCTTTAATGTAGTATTACAAAATAAAATGCCTGAAATAGATGACGGAAGCTTGTCATGGGAAGCTTTAAGAAGAAATGTTAGATATTTAAATGTCGAAACAAGATTGGGTTATCTATCTAAGCAAAAAAAAATGTTGGAATTTATTGAGGAGGTCTTGTACTAGGTATATGATTAAAATATTTCAAAGTTTGATAAAATGGATGCCGGTAATATTATTTTTCTTATTGCTATTTATAGATCGAGATAATTTTGCACATGTTATAGGATACATTATTTTACTGCTCTCATATACTGTGATATTAGTTTCAAAAATTCTTTATGCAAAAAAAGAATGGCACACCGATCCTCAAACATCTAAAATAAGTGGCGATAAGAATATTCAAAAAATGAGTGATTTTCTTGAAAAAATGGATGAGTTAGGTGAAGAAGAATAAGTTTGATATATTTTTTCAAATAAAAAACTAATTAATTATTTTCAGCTCTTTAAGTTCTTTTACCCACCCTAGTTTTGCTAAATCACAGTGTTTGTGGGATCTTAATTCAAACTATCATATTGAAGAAACTGATTTAAAAATTTTTAGTAACTACTTATTGTACAATAATGATATCATTTTGACTAATGCTGATTTTGATTAGAACTATGGTCTAGATATTTTTAATCTTATCTTAATTGCTGATGAAATAACATATAATGGCATTGGAATGTGCCTTTCAAATTAATGTTGCCACCAATTAAAGGATCATTGTTTTTATTTAATACAGAACCAGAAATATAATTTCTAGCTTGGAATAAGCCATATTGAGCAAAAGCAAAACACAATAGAAAAAAAAATTCTAAAAAATTCATCCATTAATACGATCAGTTATTTAAACTTTTAAAAGCTGGACTAATATAAATTAATTAAACCTATAACCTACTTCAAAAGAGAATGATCTTGGGATTTTAGGTGTAAGTGGCATAGTCGGTCCACTCGTCTCAAAAATATTTTTTATTGAAAATCCACAGATTATTTGTTCACTAGCTTCATATAATAAGTCGATGTCTGCATAGACAGTACCACCTATTCGGCCGTTATCTCGGAACCATGAAACACCGGAGTTTGCAGGAGGTATCTCTCCTTTTCCTTCTTCAGTTGCTCTAAAGTTTCCACTAGAAAAATCATAAGCAGAAGTCCATTTTAAGTTTATAGTAGAGGTTAATTTTTCTATCAATCCGTTTTGATTTGTTATAGAAAAAGCTCCTTTAAAATTAGGAGTATTACTATATACATTGGCGTAATTGACAAAGCCAATATGATTTGGATTTCTGTTTTCTTCCGCTGCATTTAAATAATCTTTACCTTTTTTTCTTCTATCTACAAGTTCTTTATCTTGAAAGTATGAGAAGTTTATGGACAACTCTAAATTTTTATGGAGGTGTTTCCAGCCACTCTCAAATCCATAGAATGTAACATCTAATGGTAGATTTGAATAAGTCAAGCAATAAGTAAACTGCGGAATTGGATCATCGCTAACTGGATTGTCCCCATAGTGAACTTGTCTCAATGCACCTTCGTCAAGTGGATCTAAAATTTGACCGAAATAATTCCAATGAGGTCCAGTGAATGCAAAGGCTGTAAGTGGACCTTTGAAATTTTTGTATTTGCCGCGATAGAGGTTGACCTCGATAAAATTTTTGCTATTTATTACTCCTGTATATGCTAGTTCTAAGGATTGATTTTCCTCTAGTTTTAGGGGTTCAAAAAAGTCTCTTTGCAACAGTGAATCACTGCTTTCAAAGGTACCATTATCATTCATATCAATAAATTCAGTAACTGTAAATCCATCTGAAGAACCCATGGCTATTGCATCTGCCTTCCAATCTTCTGGACAGATGAAATCACTAAAAAGCAGATCCTGACTACCTTCTAATCCACTACCTATGTTTGCTGTTCCTGTATAAATATTTCTTTCCATAAGAGTAGGTGCCTTAAAACCTGTACCAGCGATTAATTTGAGGGTTCCATTTAAAAAATTCTTCCTAACTAATGATGCTCGGGGCGAAATTGTTTCACCATAAAATTCATGATCATCATATCTTAAAGAAGAATTAATAGATAAATCATTATTTATTAAGAAATCAATTTGGCCATAAACACCGTATCGGTACTCTTTGATGTCTCTACCGCCAAGAGTCCCTTTAAAACGACTATAGCCAAAATCATTAAGAGTTTGCCTTTCAGTATTTGGATCTTTGAATTCATAATCAAAACCAGTAACCAATTTAAGTCTATCTGTAATTGAATTATTATACTGGTAATCTGCCATAATATCATCACTGTTGTAAACAAGCCACCAGTAGGAATCTGATGATTCAATTGCGGATAAAGCATCTCTCCAGGGCATACTTAAACCGTTAGAACTATTTTGAATTTGGAATAACCCAAGAGTTATTCTATTTAAAGCTTTGCCTCTTTGTCTATTCGAAGTAACACGAAAAAAATGATTATCATTATTGAGTCTAAATCCATACTTATGATTTTTGAGATTATGAAAATATATAGGACCGAGACTTCCCATTGCATATCCATTCCCATGGATAAAGTTATAAAAAAAGGATAATTCATTATTCTCATTTGGTCTATAATACATATTTGCTAATACTTGGTTTTTATCCAACTCCATAGGTTCAAAAAGGTCTTCAGTTAGGTATAAAGTATCTTCATCTACTACCCAATAAAGATCATCATCATCATTTCCATAAGGAATTTCGTTATGGAACTTTGTTTCTCCGCTTATATCAAAAGAAATATTTTTATAATTTTTTGCGTATCGTACTCCAAGTCTTGGATCATTTAAGCTGGACATTGAAAAATTGATTTCATTTGTTGATTCTTGCATGGGATGTTTTGTAATAATATTCAATAAACCTTGTGAAGCGTCAGGGCCATACAAAGCAGATTGAGGTCCAAATAATATTTCAATACGTGATATGGCTTCTTTTGGTGGCCCGGAAAGCAATGAATACACCTGCCCTGTTACTGATTCACCAATATACAATCCGTCACTGAACTGTCGGAACCTTGAATTATATGCACCGTCAAATCCTCTTGCGTTAATCTGAGCACCGCTAGAACCAAAATAGGTTACATCAACGCCTTTTGCTACAGCTGCAAGTCTATTGTAATCAGTAATACCCACTCTTCTGCGAATATTTTTTGGTTTACTACGGATACAACGCTAGGAGCATCAGTGATTTTTTGTTGAACTTTGGAAGCTGAAACAACAATTTCATTCAAGTCTAATGCTTTTTCAGTAAGGTAAAAGTTTAATTCTTTAATATGATTTGCTTTTAGAAGATTTTTTACTTCGTCTTTCTCTAAACCTATTTTATCGGAAAAGCTAGATGAAAGATTAGAGTTAGATGGATTCTCATCTTCTTCAGAAATGTAAACTTCTTTAGTTTGTGTTTCAAATCCAAGATATTCAACTCTAATAAGATATTTGCCGAGCGGGATATTGGTGATTGAATAATTTCCCTCAGAATCCGTTGTTGAACCTATCAATGTTTTATCTAAAATTACATTAGCACCGATAAGTGGTTCTTGATTGCCAAAAATGGTTCCGGAAATAGATCCTTCTTTACTTTGAGAAATAACTAAAATAGGAATTAGGAAAAAAAAGATTTTTTTTAGTTTATTGTACATTCTAATCTCCTTAAAGAAAAATTTTATTTATCTAAATAACTTAAACTTTGAAAAATTAAGCTATTTTAATAAAATCATTTTTTTTGAATCAAAAAACCTTTCTGTTTTAACTTCATACAAATATAAACCTGCAGGCATAGGTCTACCGTGGTCTGAATGCCCATTCCAAATAATTTGGTGTAAACCCTGAATTTTCTGCTGGTTTAATAAAGTTTTAATTTTTTGACCTTTCAGATTATAAATATTGATTTCTACAAAAGAATTATTTGGAATTTCAAAGGTTATGTTGGTAGATGGATTAAAGGGATTAGGATAGTTTTGATGAAGAACAAACTTGTTGGGAGTAATTATATTATTCTTTTCTGTATCTAATGTAAGTCCAAAATGAATGGGGATACTGAATGTTTCAAACGCAGCAGTGAGATCTAATTGTGTATCCGAAAAATTAATTTCATTCCTAGGGATTGAAAGATTTATTTGCATAGGTGAATCAAAATCAATCCAACCCCTGTATGGATCAATTACTAATATTTCATTTTGATCTGCAATATGTATTGCAAAATTATCAATAGCCACGCCCCATGACCAATTTCCCTCGCAATCGGTATAATAAAGTGCGGCCATAAAAGTGTCTTCGTTATTTAATTTATCTGTGATATCATACATTTTTGAGATCCAGTTTGGAGTACCACCCATGGTTGAATCGATCATAGTCCAATTGTTTCCAAAATCTGTAGAAATCATAAAATGCAACTCTTCTCCAAATCCTTGTCCGCCGGTTCCTCCAGCACATGAACCAGCAAATTGAGGGAAAAATAAATCAAAGGTAACTATAACTCTGTCACTATTATTAATTTGAACCTGATCTGTAGCTAGGTAAGCGCTTTGAGCCCCAGATCCATCTGCCAAGGCATCATCATTTATCCAAACAAAGTTGGTACTATCAATAGACTGGTCCATTTGAAACCAAAGGCTTGATGCATCTTCGGAGTTTCCCAATGTCCATAAGCCACCAAAAATTCCGCTCGGATCAAACATGGTTGTGAAACTATTTGAATTAAAATCAGAGTACAATAAACTTGTCTCGTAATCAATATCTATTTTATTTGGGCTGGAGAAAGAAAAAGGTGTAGTAAAAAGAATTTCTGGTTTTGTATAAAATGTAAAATTCTGTTCTAAAAAATTTTCGTTACCTAGTGTATCAATCTCAATAACTAGCGGATCAAATACAACATTATTCCATGGCACTGAACTCTGGTAGGTAATATTTGATATGCCTTCATCATATACAGCTGCAACACCAAGGTTATATAATATTCCATTTGTAAGATTGTTGAAACTATAGCTGCTTAAATTAGTAAAGTCTGCAGAATCTCCATCTAAATAAACAATATACCCTTGGTTTTCATGGCAATCAGCATAAAGGCAACTTCCATCATCAATTGTTGCAGAAGGATTAAAATTATCTGCCTGAGGATCTGTACATCCATATATAGGACCAACATAAAAGGTAGCTGAATCAAGTGCACCAAAATTAAGAGTAAAGTTAACTAAAGAAGAACCAGTTGTATCATATGCTGTAAAAATTGCATTGTTCCATCCATCTCCAAAAGAATCAAATCCTATAACCTTATAATAGCCATTTTGAAGACAAGCAGACTGCATTATGCCAGTAACTCCAAATGCAACTACAGACCCTAATGAGTCTTGTACCTGCCAACTAACTTCGCTCGGCCAATCTCCTGGAGAGCAGAAAAAGTAGGTAAGGTTTTCCTCGCAAGCAACGTATTCACAACTTCCATCATCAGTATTTGCAGCCGGATTAAAATTATCTGCAAAGGGATCCATACAACCATAAATCGGCCCAACATAAAAGGTAATACTACCTTCAGAATCGTTGAGAAGAGAAAAATCTAAATAATTTTGACCCCTTGCATCGTTTATAGATAAAAATGCGCCATTCCATCCATCACCATAACTATCGAATGTCTGAAGAATATACCAACCATTTGCTAAGCATAATGTTTGCTCGTAAGGCGCAACTCCAGACATTATTTCTTGACCGGATAAAGAGTCTCTAAGTACCCAACTAATTTCAGAAGGGAAGCTTCCTGGAGTACATGTAATAGTGACTTCAGATTCATTTTCCGGATCGACGCACTCTCTAGTAGACTCAAATTCTTCTAACGGAGTATTTGAGTCTGATCTATTATGAATGAAAGTAGGGAAATATTTTGGCTTAAATCCGTTTCTATTTGTTCTTCTTTTTATTTTTTTATCATCAAATTCTAAGTTGTTGAATCTAGGTAACATATTAAAACTTTGGTGAAAATCATTCTCCTCAATTGATCTATTTGCTATACTTTCAGAATTTTTAATTAATTTAAAGGTCCAATGTACGCCAGCCCCAGCCTCAATATTCAAAGTCATATTGTCGTCTTCAATTGTCGCGATATAGCTAATGGATTCAGGTACACTAACCACGGGTAATTCTCCCTCATTTACTACTTTTGCAAGGCCAATAAACGCCCCCATTCCGTTTAAAGTAAGAACCCCATTCTCTTCATTTAGTTCCCAGGAAGAAATAGAAGAGCCATCATGAGGAGCCACGGGAACACCACATTGTTCATAACCACCACTTTGCCAAGGTTCAAGCCAAGTTTGATTATCAATAAAATCATTTTGAAAGGATCCATCAGCATTAAAAATATACAAGTCGTCAAATTGACAAGCTCTTATTATAACATCCTCAGGAGAATTATACCACCAGTCAGAACTGTTGATGCTCGGTCCAACCATCATTGAGCCTGCCACTGGATCTAATATCCATGATCCCACTATTGGGGATGTGTTGTTATCATTAGAGGTACTATTAATATTAACATGATCCACTAACCATGCTTCTGCATCTCCTGTGTTAGAGATATACCTAAAACTAATATCTATATTTTCACCTGAAAATTCTGTGAGATCAAGAGTTGTTAAAGCTAATTCATTTCCTACAGTTTCAGCATTTGAAGAATAGATAGTCTGCCAATTCAAACCAGAGTCGATTGATATTTCAACCAAGTTATGCTCATCAGCCCAATCGACGGCCATATAACTCTCAAAAAAATCAAGTGTAATTATGGAGTTTAAAGGTAGAAGAAAAGGGCCAAAAATCATTCTACTATCTACAGGAATACCATCGGTTGACCATCCAGCAATTGCTGAGAATCCAATTTCATCTGTATTTAACATACAATCTGGACCATAACCACAATAAAAGGAACCGTCGTCTCCTCGAAACCATCCGCCTGTCCCATTATCAATGGAATGTGAAATAGTTGCAGTCTCAGGGTAATCACATGATTCAAAGCATTCTAAGAATATATTCGTGGTAGTTATATTATTTCCAATATCAGCCCAATCCAATTGAATTGAATTATTGAGAGATGTAGTCTCTAAATCCCAAGGTGAGCAAATATCTTGAGTAAAGATGTAACTGGTAAGGAATACTATAGAGGATAATAATTTTTTCATTATAATTATAACTCAATCAGTGAAAGAAATTTTTTCATCCAAAATTATTTTTACAGCATCGAGCTGAAAAGGGCCATTACTAGATGATAAGCCTATATTATTTTGATCGCTACCTGAGTCTAGCACTGTAAAAGTTACTGGTGAATTTATCGCAGGAACTTCTGTGTTTAAGTCAGTTGCTAGAATTCCCCATTCAAAATCTACCTGTCCAAAATTTATTCCAGTTAATTCAGTTTTGACAAATGAGAATAAATTTTTTATGTAGTATGCAGACATCACAGAGCTAGTATTTTCAGTCATTACATCGTAGTATTCCGTTACATAAAAATTTATAGGGCTTGAAGTTGATATGGTAATATCATCAAAGAAAGTAGTCCCTAATTCACCGTTATACTGAACATAACGGAAAGAAATGTACACTTTTGTAGTATTTGGATATTGTAATCTTTCAGGAATAGTCATATTTACTTCAAAAGGATGCCAAACATCGGGTTCATAACTAGAATTGATTGCAGTGCTTGTAGAGGTTTGCCACTCTTCATCTTGAGATATTATCACTAGAGATGCTTTGTTATTTCCCTTCATTCTATCATCACTAGGTGTCATTGCGTAACCTTTAACGCTAACAACGGTACCAGGTTTAATTCTATCTCGATTAATCCAAGGTAAATCAACTCTGGAAAAGGTGTATAATAAAGTGGTTGTATGCATTTCAGTTTCAAGTTTGGTAGCACCCATTCTTAAGCTATGAGATCCGCTCCTTGCCACGGTATCTGTAACCCAAGTATTAAATTGCATGTTCCAATCAGTTTGCCCGTAAAACCAATTAGGAAAAGTTCCAAACCCATCAGGCATTTTGTATTCAAATGGGGTACCAGTTTCAGGATTAGAGCCAATCATTATATCATAATCTTCAAATCCATTAGATAGACTACTATTAATACACGGCACGTAAGAAACAAGTCTGTTTGTGTATAATAAGGTGTCAGAATCGGAAGATTCTTCCCAAATAAATGGAATTGTCTGGAAGTTGCTCAAGGTATCTAAGTCATAAATATCTCCATTTCCAGGTTTCAGGATACTAAAATCAGTAGGTTTAGGGTTTGACGTTATCTTTTTTTGTACTTGAAAATTGTCAAAATATAGATTTAAATATCTATTTTCAAACTCATTATAAGTCCAATCTGATCTACTCCATTCCCAAACTTGAACTCCAAAATATACACCTTTAACCTCTAAGGAACTATTTAGGAATTCTGCAGATAAAGTATGCCAATTGCCGTCTGCAATTAATTTTCTTTCAGTATTTTCTGATTCAATGGAATAAAGCAATTCATCTTGATTCCACCAAGAAAAATCGAGGTAATTCCCATTCTCATCTACTGCTGTCAATTCAACTGAGATTTCAAATGCTGAGTGACCAGGTATTATTCTGTTTGAATCAGGTATCATGTAATCAAAGCTAAAAGCTAAAGTATCACCAGGGTTATATGTAAAAGCATTATTTACATTCATGCCTCCCCCAAATAATGTCATACTTAAGGATTTCGATCCTTCTATAGGTTCTTGCGGCATATTGGATGAGCTATCAACTACCAAATCAGCGATTAGCGCTTCTTGGCGTCCTTGCCATAGGTCAAGGTCATCTTCAAATCCTCCATTAGGGAAACCTAGACTGGGGTCAAAAAATGAATTAACCTGATAGCTTGAATATTGTTCTTTAGGCTCAAAAATTGGATCCATACACGTAAAAAGTAGGCAAAGACTAAAAACATAAGTGATTTTGATAAACAGGCTTAGCATACAATTTCCTTATAAATAATCAAAAAGAATTTCTAAGATAGCATTACGCTTAATAGGCGGAGTCCCTACAACGCGTGGCCCATCCTGGTCAAGTAAGTTATTTAATTGCAGTTTCATTCTGATTTTTGCGGTTATATTGTACTGCATATGAATGTCAAATATCCATCCCCCGCCTATGGGGCCTTTATTTTCATAGATTCTGTTTGGAGATAGGCTGACCAGATTTTTATTTTCTGAAGCCACGTGATAGCCGCTCACAAAATCAAAAGCTTCTGTATAATTTGCTGTAAGTTGTATCCATAAAGAATTAAGGAGGATATTATCCTTAGAAAAACTTATGAACCCTTTTTTCTTAGGGGCGTTAAAAAATAGGTTACTTTTTTGAAAGGAAAAACTTTGTAAAGAATTCTCTAGGAAATAGCGGAGAGTATCATTTTTCACTGAATCTAATTCTAGACCATCGTAGTAACTCTCAATATCAGAGGAATTATCAAATTCTAAATTATCATAAAGAGAAAAACCCGAAGATAAAACAAGATCATCAAAAAGATTATATTTTACCATTAAATCAGATCCATAGATTGTTGCTCCGGAAGTAGAGGTGTAAGAATATATAACAGATAAATTCCGAGTATTTAGGTTATTGACGTAATTATCTCCTACGTGTGTAATTTGCTCTGGAATATATGGAGCACTAGATGGATAAAAATCATGAATGATTTGTAGAGGGCTAATAAAGTTTTTATAGTTAGAATAAAAAATTGAGGCATCAACAAAAAGTTTTCCGTAAAAAAGCTTTTTCATACCTAATTCATAGCTATCGACTGTTTCTATTTCTAGGGGCGGGATTTGATTTTCCTCATCAATGATAAATCCGTCTTTATTGCCTCGAAATTGGGTTTGCATTGGTAGAAAAATGATGTCACTGTAGGATAATTCTCCATTGTTTATTTGCTGTTTTATAATAGGGTTATTTACGTTTACAACAGTCATCATAAATGACCCTTCGTCAAATAAAAAAGGAAGAATGTTCCCACCATCTTCTGCATTAAAAAACTTTAGCATGTGAAGATTAAATATGCTAGGTGTTTGAAACGCTCGATTATAACTAAATCTTAAATTCCCTGATTTCAATCCATTCCATTGTAAAGCATAACGAGGGCTAATGCGGGAATCGTAATAAGAGTGTTTATCATACCTAATTGCCGTAACAAGTTTAGTTTGAAGAGGTAGGTTGAATGTACCTTGTATGTAACCACCATATTCTTCTATCTCAATTTCTTCTCCAAAAACAGATCCTGCAAGTAGTTCATCTTCCTCTTCAGAGACTGTTCCCTTGTCATCTAAAAAATTCCTATCACTTCTTGGCCTGTAAATAGAAAAATCTCCACCTGTAATAAAATCAACATTAAATAGATTAAATGTACTTTGAAAATCTCCTCGCAGTACATCGGTCTTTACAAAGTCTGAGATTTTTGTCTTATCAACCGATTCTTCGAGAGTTAGGTCTCTTCTCATCATATTAAGGTATGCAACATCGGAATTCCAATATTCACTACCTGTTGAACGCAACCAATGAATCCGTCCAAAAAAGTCATCTCGAATTATCTTAGCCCATACAGACCCCATAGTATAGTTTATAAAATTTAAGCCTGAGTCAAAAGGTTGATAACCAGATTGATAATAATGTTCATGGCCTACTGATATTTCAGTTAATGGAGATATTTCATAAAAAAACTGTAAGTTGGCCTTTGCATTTTGAAGTCTTCTCTCCAATTCTGAATCCATAACTTTGATTTCTTCAAGATGATCCCATTGTTGATCATTATTTATATCGTTCCAGTAATCGGGTATTTGAGGGTCTAAAAAGTTCCAGAAAATCACTTCTTCATGTGCATTTTCATCTGTTATTTCCCCATCCATACTATAGTCCTGTCCGAAGTTCCTTGTGTATTTCCAATCTAAAACGTTTACATTTTCTAAAGAAAATTTCATGGATAAAGGTCCTAGTACTTTTGCAAACCTAGCTCTTATGGAATTATAATTACTTGAACCTCCTCCAAAGGCAACTGTAGCTCCTTCTGAATCTCGTGGGTGTTTTGTAATTACATTTAGTAAACCGTTGTGCGCATTAGGTCCATATAACGCTGAGCTAGGCCCAAAAACAACTTCTAACCTTTCAATATCTTCATTTACAAAAGGAAGTGTATTACCATAGGCAATGTAAAAAGTAGGCTCCATATAATTCGCACCATCAACCAGGGAAACAAATCTTCCGTTGAATGCACTCATAAATCCCCTAACATTAATAGCTGTCCTGCCCATTCCAACTTGATACGTTTCAACTCCTCTAACAGTTTTTAGCATAGCACCTAAATCATTTCCGGCAGTTTTTCTAATCTGTTGCTCTGATACAACAGCAATAGTGATTGGTGCATCAATTAGTTTTTCCTTTTTCTTACTTGCTGATACTACTATTTGATCGGTTTCCAAAGCATCAACCTCTAGAGAAAAGTTAATATTCTCATGGAAAGGTGCTTTTAAAATTTTACTTTGCTGATTAAGTTCTTCTTCTTCTTCTTCTTCTTCGATACCTAGTTTTGAAGAAAAACTACCGTTAGGTTGTTTAGGTTCTTCTATTTCATATTCAGAAATATACAATTCGAGTTCCTGTGGTTTATATCCTATGTAACTCACTAAAACTATATATTTACCTGGTTCAATATTGTCGATTTTGTAGTTACCATTAAAATCAGTTGTACTACCAGAAAAAGTTCCTTTAAGATTAATATTAGCTCCAATTAAGGGCTCATAATTTTTATCTGTTATAGTACCTGAAATAAAATTAGTAATTTGTGAATAGGTTGGTTGAAATCCTAAAATGAATAGGATTGTAATTTTAATTATAAACATTTGTTATTTCTAAAATTAATAAAACAAGGTGATTAAACATATTTAAACATTGAAAAAATTCTACTCACTATGATTAAAATTATTTTTTCTTTATGATTACAAAAGTCATATCATCTTTCAGCTCAGCATTTCCCTCTAGCCATGTATCACAAAGGCTAACAAGACCATCTTTTAGTTCTTCTGCCGATTTATCTGAAAGTTCTCTAATTTTTTGTTCTGTTCGTTCATAACCCACCATTTCATCCCTTACATTTTCAGCCTCAGGTAGTCCATCTGACATCATCACTAATATGTCCCCTTTATTTTCAAAAGGAATTTCCTCTTCCATATGCAATGCATCTTTGAAAGAACCTAAAGGCAAAGCACCAACAAGAATTTCTTTAAGTTCATTTTTCTTAGATGAGTAATAATATGCTGGGGGCATTCCTGCGGAGGAAAATTTGATAGAATCCTCTCCAATTGCAGCGATGTTTAGGCACATCCTATTTAATCCAATGTTCATTTTTAACAGAGTCTTATTTAAGGAGTCTAATACAGGAATAGGGTCTTCTTCAATCAGGGAACTCATAGCAGTTTTGGTTATGGAAACAACATTTCCAGAAGTTAAACCATGGCCTGTGGCATCGCCGCAAATTGCGACCCAACTGCCATCTTCCCTTTGCATAAAGTCAAAAAAATCTCCTCCTACTTCAGTAGCTGTTTGTTGAAAACCAACTATGTCATAATTGTCATTTTTTGGCATTTCTTTTGGAAGCATAGCCTGCTGAAATTCTCTTGCTTCTTCCATTTCCGCTTGTTGTCTTGCAATCTCAGCTTCTCTTAAATCATTTGCCTCTTTAGTTTTTTTTCTAAAATTGATGTAAGTAATAATGGAAAATCCAAAAAGAAATAATATTCCTCCCCAGAAAGGAATGGCGGTCTTTGGATCTAAATACCAAACTCTTCCAATACTAAATTTAATTTTTACAATTTCAGAGAGTATTAGCCTATTATCGATTCCTTGAATTTGATATTCGTATAAGCCTACATTTGAAGAGCTAAATGTTAAACGAGAATTTTCTTGCGGAAATGACCATGATCCTAAAAGATCTTCATCGACATATCTTAATCTTGTTCTATATTTTACTTTAGAATTTGTTGGATTATAAATAATGGGATTAATGTTTAAATAAAATCTGTCGTCAACGATACCAGCAATCCCTTCTTTGAGTGATTGCTCATAAGAAATTTCTGCTTTAGGAGTTAAAATATTATTAAACCTTATTCTGAATGGATCTTCAACTGGATTTAAAATAGATAGACCATTATTACCACCTAAAAAAACCATTCCATTTGAATCACTATGAATAGCACCGATGGTGTTGCTGTTAAGTCCATCAATTTTTCTTAGAGTAAACCAATTATTATCTGCTAGCACACTAACGCCGCCTCCGAAAGTGCCTGCCCACAGATTTTTGCCATCATAGTGCATAGAAAAAATTTCATTATGCCCTAATCCATCCAGATCACTAATTTTTGTAAAAGCATTGTCTTCCATAACAGCAATTCCTGCTGATTCAGTACCTGCCCAAATTAGGTTTTTGGGACCTTCTGTCACAATTATAACTCTTTTATCATCTAAGTTTTTGTCAATCAATTGGAAAGATTTTCCATTATACAAAGCGACACCTTTATTGTACACAGCCAAAACTAGATTACCATCAGGTAATTGAGTTATATCCCTTATTGAATTTCCAGGTAAACCATCTTGGGTTGCATAAGTAAAGAACCCATTTTTATCATATCTAGTTAAACCTGAATTTTCAGATCCGGTCCAAACAGTATTTGGGGTTTTTCTATCCACATGAACGGTAGTAACTAATTTGGAAGGCAATCCATTCTTTCTCGAAAAATTTAAAAAATCTTTCCCGGTATACTTAGATAACCCATTTGAAGTTGCTAACCATAATTCTTTGTCATCTTTAGCATCCAAATCAAGAATTACATTTGAGGGCAGCCCATCTTTTTTGGTTAAGTGCTTTTCAACTTTATTGTGGTCAAAAACAAAAAGTCCGTTTTTTGTAGCGATATATTTTTTTTGTTTCCAAAGAATAATATCAAATACCATTCCCTTTGGATCGAAACCGTTTTCTGAATAAATATTTTTAAACGTCCCCATATCCTGTAAAAAAACACCAGAACCAAAAGTAGAATACCAAATTTCATTTTCAGAAACATAATTTATTGAATTAATTGATGCGTTATTAACATTAGTTAATAAGAATTGTTTTACTTCTCCATCACTGAAATAATATACTCCCTTCTTAGAGCCAATTAAAATATATCCAGAGTCAGTAACGTTAAGAGAAACAACGCTCATGTTTTTTATAAGGTAGGGATTTTTTTTGTTTTCCTTAGCCCAAAATCCCTTGTTTGTTCCAAAATACTCTATACCGTTATGGGAAACAAAAGATTGTATTTTCACGTTGGCTTTAGAGAATTGAATATTTTCAACTTCAAATTTTTTATTTTTCTTTTTAATTATTTGGTCTTCAGAAACAAACCATGTTTCTCCTTTAAAATTAAATATATCTTTTATCTCTGCTTTAGGGAAGCCGTTTTTCATAAAAGAAATTTTTTCACCATCGTACATTATATTTTCTAAATTGGTAGAAACAAATAATTTGCCATTAATGTTCTTCATGGAATGGATTTTATTCCCTTGAACAATGTTTGTTTTTTCAAATCTTCCATTATCTTTCAATTCATATATTCTTTTATTGGAAGTTGCAACATAGACATTTTCTCCCACACTGCTAATAAAGGTTACATCAGAGGCAGGAAGACCATGTTCAGAACCAAACTTTTTCATTTCTGAGCCATTAATTAAGGTAACACCATTCTGAGTACCTATCCATATTCGGTTTTTATCGTCCTTGTGGGTCTGGAAGGTATAATTACTAGATATACCATCAGTATACAGGTATTGCTTCCATTGGCCCATTGAAGGCCATGCAAACGTAATAGCTATCGAAAAAAAAATTTTAATAGTGCGATCAATATATTTTTTCATTTAATGTTTAATTTTATTATTTGTAGTTATTTAAAAGTATCCAGAACACTTTTGTCATCCGAAACAAATTCAGCGTAAGAAGATAAACCCATCATTTTCAATTTTTTTTCTTGATTGACATTGAGATGAGTAAAAAAAAGCTTACCATCCTTTTGTTTTATTGATCCTATTATACTAATGAGTACAGATACACCATAGTTATTTAGATCAGTACAACTATTTAAATTTAAAATAAAATTTATAAAATCCTTGGCTAAAAGATCATTCACAACGTTAACAATATTTTTGGCATGGAAATCGACAAATGCCCCATCAACTTTTAATATTGCTGTTTGTTGCATCTTCTCGACACCTATTTTGAATGAATTTGAAGGCATGTTCAAAATTAATAAAGTTAATTGCTCGAATTTAGAATATTAAAAAGACAAATAATTCAAATATTCTATACTGTAAAGTAGGAATTTGCAATAAATTATGTACTAGTTAAACTTTTGTTTAATAAATTATTAAAAATAACTGGTTTCTATATGAAGAGAAAAAAAATCCCACCTAAAGTTGAATTAACTATTCCAGTTCTTCAGGATATGGAATTGGCAGCGACCAATACAGCAGAGGTCGTAGCAAAACATATGCAACTGAGCGAAGAAAAAACTGCTGAGATAAGTATGGCTCTCATTGAAGCGACTATCAATGCATTTGAGCATAGTGAAACAGAAACTTCTAATGTGGAAATTCACTTTATAATTGAGGGTGATATGCTTGTGATTAAAGTAACGGATCAAGGAAAAGGGTTTGATAAGTCAAAAGTCGAAATTCCAAATATTGAGAATAAACTTTCATCAGATCATAAAAGAGGATGGGGACTTAAGCTTATTCAAGAGCTCATGGATACTGTAGAATATGAGTCTACTGAAGATGGTACAACTGTTACCATGACCAAAAAACGATAAAAATAGAAAGGAATAGGAAATGGCTGATTTTAGTCTATCTACTAATGTAAACGGGGAAATAGTTATTATTAAAACTTCTGGATATCTTAATAATATTGGAGGTGAAAAAATAGCAGATGCCTGTTACAAAGAAATTGAAAACGGGAAATCCCTTTTTTTATTAGATCTCGAAGATTCTAAAGTAGTGAATAGCATTGGTGTATCTATACTCATTGAGATTATAGAAAAACTACAAGAAGTAGATGGTAAGCTTGGTTACTTTAATTTAGCTCCTATCGTAGAAAAAACATTTACAATAATGGGTCTCACAAGGTATTCCACAGTTTTTTCAAATGAAAGCGAAGCAATAGAAGGTATGTCTTAAATCCAGGTTTTTGTTTGGAAGAAAATGGTAATGAGCAGCTAGAGTATTATCTATCTTCTCTTGATGAACTAGGGGAAATACTTATTGATGCTGACAAAGCTCATCAAGTTGGATCTGGTATTTTACGACTTACGCTTGGTACAATTATGGCGTCAAAAGGCGCAATTTTTTTATATAATGAAAAAACAGATAATCTGACATCACTTTCATCGAAAGGAGCAGATGTTAAGCAAACATTCCAACCTCCAAAAAATTTAAAAATAGAATTGCAACAGCATCGGAAGAATTATGTTTTGATGGATGACAAAAAAAAATGGATTTCAGGACCTTTAGAAGAATATGTAAAGAATGCAAAAATTAATACTATCCTTCCTTTGTTTCATAAAGATCAGTTTTTAGGCCTTCTATGCATTGGTAGAAAATTTATGGGTCAATCTTACACTAACTCTGACTACAAGATTCTTGAAATTATTTCGAACCATTTGACGAAGGCTTTATATAATTATCGTTTAATTGATGAAGTGAAAAAGAAGAAAACTGAACTTAATATGAAGCTTTTAGAGTTAGAGACGTTGTTTGATATTAGCGTAGCAATTAGCTCTGTTCTTGATGCTGAAGAACTTGGGAATGAGGTCTTATGGCGATCGGTTGGAATTTTAAATGCATCTAAAGGAATAATTTTCCTTAATAATGATTCAAGCCCAATTTTACAACCACAGGTCAACTTTAATTGGGAAAATGATTTTCCTCTTATTTCCAAAAATTTATCAATTTTTAAGAATATTATTGAAATGCGTAAGGGTAAGATTCTAACGGAAGAAGATAATAATTCTCTACAGAAAAAATTGGATGAGAAAAATCTAATTATTGCACCAATTTCTACAAAAAATAAGTCGATTGGATTCATGGTGCTTGCTAACAAGGAAACAAGATCCGGTACTGAACCCTTTAACTCATTGGATCTAGATCTATTGAGTTCATTATCTAATCAAGCAGCAGTAGCTATTGAAAATGCAAAATTATTCAAAGATATAACAAAGGAAAAACAATTCAATGAAAGT
>MDTB01015228.1_pt1 | contig 22221 bp, 28 predicted proteins | sample 811161 | NCBI WGS metagenome assembly MDTB01 (sample SAMN05326650, study PRJNA326480) | marine metagenome | isolation source: seawater | place: Mediterranean Sea | collected 2009 | reverse complement strand
CTCCTGTTTGTTAGCAAACCAAAAGATTAGTATTACAAAAGCTGCAAGAGATCCTTGCGCTGACATATAATAAGCTAATGGGTAGCCTAGAAACGAAGCGTTATTAACCGACTCGCCGAACATAAATATTACTATTGAGAAAAAGAACCAAATAGCCAATGTAACTAACATATGGTTTTTGGTTTTAACCCAATGTGCTTCTTTGTTTGACATGTCTTTCCTCCCTTTTTTTTAAGGTTTAATGCAGGAAGCATACTCAAAAACACATCAATTAAAAGTTAAAAAAGGTTAAAAAAGCCTAATATGATACCCTTTTAATAAGGAAAATAGTTTGATAGTTTTAGTAATACAACGTGAAATTGAATCTTAAAGATATACAAAAATACCTCTTTCCCATAAAAAGGATTTTCTCAAAATATCGTCAAATTAAAACCTTAGATCAAATTAAAAATTTCATTCAAGAGCAGTCAGCCCAAGTAAGTCAGATGACCTTATATGGATATCTGAAGACAAGAATGGGAGCCAAACATGTTTTGATGTTTGAGGATAAAGATTTTCTAAATTCAATTAATATCGCCAAATGGCATATATACTCAGCCTCATTAATTGATTGTACATTTTTTTGTTTTTCTTTTTTGTATAAAGAAAAAAATTTTTCCAAAACAGAAGAAGCAAACAAAATTTTCTTTGAAATTTTGAATGACGAAAAGGTTAACGGAATGAATTCAGATGCTTACGAAAATGCAACCAAAGAATTTAATTCTAGATACCAGAAGATAAATTGGACAAATTATTTTGAATCAAATCCATTTGAATACAGCAGTAATTCTCTTTACATTTGGTCACCCATTGCAGATGAATTAAAAAAATTAGATAAAAAAATTGTTTTAAATTCGATGTTGTTAAAATGGAATAATGTACAAATTGATTTTAAAAGACTTACCACCAAGTTTAATTCTTAATAAGAAATTTACTTATTTCTTCTATTGTCAACTAAAGAATCCACAACTGTCGGATCAGCTAAAGTCGTGGTATCTCCAAGATCGTGGTGTTCATTTGCTGCAATTTTTCTCAAAATACGTCTCATAATTTTTCCAGACCTAGTTTTTGGTAAACCTGGGGCAAACTGAATGTGATCTGGTGTTGCTATAGGACCAATTTGTTTTCTTACCCAAAGCTTTAATTCTCTTTCTAAATCACCGTCAGGTTTTTCTCCTGCATTAAGAGTTACATAACAATAAAGCCCATTACCTTTTATATCATGTGGATATCCAACTACTGCGGCTTCAGCAACTTTTGTATGAGCTACGAATGCACTTTCAATTTCAGCAGTTCCTAAATTATGTCCTGAAACAATGATAACATCATCTACTCTTCCTGTTATCCAATAATATCCATCCTTATCTCGTCTACAACCATCCCCGGTAAAATATTTTCCGTCAAATTGAGAAAAGTAAGTATCTATAAATCTTTGATGATCTCCATAGACAGTTCTCATCTGACCGGGCCACGACTGAGTCATGCAAAGCCTTCCCTTACAGGCGCCTTTTAAAATCTTTCCTGACTCATCAACTATCGCTGGTTTAATTCCATAAAATGGTTTTGTTGCAGAGCCTGGTTTCAAATTTATTGCTCCAGGTTGAGGAGAAATTAGAATACCTCCCGTTTCAGTTTGCCACCAAGTGTCAACTATAGGACATTTTTTCTCTCCAACAGTTTTGTAGTACCACATCCAAGCTTCAGGGTTAATTGGTTCACCTACTGTACCTAAAAGTTTAAGTGATTTACGACTAGTTTTTTTAACAGGGCCGTCACCTTCACGCATCAAAGCTCTTATCGCCGTTGGTGCAGTATAAAAAATATTAACTTTGTATTTATCAACTATTTGCCACCATCTAGAACTATCAGGATAATTAGGTACACCCTCAAACATAATCGTTGTAGCTCCATTTGATAGTGGTCCATAAATTATATAGCTATGTCCTGTAACCCAACCTATATCTGCGGTACACCAATAAATATCTTTATTTTTGTAATCAAAAATATATTGGTGAGTCATCGATGCATAAACCATATATCCACCAGTTGTATGGAGAACTCCCTTAGGCTTTCCTGTTGAACCCGAAGTATAAAGAATAAATAGAGGATCTTCCGCATTCATTTCTTCAGGAGCGCATTTGTCAGATGCACTTTTAATTATTTCATCATAAGAAACATCTCTTTCATCATTCCAATCAACTTGATTGCCAGTTCTTTTTACAACAACACATTTTTTTACGTTAGGACATTGCATCATAGCTTCATCGGCAATTTTTTTAAGTGGAATTATTTTACCTCCTCTAACTCCTTCATCAGCAGTAATTACATAATCTGATTCACAATCATTTATTCTTGTTGCAATTGAGTCAGGAGAAAAACCACCAAATATTATCGAATGAACCGCACCAATTCTAGCGCAAGCTAACATAACATAAGCTAACTCTGGTATCATTGTTAGGTATATTGTTACCTTGTCACCTTTTTGAATTCCTAAACTTCTTAAACCATTTGCTGCTTTGCAAACATTTTTATGAAGTTCTTTGTATGATATTTTTTTTGAGTCGCTTGGGTCATCTCCAACCCAGATTATTGCTGTTTTGTTTCCTTTTTTTTCTAAGTGTCTATCTATACAATTTGCAGAAGCATTAAGTGTTCCGTCGTAATACCATTTAATTTTTACTTCTTCTTTGCTATATCTTACATCTTTTATTTTTTTATAAGGCTTTATCCAGTTTATTCTTTTTCCTTCTTTTTTCCAAAATTCCTCATTATTTTTTATAGATAATTTATATTTTTTTTCATATTGAGATTTATTAGCATAAGCTTGTTTTGCCCAATTTTCAGTAACTTTAAAAACAATATTTCCATCAGTATCTCTAGTTTCTTTAGATGATTTTTTTTTTATTATTTTTTTCTTTTTTGAAGATTTTCTTTTTGTTATTTTTAATCTTTTCTTTGTCTTGCTTTTACGTTTTCTTCTGATTTTTCTTTTTTTCTTTTTTCTTTTTGGCATTTTATTATTTAGTTATAAATTTAAGAATTTATTTTACCCATCTTACATATAATATTCCAGCTTTTATAATCAATAGGCATCACCGATAATCTGCTTTGTTTAACTAGCGGTAAATGAGAAATAGCCTTGTTTTTTTTAATTTTTTTAAGGGAAACTGGTAATTTAAATTTTTTAACAAACCTGACTTGAACAGCTACAAATCTTTTTTTTTTATCAGTTTTATCTAAAAAAGCATCTCTTATTACTTTCACTGTACCCACTATTTCCTTTCCGATATTAGAATGATAAAAAAAACACAAATCTCCAATTTTCATTTTTTTTAAATTATTTGAAGCTTGGTAATTTCTCACACCATCCCAAACAGATCCTTTGACACCAGCTTTTTTTTGATTTTCTAGTGACCAAACATCAGGTTCAGATTTAAGTAGCCAGTATCCCATTAAAATTTTAAACCAGGACCTTTTAGAAAAGGCGCTTTATTATCCAAAGGCCATCTTGATTTTACCGTTTCATTTTTTTGATTTAATTTTTTTTTAAATCTATGTATTCCGGCCCAAGCAATCATAGCTGCATTATCCCCACAAAATTCTTTAGAAGGAAAAATGGCTTTAAAATTATTCTTTTCTGATATTTCTTTAAGGTTTTTTCTTATAGTTTCATTGGCAGCCACTCCTCCTGCTACAACAAAAGAATTAGTAGTTTTACTAGAAATATTTTCTTTAAAAATTTTCATTGCAGTTGTAGTTTTTTTTCTTAAAATTTTATTAACGGTTTCTTGAAAAGAAGCAGCTAAATTATATTTATCCTGTTTTGATTTAATATTTTTAGATTTTCTTAACACATCTGTTTTAAGACCCGCTAAAGACAAGTTGCAACCCCCTCTGTTTATAATTGGCTGGGGTAGAATATAACTATTTTTATTTCCTAATTTAGCAAATTTTTCAACACTTGGTCCCCCAGGGTAGCCTAAATTTAAGATTTTAGCAGTTTTATCGAATGCTTCCCCAACAGCATCATCAATTGTCGTTCCTATCTGTTTATAGTTATTTAGTCCTTTCACTATTATATACTGAGAGTGTCCACCAGAAACCAATAATAGTAAATATGGGAAAGTTATTTTATTTTCTATACTAGGACTTAGTGCGTGACCCTCTAAATGATTAATTGGAAAAAAAGATTTTTTTCCGAAAGTTGCAATACTCTTGCCGATGTTATAACCAACATGCAAACAAACAACTAAGCCAGGCCCTGTAGTTGCAGCAATACCATCTAAATCTTTAATTTTTTTTCTACTTTTTTTAAGAGCTAGTTGAATTATAAAGTCGATATTTTCAATATGTGCTCTAGCCGCTATTTCTGGGACTACGCCCCCAAATTTCTTGTGTTCTTTAATTTGGCTAGAAATTATATTTGACAAAACTTTTGCAGTACCATCACCATTTTCTTGTACCACAGACGCAGCTGTTTCGTCACAGCTTGTTTCAATCCCTAAAAAAGTCAGCTTTTTTTTCATTAAATTAGTTATTATAAATATATATCTTTTAAAATAAATGAATAATAAAATTACTATAGGTTCAAGAGGCAGTAAACTCTCGTTAGCTTATGCTAATAAAGTTAAGAAATTGATCTCAAATTTAGATGTTACTAAAGGGAAAGAATTAACAATAAAAACAATCAAAACTTCTGGGGATTTATTCCAAAACAAAAAAATATCAGAAATCGGTGGAAAAAATTTATTCTGCAAAGAAATTGAAGAAAAGTTAATCAGCAAAGAAATAGATATTGCCGTCCATTCCCTGAAAGATATGGATTCAGCTGAAACAAAGGGGCTTACTATCCAAGCTTTTATCGAACGAAATGATCCCAGGGAGTCTTTTGTTTCAAAAAAATTTAAAAAATTAACAGAATTAAAAAATGCAAAAATAGGTTCCAGCTCCAGGAGAAGAGAACTTCAGTTAAAGTTGATTAATAAAAATATTAAAGTAGAAAATATTAGAGGAAATGTTGATACGAGGATACGGAAAGTGGAGAGTGGAGAATATGATGGAGCAGTTTTAGCCATTGCAGGGTTGAAAATGTTAAACTTACAAAATTATGCAAAGCAAATTTTTTCAACAAAAGATTTTATTCCAACTGCTGGCCAGGGAATAATTGCAGTTCAATGTAGAGAAAATGATGAAAATATTAAAAAAATATTAAAAAAATTAAATCACTATGAAACTCAGATATGTGCTTTAGCAGAAAGAAATTTTTTAAAAACCTTAGGTGGAGATTGTGATACAGCAGTTGGCTGTTCAGCAGTTTTAAATGGAGACAAAATACAACTTAACGCACAATTATTTTCTGATGATGGAAAAAAAGATTTTAAAATTGAAAAATATGGTAAGGCAAATGAACCAGAGTTAATTGGAAAAATGGCCGGAGAGGAAATTTTAAAAAAGTCTGGAAATAATTTTATAAAAAAAAGATGAATATAATTTTTACAAGACCACTTATAGAATCCGAGGACCTCATGATGAATTTTTTTTCATCTGGTTATAAGGTAATTCATATGCCAACTTTAAGTATAACTTCTGCCAATATGAATCCTATAGACACCAAACATTACGATGGATTAATATTTACTAGTGCAAATGCAGTGAGATTTTTGAAATTAAAAAGTAATGATAAAAAAATAAAATGTTTTTGCGTGGGAAATCTTACAGAGAGATCTTTGAGACTAAAGGGTTTTAATAATACTGTAGCTGCATCTGGTACAGTAAATGCACTTAAGAACATAATTATAAATTCAGAAAATAGCATTAAAAATTTAGTTTATTTATGTGGAGATGTGGTTTCCTATGAGTTAGACAAAGAGCTTAGACAAGAGGGTTTCAAAATAAGTAAAATTATAAATTATGCTTCAACAAAAATTACAGAGCTAAACAAGGAAAGTATGGACTTAATTAAAAAATATCCGCCAAATATTGCTCTTATTTACTCTCTAAGAAGTTCAGAAAGTTTTGATCAAATAATCAGAAAATACTCTCTCGCAGAACTGATGACACATTGCACAGTTATGTGTATAAGTAAAAAAATTGAAGAATTTTTAAAATCAAAAGGCTGGAAGAAAACTGAAGTTTTTAATCCTGGCGAAGAATTGATAAAAATAGATCAAATTAAAAATGGATAAAATAAAACAATTTATAGATTTATTTATTGATGTATGGAAAGATGGAATATCAGGGATTAATATTTCTGAAATTGTAATTGCTATTTTAATCTTTTTTGTTTTTCTTTTACTAAGAGGTTTTTTTGCAAAATTTATTATAAAACGTCTTGAAAAATATGTTTCCAAGACAACAAATCGTTTTGATAACTCCTTGGTTCAATCATTAAAAGGCCCAACAAAATTTTTTCCAATTGTTATAGGTTTTTTCATAGCGACCAGTTATGTATCTCTTGGAGATAGCACAGAAAATTTTGTTGATAATGCCAATAGAACTTTAATTACAATTTTAATTTTCTGGTCAATTCATCAAATAATCGGTCCTCTTTCTGTTCTAATAAAATCAATCGAAGATCTTTTATCAAAAGATTTGCTGAACTGGATTATCAAAGCAATTAAAGTTCTAATTTTAATTCTTGGTGCGGCAGCAGTTTTGGAACTTTGGGGAATTAAGATAGGACCAATAATCGCTGGATTAGGTTTATTTGGTGTTGCAGTTGCATTAGGAGCTCAAGATCTATTTAAAAATTTAATATCAGGAATTTTAGTGTTAGTAGAAAAAAGGTTTAAAGTAGGGGACTGGATTATTGTTGAAAATATTATAGAAGGAATTGTTGAACGTATAGGATTTAGGTCAACAGTTGTAAGAAAATTTGACAAATCAATAGCAATAATTCCAAACTTTCAATTTGCAGAAAATGCTGTAATTAATATAAGCCAAACAACCAATTGGTTAATTAGTTGGATTATTACTTTGCAATACAACACAACTGTTGAACAACTTAAAAAAATTAGAGATGAAATTGAAAAATATGTTACCTCTCATAAGGATTTTAAATCTACCCTAGGTCATGCTGTTAGGATTGATAAGTTTTCAGACAGTTCAATAGATATGTATGTAAGATGTTTTACGGTTACAGATGATTGGGCGGAGTGGCTTGCAGTCAAAGAAAGGTTAGCAATAGAAATTAAGCAAATTGTAGAAAAAAATAGTGCTTCCTTTGCATTTCCAAGCCAATCAATTTATGTGGAGAAAAAGTAATGAAATCTATTTTAATTTTAATTGATAGCATTGTTAGTATTTATATTTGGATTTTAATTATTAATGCTATTCTTAGCTGGCTTATAGCTTTTAATGTTTTAAATACTTCAAACCGTTTAGTTTATTCTCTATTAGATATTAGCTACAAAATGACCGATCCACTTTTAAGACCTATAAGAAATTTCTTGCCTAATTTGGGCAACATTGACATCTCACCAGTGGTACTTATTCTTCTTTTAATGTTTGCAAGAAATTTAATCTTTGAATTTTTTGCACCAGCTATGTTCTAAATATGATTATTGATGGAAAAAAAACAGCAGCGGAACTAAGACAAGAATTAAAAAAAAAAATAACAATACTTAAATCTACTTTTAATACTGTTCCAGGTTTAACCGTTATTTTAATTGGAGAAGATCCAGCAAGTAAGATCTATGTAAAAAACAAAGAAAAATTTGCAAAAGAAATTGGAATCAATTCTGAAGTAATTAGATACCCAGAAAATGTGGAGGAAAAAGTTGTTTTAGATAAAATTAATGAGCTAAACAAGGATAAAAAAATATCAGGTATTTTAGTTCAATTGCCTTTACCCAAACAAATAGACAAAAGGAAAGTCATCGAAACAATACTTCCTGGTAAAGATGTAGACGGATTTCATCCTGTAAATGTTGGAAATTTGTCATCTGGCTATGAGAGTAATATTCCTTGCACGCCACTTGGTTGTTACTTGCTATTAAAAAAAGCCGAAAAAAATTTAAATGGCAAACATGCTGTTGTGATTGGTAGATCAAATTTAAACGGAAAGCCCATGGCTCAATTGCTTCTAAAGGAAAATTGTACAGTAACAATAACACATTCAAAGACAAAAGACCTAAAGGCAGAATGCAACAGAGCAGATATAATTATAGCTGCTGTAGGAAGACCAAAGTTAGTAAAAGGTGACTGGGTTAAAAAAGGAGCAATAGTTATCGATGTTGGGATTAATAAAACAGACAAAGGAATTGTAGGCGATGTCGATTTTGATCAAGTTTCGAAAATAGCAAAGGCAATAACACCAGTTCCTGGTGGAGTAGGGCCTATGACAATTGCATGTTTGCTTAATAATACAATAGAGTGCTTCAAAAAATCTAATTCTTAAAGATAATTAAATTCTATATTTTGCCTAGATGAAATTATTTTTAGTTTTAGGAAATCAATTATTTAATCCAAAATATTTAAGAAAATATTTAACTTATACTTTCTATATGTCAGAAGATTATGATCTTTGCACATTTCAAAAACATCACAAACTAAAGATTTTACTTTACCTATCATCAATGCGTTCATATAGGGACGAACTAAGAGAGAAAGGTATCAGAGTAATTTATAATGACTGTACATCTGATTTTAAAAAAACCTATGAAAAAAAACTTGAAAAAATAATTAAAGAAAAAAAAGTAAAAGAAATAAGTTTCTTTGAGATAGAGGATATTTTTTTTGAGAAAAGATTGAAATCCTTTCTTAAAAAAAAGAAAATTATTTTTAATGAAGTTAAATCACCAATGTTTCTAACATCAAGAAAAGAATTTAAGGAATATTTAAGTAAAACTAAGAAGCCCTTTATGGCAAATTTCTATAAAATCAATAGATCAAGACTAAGTATATTAATGAACAAAGATGGCACACCCAAGGGAGGAAAATGGAGTTTTGATGAAGAAAATAGAAAAAAATTACCAAATACAGTCCTAATTCCAAAACCACTTAAATTTAAAAACACATTGCACACTGAAAATTTAAAAAAATTTATTGAAATTAATTTTACAAGTCATCCAGGATTTACAAATAGATTTTGGCTTCCAACAACAAGGGATCAAGGACACAAAGCTTTGGAAGACTTTCTAAAAAATAAAATAAATCTTTTTGGAGATTATGAAGATGCAGTAAGTAAAAAATCTAATATTTTATTTCATAGTGCATTGAGTCCACTAATAAATATAGGATTAATAACTCCAATGGAAATTTTGGAAAAAATTGAAAAAATTCAAAATAAAGTCAAAATTAATTCTTTAGAAGGATACATTAGACAAATTATAGGCTGGAGAGAATTTATGAGAGGAATTTATCAGAATTTTGATAAACAAATGGAAAGCAGAAATTTTTTTAATCATAAAAAAAAAATGAAACCTTCGTGGTACAATGGAACTACTGGCTTGGAACCTCTTGATCACTCAATAAAGAATGCTTTGAAATATGGATGGTCTCATCATATTGAAAGATTGATGATATTAGCAAATATTATGAATCTTTGTCAGATTAATCCTAGGGAAGTTTATAAATGGTTTATGGAAATGTTTATTGATTCATCCGATTGGGTTATGGCACCAAATGTTTATGGGATGGGCCTCTTTAGTGATGGAGGGATATTTGCAACTAAACCCTATATTTGTGGATCAAGTTATTTTCTTAAAATGATGGATTTTAGAAGAGGTGAATGGTGCAACACAATGGATGGACTTTATTGGAACTTTATTAACAAAAATAGAAAATTTTTTTTAAAAAACCCTAGACTTTCAATGATGGTAAGAGTTTTTGATAAAATGAAAAATGAAAGAAAAATATCAATATTAAAAGCAGCCCAACAATTTATTAAGCAAAATACGATTTAAATGATGAAAAAACGAAATCTACCTTCAAAACTATGTCCAGTATGTAAAAGATCATTTACATGGAGAAAAAAGTGGAGACTAAACTGGCAAACTGTAAAATATTGTTCAAAAAAATGTTCAAGAATTTAACAAAAATTTTTATTTTTCACCTTTTAATTATCTTATCTTTTTCAAACGTATTTTCTGATGAAAAGTTAATAAGTGATTTAAAAAAAGGGCAAAAAATTATTTTTATAAGACATGCAATAGCACCAGGAAGTGGCGATCCAGAAAATTTTAATTTGAATGATTGTAATACTCAAAGAAATTTAGATTATCGAGGTATTGAGCAATCAAAAAAAATTGGTTTATTTTTTATAAAAAATGATATTCCTATAGATATTGTTTTATCTAGTGAGTGGTGCAGATGTAAAGACACAGCAAAATTTGCATTTCAAAACTTTAAAACTTTTGATGCTTTAAATTCTTTTTTTTCACCAAAATTTCAAAAAAATAAACAAAGACAGATAATTGAGTTATCAAAATATTTAAATAATTGGCAAAGTGAAAAAAACTTAATTTTAGTCACACATTATGTCGTAATTCTAGAAAAACTTAACAAAGCAGTTTCTTCTGGAGAAATAGTAGTTGTAGATAAAAATTTAAATTTAATTGGAAGTATTAAAGAATATTAGCCAACGTTTGATCTGCCACCATCAACACCAATTATTTGTCCCGTAATCCAAGAACTCTCGTCAGACAATAAGAATTTTGCCAAAGCAGCTGCATCTTTTCCCTCTCCAATTCTTTTAAGAGGATGTTGTTTTGCAATTCCCTCAGCAATTTTTGGATTTTTTAAAACTTTACTTGCCATTTTAGAATTGCTTAAACTTGGAGCTATACAATTTATTCTTATACTTGGAGCCATTTCTGAAGCCAAAGATACCGTAAGTCCTTCCAGAGAAGCTTTAACCGGTGAAATTATACTGTGATTTGGAAAGCCTTGTTTAACAGCAACCGTTGAAAATAAAACTACCGAGCCTTTATTTTTTTTTAAATTTTGCTGAAATTTTTTTATAATATCGTATATAGGAAATAAATTTAAGGAAAAGCAATCTAACATATCCTTTCTTGTAATTAAATTTATAGGTTTAAAGTTTATTGATCCAACACAGTAAGCAACCCCAGAAATATCATCGCCCTCAATATCTTTTTGAACTTTTTCCACAAAATTTTCTTCCAAAACATCTGCTACACTGCATTTAAATCCAGTTTCATCAGATAATCTTGAAACCTCCTCTTCATTTTTACCAATTAAATGGGCTTCAATTGAGTCACTCTTTAATAAATTTGCTAGAGCACTTCCAACTGCTCCAGTTGCGCCAAAGATTAAAATTTTTTTACTCATAACGATAAAGATTAATTTTTTGAAGTTTGTAATTTTTTTGCGATCGCGAAACTAAGAAAAGTTAAGTATGCTCCAGTAATAAATAAACCATTTGCAATTATCATGGTTGCAAACGAAACTTCAAAGTAGGAGAACAGCAAATACATAAAACCTATCATTAAATCCCAAAGACCAAACAATAAAATATATAATGGCCATCTCGCGTCTCTTTTTAGTGATTTAAAGTCGGATACAGATTTTTTTATATACTCTGCACCCAAGGTTACAAGTATTAAAGGAATAATAAAAAAGAAAATCCATAAGTATATTGCAAAATTAAAGTTTTCTTCTATCCACACTTTTGGAAATACATTTGTTTCGTGGAGCAGTGTCCAAAAAATTAGGTAAGCTGTCATATAATAAACTACTATTCCAATGAGTTGTCTCATGATTATTTTATGCTTCTTCTCCTTCTGATCGTTTATCCATACCCAATTTTTTGCTGTATCTCATTTTTAAAATAAAAACTGCAACCGCAAGCAATAGTATTGATGCACCTTGATAAATTAAATTTACTGACGCACTATCTTTATCCTGTAAAATTATTAGTCTGGCTAAAGCAGTTATCGCAATTAATAATGGATAAGTAATTCTTATGGTTTTGCTTTCCCAAAATACTCCTATCATTCCTATTACTTCAATATAAATGAACATTAGAAGTAAATCTGCCAGAGTTACTCTGTGAGCTTTATACATTTCGTTAATTTCAAAACCAAAAGCTAATACAGTTCCAACAAGAATGAAAACAACGGCTACTAGCTGTATGTTTCTTACAACTTTATTCATATTTAGGACTTATATATTGCTAATTTTTTTAGACCCTTAGTTTTCTTGACGCACCTGCTATAAACTTCTCAATTTTTGATCTTTTAAAAGATTTATTTTCTTCAAAAGAAACTTTTTTAATGGAATACGCATTGCTTTTACTCTGTCTCGATAAAATTGTAATATTTCCTTTATATAACTTAAGTTTAACTTTTCCATTCACTTGATTTTTTTTAAGGTCAACAATCTTTTGCAATTTAAATCTAGCTTTTGAATACCAGAAGCCATTGTAAATAAGTTCTGCATATTTTGGCATGATCTCATCTTTTTGATGCATAGTCTCTTTATCTAAAGTTACAGACTCCATTGCTCTATGGGCAATCATCAAAAGAGTACCACCTGGTGTTTCATAGACACCTCTAGATTTTATTCCAATGAATCTATTTTCAACTAAATCAACTCTTCCAATTCCATTTTTACCAGCAATTATATTTAATTTTTGAAGAAGTTTTGCTGGTAATAATTTTTTGTTGTTTACAGAAACAGGATCTCCTTTTTTAAATCCTATTGTTACATAAGATACTTTGTTTGGTGCTTTTTCTGGAGATACCGTCCTTTGAAAAATATGTTCGGGAGCTTGTTTTTTTGGATCTTCTAGTACTTTTCCCTCAGTTGATGTGTGGTAAAGGTTGTCGTCTACTGAAAAAGGTGGCGCACCTTTCTTATCTTTAGGTACAGGTATTTTATGTTTTTTTGCGTATTTAATTAAGTCAGTTCTTGATTTTAGTTTCCAGATTCTCCAAGGGGCGATTATTTTTATTCTTGGTCCAAAGTAATAATACCCAAGCTCAAATCTAACTTGATCATTTCCTTTTCCTGTTGCGCCATGTGAAACTGCAAATGCTTTAAATTTTTTTGCAACAGCAATTTGTCTTTTTGCAATCAAAGGTCTAGCTATTGATGTCCCCAATAAGTAATTTCCTTCATATAAGGCATGCCCCCTCACCATGGGATAAACATAATTTTTAACAAATATATTCTTTAAATCTTCAATAATAATATTTTTAACTCCTAATCTTTTTGCATTTTTAATAATTTTACTTTTATTCATTTCTTGTCCAATATCTGCTGTGTAAGCTATTACCTCAGCATTATATTTTTCTTGAAGCCATTTAAGAATAATAGAGGTGTCTAGCCCTCCAGAATAAGCTAAAACAATTTTACCTTTTTTTTTAGGCACAGCTTTTTTTTGCAGCGTTATAAGCTTTTGTGAAACCCATCATTGAATAAAGATCTTTTGTTTTGTTACCTTTTAGATCTGAAGCTGAAACTGATAGCTTTGAAGCTTTTTTCATTACCTTTATTAAATTAAATTCTTCCTCTCCATCAGATATCCATGCAAACTTTCCCTGGGAAAAGAAAGAAAAATCATTTTTCCCGGATTTTGCAATAATTGGCGATTGTTTATAAATGTGACCACTTGTTATACTGATTTCATTTTTAACTTTTTCTTCTTTTCTAAAAGTTACAAACAATCTAGATTCTTCCCTTTTAAAATTTTTGGGAGATCTTTCAGTGGGGACAGTTTGTGCAAAACAGACCTTTCCTTTGCCATCATTATAAGTGAAGGTTTCCCAATTTTTATATTTTCCAAGACTTTTTGGTTCAGCAGCAAGGATTGCTGTAGATAAAAATCCGAAAAAAAGTATACAAACGAGTAAAATTTTCTTTATCATTTTTATTTTGATTGATCCATGCAATCTATACAAATTTATTATCTTTTCAATAGTTCTTTGTTCAAGGGGCAGGGTTAGGAATGTTTTCGTGTATCGAGTTTATTTCACCCATAATTTCTTGGTTTAAAGAAATATTGATACTGTCTATATTTTCCTTAAGTTGTTTCATGTTCGTTGCACCTATTATATTGCTTGTTACAAAATCTCTTGAATTTACAAAAGCTTGAGAGAGCTGAGTTAAAGAGATCCTATGTTTTTGGGAAACTTTAAAATATTCATCAACAGCCTTATAAGTTCTTTCATTATGGTATCTTGGATAATTATTATAAAATAAATCCATTCTAGAATTTTTTGGCATTTGATTGTTTCTATATTTTCCAGTTAAGTATCCTGCCGCTAAAGGTGAATAAGCTAATAATCCAGCACTCTCTCTAATGGAAATTTCAGACATCCCTATCTCATAGCTTCTATTTACTAGGTTATAGGGATTTTGAACTGAAACTATTCTTGGTAATTTTTTTTCTTCTGCAATTTTTAAAAATTTTGAAAACCCCCATGGAGTTTCATTCGATAGACCAATATATCTAATTTTACCCTGGTCAATAAATTTATTTAAAATTTTTAAGATACTATCAAAGCTATTCCATTTTTTTTCTCTTATGTCATGTTCGTAATTTAATTCTCCAAAATAATTTGTATTTCTTTCTGGCCAATGTAATTGATACAAATCAATATAGTCAGTCTTTAATCTTTTGAGACTATTGTTTAGAGCCTCTTCCATACTTTTAGGTGAAAATTGTTCTCCACCACCTCTAATCCATTTAAGTCCTGGCCCAGCTATTTTACTTGCCAGAATAATATTTTTTCTATTGTTTCTTTCCTTAAACCAATTCCCAATTATTTCTTCTGTTTTTCCATAAGTTTTTTCTTTAGGCGGTATTGCATAAAGTTCAGCAGTATCAAAAAAATTTATACCATTTTTGACCGCGTAATCCATTTGTTCAAAACCTTCATCTTGAGTATTCTGCTCACCATAAGTCATGGTTCCTAGACAAATAAGACTGACATCTAAATCAGTGTTTCCTAATTTTTTAAATTTCATAAAAAAGCAATATCTTTAGGGGATATATAAGGCATTGAAAATACAAAAAAAATGAATATATTTTAACTATGGAATTTAATCGTCAAAATACTAACATAAAATCTAGTGCTGTCCCTCATGTAATCGATCAAGGTCTAAGAAGCTACATGCTGAAGGTTTACAACTATATGGCTTCCGGTGTTTTTCTTACTGGAATTGTTTCATTATTACTTTTTAGGTTATCAGGAGGTTATGACATTCAGGTAACTTCATCTGGAATTACTGGGTTAACTGTTATTGGACAAGCCTTATTTGCATCTCCTTTAATGTGGATTGTAATGTTAGCGCCATTAGGAATAGTTTTTTATATGAGTTTCGGTATTAGAAAAATGAGTGCAGCTAAAGCGCAAACAACCTTTTGGATTTTTGCAGCCCTTATGGGTGCTTCACTAGCTTCAATATTTTTAGTTTACACAGGGGCAAGTATAACTCGTGTATTTTTTATCACCGCAGGAACTTTTGGTGCAATGAGTATTTATGGTTATACCACAAAAAGAGATTTGACAAAGTTTGGCTCATTTTTAATGATGGGACTAATAGGAATTATAATTGCATCTATAGTAAATATTTTTATGAAATCTAGCATGATGTACTTTGTAATATCAGTTATAGGTGTTTTAATTTTTGTCGGTCTTACCGCTTATGATACTCAAAAAATTAAGAACATGTATCTTGCAAGTGATGACAGCGAGATAATAGGAAAGAAAGCTGTTATGGGAGCTTTAACTTTGTATCTAGACTTCATTAATCTATTTATAATGCTTCTAAGACTTTTTGGGCAGAGAAGATAAACTAACTACCTTACCAACCTCAACTTAGTCCACTCAATTCTGTTTATTAGACCATCCAAATTTTCAGACTTTTTGATTATATTTCCATTTCTATCTAAAACATAAAATTTTTCTGTTCGATTTTTTGGGTTTAAATTTTTGGATATTCTATAAATAGGTTTTTCGGATGCCCTCTGGTAAATGTCAAAAGTTATCTCTTTTTTGTTTATAGAAAGTCCGTAGTCTTTCCAGTCACCAGAAGATACTTTTCTTGCATAAAGGTTAAGTATGATCCGTAACTCTTCTTTAATAAAAAATTTCTCTTTTTTATAAAACTTATTATTAACTACTAGTTTTAATTTATCCTTCATTTTTCTTATATTTTTGAATCAATGGTACTTGAAATGCCGTAAATAAAAAAGTTATAGGTAATATTCCCCAAACTTTAAAATTTACCCAAAATTCCTCACTTTGGGTTCTCCATACAACTTCATTAAGTATAGCCAAGAAAACAAAAAAACCTATCCATCTATAAATAAGCTTATCCCAACCAGTATCTTCCAATTTAATAGAGCCTTTGAAAAATACTTTAAGAAAGTTTCTTTTAAAAAATGCTTTCCCTCCCCACAATACAATTGCAAAAAGAATATTAATTATGGTTGGTTTTAAATATAAGAATATTGGATTTTTAAAAATAATAGTTAGACCTCCAAATATAGCTATAAGAGTAGCGCCTATTATAGGTACGTAAGGTATTTTCTTTTCTAGTATGTAAATAGCAAACACAGCAATCAATGTCGCCACGATTAGAGGTGGAATTGCAATTATTAAATTTTTATCATTTTTATAGTACACAACAAAGAAAATTAATAAAGGACCAAAATCTGTCGCAAATTTAAAGAAGGATTTATTCACAAGTAAAGGCTATCATAAATTTTTTTTAATTAAAATTTTTTTGTTGATTTTAAAATAGATTTTATTAACCTTAAATAAATGAGTGAAAAAAGAGCAAAATTTTCAATAGGTGATATTGTAAGGCACAAACATTTTAACTTTAGAGGTGTAATTTATGATGTAGATTTTCAGTTTAATAATTCCGAAGAGTGGTACCAATCAATACCTAAAGAAGTAAGACCAAAAAAAAATCAGCCCTTTTATCATCTTCTTGCCGAAAATCATGAGGTTACCTATGAAGCTTATGTTTCAGAACAGAACCTTATCACGGATCATTCGAAGGAACCTATAAAACATCCCTTAATAAATGAAATTTTTTCAGAAAAAAGGGGATCTGTTTATTATAAAAGATCAAATTAATACCTGCCACAAATTTAACAAAATTTACTCAAAACTCCGTCTTAAAAAAGATTTAAAAATATAACGTTTTAGCCTGATTGGGGATTATCTTATACTTCCTTATCTCCCTCAAATCCTCAATTAGGCTTAGCAAAAATATCCCATTCAAAATTCCGAAAAAATAAGATAAAAAATAAAATGTTTAACATTTTAAGTCCGAATAATCTTTTTGTTTTTCTAAACAAAATAAGCAAGTCAATTAAAGTAATTATAATTCCTCTATTTATTGTATCTTTAGTTTTTGCCTTAGTAGTATCTCCTAAAGATTATATACAAGGTGACTCGGTTAGGATTATGTATGTGCATGTCCCCTCATCATGGATAGCTTTAGGATGTTTTTCATTTATAGGTTTTTTTACTATTTTAAATTTTTTATTTAAATTTAAAAATGGATTTATAATATATAAAAGTTTAGCGCCTATTGGGTTTACATTTTGTTTAATATCTATAGTAACAGGCTCAATATGGGGTCAACCCACTTGGGGAACTTTCTGGGCATGGGATGCAAGATTAACTTCTATGTTAGTGTTATTATTTTTTTATATTCTATTTATTTATTCTTATAAATTTATTAAAGACCAAAGTACATCATCAAAAATATGTTCAACTATATCTATTTTAGGATTAATTAATCTATTTATTATAAAATACTCTGTAGATTTTTGGTCTACACTCCATCAACCTGCAAGCGTTAATGTTTTTGGAAAAACATCTATTCACAAGACAATGTTATTACCTTTATCCTTTATGTTATTGGTATTTTTAGTGTATTGTGCGTTAATTTTTCTAATGAAATATAGAACAGAAATAATTAGAATGAAAAGAAAAGGCTTAAAAAGATTATGAACTTAGATTTTTTCTTAATGGGTGGATACGGTTTGTACGTATGGTCGGCATTTATTTTTGCCTTTATAGTTTGCCTAATACTATTTTTTAAAACTAAAAAATCACTTAATAAAATAGAAAAAAACTTTAAAGAAGAAGTCGAAAAACTTTCAGCTGAACAGGTAGAGACTTTAAACTCAAGAAAAATTTCAAAAGAGATTCTAACGTCGCAACCTAAGGCAAAATAAAGCATTTTGGGTAATGCTTACAAAAAAAACAAAAAATAGATCATTTATATTTTTTTTATTTGCTTTGTTTTTAATTATTGCAATTTCAATTTCATTAAAAGTTCTCGAGGATAATGTTTTATATTATTTGTCTCCGACAGAAGTTAAGGAAAAAGAATACATAGATTTAAAAGAGAAAATTAGAATTGGTGGAATGGTTAAAAAAAGTTCTATACTTGTAAAAGGCAATGAAATTAAATTTATAGTAACGGACTTGAAAAATGAAATTATAGTTTCCTACAAAGGAACCGTTCCAAATCTATTCGCAGAAGGAAAAGGAGTTGTGGCGGAGGGTATTTTAAAAGATAAAAAATTTTTTATTGCAAATACAATTTTAGCAAAACATGACGAAACCTATATGCCACCGAAAGATTAAAAATGTTAAGTGAACTAGGACATTTACTAATTTTTATTTCTATAATTTCAAGCCTTTGTTTAATTTTTTATTCTGTTAAAGAAAAAAAAAATAAAAAATCAGACATATCTTTGGTAATCAAAAATTCTTCTTTAATTCAATTAGTATCGACATGTCTTAGTTTTTTTATTTTAATGTCTGCTTACATACTTTCAGATTTTTCATTGGTTAATGTTTATGAAAATTCGCACACAGAAAAACCATTGATTTATAAATTGTCTGGTGTTTGGGGAAATCATGAAGGAAGTTTACTTTTATGGATTAATGTTTTGGTAATATTTTCTTTTTTATTTTATATCAACAATAAAAAAGATAAAAACTTTCAACTAATAACTCTATTTTTTCAAAACATACTTATTTTTGGTTTCTTAGTATTTTTAATTACTTCTTCAAATCCTTTTAGTAAAATTTTTCCGGTACCTAATGAAGGTTTGGGTTTAAATCCAATACTTCAAGACCCCGCTTTAGCAATACACCCACCTTTATTGTATTTAGGTTTCGTAGGCTCATCTATTTATTTTTCAGCAGCATTATCTTCATTAATCATAAAGTTTGATGAAAAAAAATTTGCTATCGCAATTAAACCTTGGGTACTTATTTCGTGGTTATTCCAAACTTTAGGAATATTAGTCGGCTCTATTTGGGCATACTATGAATTGGGCTGGGGCGGATATTGGTTTTGGGATCCGGTAGAAAATTCATCTTTAATACCATGGTTCCTAATGACCGCTTTATTTCATTCAATTCTAGTTTTAGAAAGAAGGAGTGGAATTTATATTTGGGTTATTATTTTAAGTATCTTGACATTCACTATGAGTGTAACAGGAACCTTTCTTGTAAGGTCAGGAATACTTAATTCTGTCCACACTTTTGCAAATGATCCAACTAGGGGACTTTACATCTTAACATTTTTATCTTTGATGATTTTTTCATCTATTTATATATTTTACAAATTTGCACCTGTAGAAAAACAAAACTTTAATTTGTTCAGTAAAGAATTTTTTATTTTAACAAACAATTGGTTTATGAGTTTTTTTCTTTTAACTGTATTAATTGGAACTTTGTACCCAATATTTTTGGAGGTTTTAACGAATCAAAAAATCTCAATTGGGCCACCATATTATAATATAGTAATGGCACCATTTTTGATTCCACTTTTATTTCTTATGGCTTATGGGCCAAAGTCTAGCTGGGTCTCAACAAGGTCACCGAAAATAAAATCTTTTTTACCTGGTTTACTAATATCTACGCTTTGTGCAATTATTCTTTTGTATTTCCTAAATTTGAAAAATTTTGTATTAATTTTAATACTCTTATTTTCCATATATTTAATAATACAAACTTTTTTCGACATATTTAAAAGCGTGAAAAATAAATCAACTGAAAAAAAACATATAAATTTTTCAACACTTTTTTCTCATCTAGGTTTTGGACTATTAATATTTTTTATATCATTAAACAGCATCATGTCCTTTGAAAAAGATTTTAATATCAAAATTGGTGAAAAAAAATTTTTTAACAATATGTCAATTACTCTAGAAAGCATCAAGGTCTTTGATGATAGAAATTATAAAAGATTTGTTGGAAATATAAATGTATTTAATAAAAAAAATAACAAATTTGAAAACTTAAAGCCTGAAATAAGAATTTATAATCAACCAGAAACAATGACTTATGAAGCCTCAATCAAATCCAAATTTTTTTTAGACACCTATGTAACAATGAGTAATATATCTAAGAGTGACTATTACAATATAAAATTTCAAAAAAAACCATTTATGAATCTTATATGGTTTTCAACAATCTTAATTGCTTTTGGAGGTTTTTTAAGAATTTTAAGAATTAAAAATTTATGAAAAAAAAGATTATAATAATTATCTCCTGCTTTGCATTGTTTGTGATTTTAGTATTTTCACAAGGTCTTAAATCAAATAAAATTTACGATACCAAAGATTTAATTGGAAAAAGTATTACAGAAATAGATTTAGAATTATTAAATGAAAATAAAAAATTTAACACTAAAGATTTATCAAAAAATAATTTTACATTAATTAATTTTTGGGCTTCATGGTGTGCTCCATGCAGAAAAGAGCATAAACATTTACTTGAGCTTAGCAAAAATATAAAAATTCTAGGAATTAATTTTAAGGATGAAAAATCTAAAGCTAATAAATTTATCAAAAACTTAGGAAATCCATACTATTTAATTGCATCAGACTCTGAAGGTAAAAAAGGAGTGGAATTTGGAGTTTACGGTATACCTGAAACAATTCTTATAGATAACAATTTAATTATAAAAGCAAAATATATTGGTCCAATTAATGGCCAAGACGTCAAAAAAATATTAAAATTAATAGATCGATGATGAAAAGTATTAAAATTTTAATATTAATTTTTTTATTTATTTTTAGTATTTCATCTAATATTTTATCCGATGAAAGTTTAAATAATAAAATCTATAAAAATCTGAGATGTATAGTGTGTCAGGGACAAAGTATAGCTGACTCAAACTCAGATTTTGCACAAACAATAAAGAGTGTTGTGAATGACAAAATTAAAGAAGGAATGGAGGAAAAACAAATTTACATTTTTTTATCAGAAAAATATGGAGATTGGATACTTTACAAACCTCCATTTAAAGGTAATAGCTATTTGCTCTGGATGTTGCCTTATGTATTTTTTATTCTTGGTGCCGTGTTTCTATTTTTTGTATTAAAAAAAACCTTAAAACATAAGCGATATTAAAGTATGTACATTAAACATTATAAAATGTATTTTTTAAAAATGAAAATTAAAACCATAACTTTAAAAGTCATGTTATGTTTTTTTCTCGTAAGCGCATCATTTGCTGAAGAAAAAAATTCAGGATTTAAGTTTTATACAGGAACATTTGATTTCAGCGACGAAGGGGCTAAATCACAACTTTTCGGTATACAGCACCAAAATTCAAATTTGTATAGAGATACTTTTTTAGGAGAGGTTTCTCCAATAACCGGTGCAATGATAACAGCTGATAATGCTGTTTATTTATATTCCGGTATAGAGACCAATTATTCAATAGGATCTATTAATATCACACCAAGTTTTACACCAGGTTATTACAATCAAGGTGATGGAAAAGATCTAGGTCATGGTTTAGAATTTAAAAGCGAAGTACAAGTTTCACTTGATCTAGGAGAGAGTGCTAATTTTGGGATGTCATATAATCACGTTTCTAATGCAAGCTTAGGAGATAAGAATCCTGGTGCCAATAGTTATTCTTTCAATTTTCTTAAAAAATTCTAAGATAATTTAAGAGACAAATGAATCTAAAAGATTGTTACAAATTTGATGATTTTAGAAAATTAGCAAGGAAAAATCTGCCTGCTCCAATATTTCATTACATCGATGGCGGCTCAGATGACGAGACTACATTAAAAAGAAATACTGAATCTTTTTCTAAATGTGATTTAGTACCTAGTATCCTAGCTAGTGTTGGAGAACCAGACATGACAACAGAAGTTTTTGGAAAGAAAATTAATATGCCTTTATTTTTATCTCCAGTTGCAATGCAGAGACT
>MDTB01146210.1_pt1 | contig 22223 bp, 23 predicted proteins | sample 811161 | NCBI WGS metagenome assembly MDTB01 (sample SAMN05326650, study PRJNA326480) | marine metagenome | isolation source: seawater | place: Mediterranean Sea | collected 2009 | reverse complement strand
TATATATAATAAAATAGGCCCTTCCAATAAAAAAATTGTTACTCCAACAAAGAAAATAAAAACTGCAAACGCTTTACCTATTTTTTTAAGTAATACTTCTAAAGTACTAGCCTTCCAGTTTATGTTAATTATTATTCCACTTATAAAAATAGCTGGAATTATTAGTGGTAAAAAAACTAAATTAAAATAAGGCGCTCCAACAGAAATATCTCTACCAGATGTCACTTCAACAAAAAGTGGCCATAACGTACCTAAAAGAATGGTTACAGCAGAAGAGCATAAAAATATATTATTCATTAAAAGCCCTCCCTCTTTTGATAATAAATAGAGCGTTTCTTTTTTTTCTATTTTGTCATGCTTTATTGCATATAATATGAGTGATGCGGTAGTTATTAAAAATAAAAAACTCAATATATATACTCCTCTTGCTGGATCTGAAGCAAATGCATGCACAGAAGTAAGTAATCCTGACCTAACAATAAAAGTTCCTAACAATGTTAATGAAAATGCTATTATACATAACAAAATTGTCCATGGTTTTAAGCTATCTCTTTTTTCTGTTACTCTATTAGAATGTAATAAAGCAGTTAATAATAACCAAGGTAGCAAAGAAACATTTTCTACAGGATCCCAAAACCACCAGCCTCCCCAACCTAATTCATAGTATGCCCAGAAAGAACCTAATGTTATACCTAGCGTAAGAAAAATCCATGATGCTAATATCCAGGGCCGAATTTCTCTTGCCCAATTTCTTCCTACTTTTTCCTCAAGCAATGCCGCTATAGAGTAAGCAAACGGAATAGTTAAACCTACATAACCAAGATAAAGCAAAGGAGGATGAAATGCTAGACCTGGATCTTGTAGAACAGGATTAAGACCATTACCTTCTTGAGGTATAGGAGTTATTCTTAGAAACGGATTAGACGTAAAAATAGTGAATCCAATAAAACCTATATTCACTATATTTGATGTAAAAAGTACTTTTGATGTAAACTTTTTATCATTATTTTTTGTAGCTAAAGTTAAACAAAAACCATAAACACCTAAGATAGCAAGCCACATAAGTAATGATCCTTCGTGATTTCCCCAAGTACCTGAAATCTTATATATTAAAGGTTTATTAGTATGTGAATTATTATATATATTTAAAATACTAAAGTCAGATACAACATAGCTTAATATTAATGTAAGGAAAGATAGTATTAGGAGAATGCAAATAGAGAAATTAGTTTTTCTTAACAGTACATAATTAGAGTCAGAAAAGCTTAAAAAACAAACCTTTATAGAATTAGCAAATTGTACAATTGATAAGGTAAATGCAAGTATAAGAAAAAGAAGCCCTATTTCACCTATCATCCTATCTATCTCCTTCTAAAGCTTTTTTTACCTGTGGAGGTAAGTAATTTTCATCATGTTTTGCAAGAACTTTCTTAGCAAAAAAGATATTTTTTTTATAATTGAAATTTCCTTCAACTACAACTCCCTGGTTTTCTCTAAATAAGTCAGGAAGAATCCCATTGTATACTACATTTACAACATTTTTATTATCAGTAATCGAAAAGTTAACATTCAATCCGTCATGGCTATATGTTACACTTTTTTCTTTAACAAGACCTCCTACTCTAATATAACCATCTAAATGATCTTTTCTCTGCTCTATTATTGTAGGAGTATAAAAAAAAACTATTTTTTCTTCTAACGCTTTTAGTACAAAGTATGTAGCTAAAGTTAGGCTAAAAAAAATTATTAAAATGAAATACAATCTTTTGATTTTTTTATTTTTAAATATTATTTTTACTTGATTTAACATATCTCAATTTTTTTTCGATATTTTTTTTTCTTAAGATTACTTTTAATGTTATTAAAAGTAATAAAATTAACCATACAGCATAAGAAGACCATATAAAAAAACTATACCCATCCATTTCTAAAAATAAATTCATTTTTTTCAATAACATTTATTAATCTTTTGAGTTTAAAGTTAGGAGTTTTTTTTCTTTTATAGCTGACTCTATATCTGTTAGAATTAAAAACAAAAATAGTAATAAAACTCCAATAGACATTATCAAAAGTGGCATCAACATTTCTATACTTATTGAAGGGCCACCTGCTCTTATTACACTTGCTGGCTGATGTAGAGTATTCCACCAATCTACTGAAAACTTTATAATAGGAATATTAATTGCTCCTACTATTGAAAGATAAGCAAAGGATAAATCTCCATTACTGCTATATTTAAAAGCTTTTTCCAAAAATAGTAGTCCCATATAAATAAATAATAAAATTAAAAAAGAAGTAAGTCTTGCATCCCAAACCCAATAAGTTCCCCAGGTAGGTTTACCCCATAATGATCCTGTAAACAAAGTTATCAAAGTAAAAATAATAGCTATCATTGGTATTTCCTTTGCGATTAAAATAAACAAAGGAAACTTCCAAATTAAATAAGATAAGCTAAAGAAAAACATAAATACATATGCAAAAAGACTTACCCAGGCAGAAGAAACATGGATATACATTATCCTCACTGTTTCACTTTGTTGATAGTCTGGGGGTGAAAAAAATAATGATATAACTAATCCTATTAAAATTAAGATAGCTGAGCTATAGCCGAATACAATTTTAAATGGATTCATCATATTAACAAAATTATTTGGATTAGCATATTTATGAAAACTTTTTAACATAATTAATCAATAGCCGCCTTTAAAATTTTTACAGTTAGCAAAGGAAACAATATTATCCCTATACTTAAAATAGCTAATAATAAATAAAATTCAGCATTTATATTACTATTTATCTCACTTGTACCCATAACACCAAATATAATAATAGGAAAATAAAAGGGTAGAGTTATAAAAGTCAAAATTGGTCCTCTCACAGAGGAACCTAACATAAGCGCTGCAATTGGAGAACCTATTAAAGTTAATATTGGCGTACCTAGTAGTAAGCTTATAAACATATGATAATTATTATCGCCTGATAAAACATACAAACAAAAAGGAGACATCACTACGATAGGAAACCCACTAAAAAGCCAATGACTAAGACATTTAGAATAAACAAATAAACTTAAAGGAACTCTATTTATAGCAAAATATAATAAAGTACCATCATTATAATCCTCTTTATACATTTGATCTAAAGCAATTAAATTAGCAAATAAAGTTGTTATCCAAATTGCAGATATTGATAAATCAAAATCTAAGTATTGAGTGTTACCTAAAGCTAAGGGGAAGATTAGAAGACAAAGTAAAAAAAAAGAGAGGGTAAACCAAGCCTTATTTGATAAAAAATTATCCTTTAAGTCTTTTTTCATAACAGTAATAAATATATTAAACAATTACCAACTCTTTTTTATTTTTAATATTTAATGTTTTTTCTATCTCATGAGCAGACAGCAGAACTATCCCATTATTATTTAGATGTGTATCTATCATTCTAGAAATAAACTGTCTATTAATCAAATCCATACCCGAAAACGGTTCATCTAGCAACCAAACCTTGCTTCTTAATAGAAAAAGCCTTACAAAAGATAATTTTTTTTTTTGGCCGAAAGATAGAAAGCCTATTGGCAGATAAAGAAGTTTTGACAAAGAAAATAATCTCACTATATCCATAATAGATTCTTTAGAATTATAAATTTCTTTCCAAAACCTTATAAACTCTTCTACAGTTTCATATTCTTTTACTCCAACTTTATGACCTATATAGCCTATTTTATCTTTGTTAATTTTCCACTCTATATCACCTTTATAAGATATAATTCCTGCTAAACAATGTAGTAAAGTAGTTTTTCCTCTACCATTACCACCTCTTATTAATAATAATTCTCCTTCCATAACTTTAAAATTTATAGATTTAAAGACATTTGAGTGATTTCGTTGACATGAAAGTTTTTTAACTATTAATAAAAATTTTTTCTTCATATATGGTTAACTATGATTTCTTTTATCTTCTATAATTTTACCATCATTTAAAATAGCACCTCTACCAACAAATTTTACATTAATACTTAATTTAAATTGATCTTTAAAATATTTTTTTATTTCTTCTTCAAGATTTTCACTTTTATTATCAACTTCGCAAACCAATAAAGGATCATCTATAAAGTTTTTTCTATTAATTACTAATCTAGATTTAATTATCTCTTTATATGTTAAATTTATTTTATTTATTTGCTCTGGTGTAATAAATAAGCCTTTAACCTTTGTAGATTGTTCTGCTCTTCCCATCCATCCTTTTATTCTCAAGTTAGTCCTTCCACAAGGGCTAGGCTCATCTATTATTACTGAAAGGTCTCCAGTAGCTAGCCTTATCATTGGATATGAAGAATCTAGCTTAGTTACTACTACTTCTCCTACTTCACCTATAGCTGCTTGTTGATTAGTCCCAGGCTTGACTATTTCAAGAATAATATTTTCCTCTACTACCATTCCTTGATTAATATTATTATTTTTATCTTTTGTCTCAAAAGCAATACATCCAACTTCTGCAGTTCCATACATCTGTAAAGGAGAAATTTTATGTTTCTCTTCTAAGTAATCTCTAAGATTTTTTGGGAATGGTTCAGCTCCTACTAAAGCACTTCTGATAGATGAAGATTTTAAATTTTTTTCAATTGTTTTGTCCAATATTATTTTTAAAAATGATGGTGTGCCTATATAAAAATTTGGTTTTAAAGCATCAATCGTAGCAATTTGCAAATCAGTATTCCCTGTGCCTCCTGCTACCACAGAACAACCTATATCTATAGCTGAATTTCCTATCATGATGCCCGCAGGGCCTAAGTGATAGGAAAAAGTATTATAAACTAAATCTCCTTTTCTTAAACCTGCTGCGTGTAAACAGCTTGCCATATTCCAAAAATCACCCTTTTCTCCTGGTTCGTATATGGGGCCTGGAGAGGCAAACATGTATTCAAATTTACTAGTATGTTTTATATTAAAGCCTGCATATGGGGCACATTCCTTTTGTAATTTTATCAGACTTGACTTTCTTGTTATTGGAATGTTATTCAAATCTAATCTATTTTTAACTTTTTCTAAATTAACTCCTTTTAATCTATTTTTCCATCCACTAGATAATGCTACAATTTTAGTTAATTTTTCGCTTATTCTATTAAAAAGCAATTCTTCTCTTTTTATTGGATCTTGTAACTCTTCCTCACTAAAATAAGTTTGTCTTTGAAGTTTTTTCACAACCATCTTTTTCTTCTTTTATATGACTTTAATTCTTTAAATGACTTTCTTTTATCATTACCTCCTCCTAGGTAAAATTCCTTTACATCCTCATTTTGAGCCAACTCACTTGATACTCCTTCCATCACTATTTTACCATTTTCCATTATATATGATCTAGAAGATAAACTAAGCGCTAACTTAGCATTTTGTTCTACCAATAATATAGTAATTCCTAAATCTTGATTAAGCTTTTTTATAATATCAAAAACTTCTTTAACCAACATAGGAGAAAGACCCATAGATGGTTCATCCATTAAAATAATTTGAGGCTTTGCCATTAATGCTCTACCTATAGCAAGCATCTGTTGCTCTCCACCAGAGAGGTAACCAGATAGACCTTTTCTTTCTCTTAATCTAGGAAAAAAATTCATAACTTTTTCAATATCATTTTTTATAAATTTCCTATCTGATCTTGTGTGAGCGCCAAGCCTTAGGTTTTCTTCTATAGTCATATCTGCTATGCACCTTCTACCTTCCATAACTTGAAAGATACCATTCTTTACTATCTCGGAAGGGTTAGAGTTAGTAATATCATTACCCTTAAAAAATATATTACCTTTAGTAGTTTCTCCATCTTCAGTTTTTAAAAGACCAGATATAGATTTAAGAGTAGTAGATTTTCCTGCTCCATTTGCTCCCAAGAGAGAAACTATTTCTCCCTTGTTAACTTCCATACTAAGTCCTTTTATTACAAGAACAACTTCATTATAAACTACTTCAATATTTTTAATTTTAAGCATTTATATAACTAATATTAATAGCCTCTCCACTCAGGCCTTCTGGGCAATGTTACCTGATCTTCTTTAACTAATTGAATTATTTTTTCCTTCATTAATTTATCAACATCTTTTTTATCAGTTGGTCCATTTACTTTTACCATATAAATAGGCACTTCCATTAAACCTCTGTGATCATCATTTTTCCAGTTAGAAGGCAAGCATATCCCTTCCAAACCTTCTGGTACCCAATTTTTTTTTTTATACATAGCATTTCTTATACCTTCTCCATTTAACTTTCCTTCTTTCATTGCTTCTTTCATTGCCTCAGCAATGTAGAACATTGAACAAACTGCAGAAATATAGTGTACGGATCTATATTCTTCCCTTTTACCAGACATGGAAGATACATTTTTAATTAATTCCATTGCTTTATTTTCATCTCCCCATACAGAACTAGTTCTTACAGCAAATACAATACCATCAGCTGCTTTACCAGAAGCCTTTATGACAGTTTCATCTACGCCCCAAACATTTGTCATAAATTGAACTTCTGCACCTACAGTTTTACACGCCTTCAATAAAGCTGTGGTAGAGTTTGATGAGTTAGCTAAATATGCATAATTGGCTTGAATTTGCTTTAACGTTAAGCACTGTGCAGTAAAATCACCTGGCGCTAATGTGTAGTTTATTACTGATAAGACTTCAAAACCAATTTCTTCAGCGTATTCTTGACATGCCTCTTTAGGTGCATTGGGATAAGGGTGATTGTCTCCCATATGTACAAATTTTGGTTTTTCTAATTTTCCTTTATTTTTCCAATCTTTCAAAGCCCATGATATCAAACCTCTACATGCATCAGAATATGATGGACCATAAAAAAAGTTAAATGGAGCTGCTTTAAAAGAATTAGGTGCTTTTCCTGTAGGATCTGTTAACTGCCCCGCGTATGAGCCTGAGAAAAATGGAATTTTATCTCTTGCTATTGTTTCCATTAATGCTTCGGTATCGGCTGTTCCCCAACCTATGATAGTTATAACTTTTAGTCTAGACTTCCACCTCTTATATGTAGCAACTGCTCTTGGTGCTTTATAACTATAATCTACCGTTTCTAACCTTATTTTTCTTTCATTAATACCACCATTTTTATTTATCCATTTAATAGCATCTATATGACCTTGTCCAAAAGGTTTTCCAACACTTGAGGTTGGCCCCGTAAAGTCGACCAATTGTCCAATTGGTATATCTTTTGAGATAAGGATTTTAGTAGAAAAAAATATAAATATTAAGAAAGTAGTTATTAGTAATTTTTTTAAATAATTTAACATAAGAATCTCCTGTAAACTAATATGAAAAAGGATACAATTTAAACCAAGCTCTAATCTGACCCCAACGATAGGCTAATCCATTAGGTTCAAAAATCAAGAATAATATTATTACTAGCCCTATTGATGCTTCTTTAATAAAAGGAATTGCTTCTGATAGAGATAAAAAACTATCTACAGACGTTCCTGATAAAGACCTGGTTAACCAATCCATAACTTCTGGTAATAAAACCATAAACGCGGCTCCCATCATTGACCCTCTTATGGAACCAAGTCCTCCTATTATAATCATAGCTAAAAAAGTTATTGAAAGTTGTATATTAAACTCTTCTATAGAAACAAAGTTTAGATAATGCCCGTAAAGAGCACCGCCGATTCCTGCAAAAAATGATGAAACACCAAATGAGAGAATTCTATATTTAGTAAGGTTAATTCCCATCATTTCTGCTGATAAATAGTGATCTCTTACAGCTAAAAATGCTCTGCCATCTCTAGTCCGCATAAGATTAGTTGCTAATATATAGCTTATTACCAACCAAAATAAAACTATAAAAAAATACTTTTCATCAGTATCGAAAAAAACTCCAAATAGTTTAAAAGGTTCAGCAGAAGCTCCATCTACTCCTCCTGTAAACCAAGAAGCTCTTGAAAAAAAGTCTTCCATAATAAACTGTGCAGCAAGAGTTGCAATAGCTAAGTATAGACCTTTAACTCTCGCAGCTGGTATGCCAAAAAGTAAACCTACAATTGAAGTCAAAAGAGCGGCTAGTGGGATAGAAAGTATAACTGGCACTGAAAAATTATTATTAAGCCAAGCAGATGCAAAAGCTCCAAAACCAAAAAATACAGCATGTCCGACTGATATTTGCCCAGTGAATCCTACGAGTATATTGAGGCCTAAAGCTGCTATAGCATAAAACCCTATATAAATTAATAACGAAATTAAGTAAGAATCCAAATATAATGGACATAAAGCTAAAGCAAAAATTCCTATACTTGTAAAAATAAAGCTCTTCTTATCTTGAAACATAGACATATCATTTTTGTATGAAGTTCTAAAATCTCCGCACGGTCTACTATTTTTCAAATTCATTTTTAAACTCTTTCAATATCTTTAGTTCCAAAAAAACCATATGGTTTAATCATAAGAATTACTATAAGTGCATAAAAAGGAGCAATTCTAATCAAATTACCAATTTTTAAGTATTGTACATCTAGATAATGTGCAAAATGTTCTAATAAGCCTATAGCCAATCCACCAAGTATGGCCCCTAATACAGAATCCAAACCTCCTAGGATCACGGCAGGAAATACTTTTATACCCATAAAAGCAATACCAGAAGATATTCCATTTACTATTCCAAAAACTACGCCTGCAACAGCAGAAACCATGGCTGAAATAGCCCATGCCGCTGCAAAAACCTGCTTGATAGATACTCCTAAAGATTGAGCTGCTTGCTGATCAAAAGCAGTGGCTCTCATTGCTAAACCAAGCCTGGACTTTTTAAAAAAAATTGCAAAACTAATCATAATAAAAATACTAATAAATCCACTCATTAAATAAGCTGTTTGAACATTGAGACCAAAAATACTTAAACTTTCTGTACTAAATATGGATGGGAAAGGTTCAGTAAAAACTCCAAACATCCAATTCATCATAGCTTGAAAAAAAATTGATAAACCAATTGTTACCATTATTATAGAAATAATTGGCTCTCCTATTAAAGGTCTAAGTATTATAATTTGAACTAATATTCCAAAAAAAATCATAAAAATTAATGTTATTACGAATGCTAAGTAAAACGGTAATGCAAATTCTGCTAATAACCACCAACAGGCCCATGCTCCTACTAGCAAAAATTCACCTTGAGCGAAGTTTACTACCTGACTTGATTTATAAATTAGAACAAATGACATTGCTACTACTCCATATAGCAGTCCTATGATAAAGCCATTAACTAATAATTGAATTAAAAAATCAAGTTCCATAAAAATCCTCCAAGTTAATAATATTTAATTTTGTTTTAATTTTTTGGGTTCCTCCATCTTGTAACTTCACCGCTGTATTAATATTTATATTGTCTTTATCTAAATACATTGCTTCAATTATATCTGAATATTTATTTATAACAAAATTTCTTCTTAATTTTCTAGTTCTGGTTAACTCGTCATCGTCTGCATCAAATTCTTTATACAAAAGTACAAATTTTCTTATTCTTTGCTTCTCAGGTAAGGTTTTATTTACATTTATTGTTTCACTAATAATTAAATTTTCTATCTCTTTTTTTGTTGCAAGATCAGAATACGTAGTAAAAGCAATTCTTTTATTTTCCGCCCACTTTGAAAGTACCGAATACCTAATACAAATAATGGCTGATAAATATTTCTTTTCTGAACCTATTACTGCTGCCTCAGCTATATAAGATGAAAATTTAAGTTTATTTTCTATATATTGTGGTGAATATCTTAAGTTTTCTGATGTATAGGATAAGTCAGACATTCTATCTATAACAACTAAATGTCCTTTTTTATTTATATAGCCTGCGTCTCCAGTGAAAAACCAACCATTTGATAAAAATGGTTTATCTACATTTAAATATCCTTTCATACAGTTTTTATTTTTGACCACAATTTCACCAATGCCCTCTTTATCAGGGTTATCAATTTGAATTTTTACAGTATCAAATGGGAACCCTACTGAATCATAATCAACATCACCTTTTCTATGTATAGTATAAGCGCCTATTTGTTCAGTTTGTCCATATAATTGTCTTAAAGGAATTCCAATATTAACAAAAAACTTAAATGTATCGGGTCCTAGGGCGGCTCCTCCAGTTGCCGCCGACTTTAGGAATGATAATCCTAATTGATCTCTAAGCCATTTATTAATTAGAAACTCACAAATTATTTTAGATAGAAAATTACTTTTAAAAGACATAATCCTCATAGAAATATTGTATAAGCTTCTTTTAAGTAAAGAGGAATCCATTATTTTAGATCTAATATCTGCAGCCATCTGCTCCCATACCCGCGGCCCAAATAAAATAAAACTAGGCCCAATTTCTCTTAAGTCATCAAATAAAGTATCTGATTCTTCTACAAAATTAACTTTCATTCTACATAAACACCACTTTGCAACTGCATAAGTTTGTTCCATGATCCAAGGCATTGGTAAAACTGAAACATATTCATCTTTACTATTTTTAGGATCAGCGACTAAATAGCTTTTAGCATGATTTAGAATTGCTTTATGGCTTACCATAGCTAATTTTGGATTAGACGTTGTTCCTGAGGTAGGACAATACATACAAACATCTTCTTCTTTAATATTTTCTAGTAAATCTAAAAATTTTCTCTTGTTATTTTCTCTATATTTTTTTCCATCCTCTATCAAAGCTTTATAAGATATTAGTCTTTTATCATCATACTTATTCATTCCTTTAGGTTCATCATAAATTATAAGATTTACTTTAGATCTAGAACTAGGTAATGACATAATTTTATCTGCCTGTTCTTCATCTTCAACAAAAAATATACTACAATTAGAATGATCTATTAAAAAAGAAATCTCACTTTCTAAGGCATCTGAGTAAATACCTAAAGGTATACTACCTAAAGATTGAATAGCTAACTCTGAAAGTGTCCATCTAGGTGTATTATTGCCTAAAATTGCTATAGTGTTTTTATCTTTAACTCCTCTAGAATATAAGCCCAAAGCAATTCTCTGCACTTCATCATAGCATTGACTCCAACTTTTAGTCTTCCATATACCAAATTTTTTTTCTCTAATTGCTATGTATTGAGCATAATTTTCTGAATTAAATTTTAAATAGTGAGGAATAGTATTAATCATTAAACCTCTTCTCCTAAATAAGCCTGCTGTACCCTTTTATTCTTTAATACTTCCTTAGGACTCCCCTCAGCAATTTTTTCTCCAAAGTCTAATACAACTATTCGTTTTGATATATCCATAACAACTCCCATGTCATGTTCTATCATTACAACAGTAATTTTCCATTCTCTGTTTAGATCTATTATAAATCTGGCCATATCCTCCTTTTCTTCTTGATTCATACCTGCCATTGGCTCATCTAAAAGAATTAATTCCGGTTGTATAGCGATTGCCCTTGCTAACTCTACCCTTTTTCTCAAACCGTACGATAATGTTCCCGCTGTAGACTTTCTAACATTGCTGATCTCCAAAAAATCTAGTATTTTTTCGGCCTCCTTCCTACTATTAACTTCCTCATTTTGTGCTTGAGATAACCAATATATTGCTCCAGATAAAAAATTACTTTTAAGAAGATGGTGTCTACCAATAAAGATGTTTTCCAGAACAGTCATATGATTAAAAAGAGCTAAGTTTTGGAAAGTTCTACCTATTCCTAAACTAGGTCTTCTATTTGGATGTAAGTTAGTTATATCATTACCTTTGTAAAATAATTGGCCTCTTTTAGGCCTATATCTTCCAGATATTACATTAAGTAAGGATGTTTTACCTGCACCATTAGGTCCTATAATTGAAAATAATGAATGCTTTTCTATTTTAAAACTTACATCATTTAATGCCTTTATGCCTCCAAAATGGACTGATATATTCTTTAATTCTAACATTTATAATAAATATTTTCACAAATAAAATCTAACCCTGAAACAGACTTTATACCTCTATTTCTCAAACTGCTAATATTTTTATTGCTAACGCCTCCTAAAACAGAATATTGGCATTTTAAATAATTTGCAAGCAAACTTATCTTAATTAAACCTAGAGCTTTCTTATTTTTATTACTAGCTGTAGTATAAATAGGAGAGATAAAAACTAAATTAGAATATAATTGTTTTACTCTTTTGTAATCGTTATGGCCATGGTAGGAACAACTAGTAATCAAATTCCTATCTTTTCTGGCAAAGTTAACTTTACTAGAATAATGAATGCCATCTGCTCCAATAGCCTTAGCAATTTTAAAATTATTAGCAATCAGGAAAGTAAATTTTTTACTTTTACATAATTTAAGTAATATTTTAGCGTAACAATAGTAGTTTTTTTTACTTTTGGATCTCATTATTATTGCTATGTTTCTACTCTGTGGGATAGCAGTTATAAATTTCTTATAGTCCTTAATTCTATCAGCATCTAAAAAAATCCAAAAAAGAATAGTTTCATTTTTATTTTTTCTAGAAAGATTGTATACTCTATTTAGAGATTTGTTTAACTTTACTGATTTATATTTCATCATGAAACAGGATATATTGGAAAATTTTAATAATATAAAACTTAACATATTAAACATTTGTAAAAAAATAAATCGTAATCCTCAAGAAATTAATCTTGTTGCTGTTTCAAAAGAGCAAGAAATAGAAAAAATTAAAAAGCTTTTAAAGTTAGGACATAATTGTTTTGGTGAAAATCGCTTAGATGAAACCTTAAAAAAATGGAAAGATATTGATAAAAAAGATTTAAATTTACATTATATTGGAGCACTGCAATCAAAAAAAGTAAAAGATATATTAGATAATTTTAATGTTATTGAAACGCTAGATACAGAGAGCTCTGCTAGAAAAATAGCAAGCTATATTTTAAATTATAAAAATAAACCACCTAAATTATTTATACAAATTAATATTGGTGAGGAATCTCAGAAGAGAGGTATTTTTATTTCAGAGGTTAGCTGCTTTTTAAAAATGTGCAAAGAGAAATATAAGCTCATAATAGCAGGAGCTATGTGCATGCCTCCTAAAAATTATAAACCAGAAAAATATTTCGAGGCTTTAAGTCAGTTATGTGGGAAATATAATTTAAAAGAAATAAGCATGGGCATGAGTAATGATTATGAAAAAGCCATTGAAGTTGGTGCTACTAATATAAGAATAGGAACAACCATCTTTGGTCCAAGATAGCAAAAAAATTAGTGACACTACTATAAGTAATGTTACTTTTATTGGTAAAAACTTAAATATTTATAGATCATTAAGAAACCTATCATCAAAATTAAATAGTTTCAGTATAGACAAAGCTAACTACTCGAATAATTTAATTAAAAATAACGGGTTATTAATTGTTGATGATAGCATAGATAATTTTAATGAGAGAATCTTATACTTTAAAAAGAAAAATTATAATAATTTCTTTTTGCTTATTGAAAAAGAAAATATAAAAATTTTAAAAGAAAAAGAGTATAAAATTTTTTTTAAACCCTTGAAGGTTTTTGAGCTTCATAAGGAAATTAGTAAAAAAATTTCTAAAAATATTCAGGTCACTAAAGGATGGAAACTTGATAGATCAAAGCTTCAGTTTTATAAATCAAATAACTCTTTTATTAACTTAACTGAAAAAGAATTTTATTTTCTTTTTTTTCTTTTACAGAATAAAGGAAATACAGTGAGCAAGGAAAAACTTCTTCATGAGGTATGGAACTTTAACATTAAAAATAATAATAGTTTTTTTGAATCTAGAGTGGTTGAAACAATAGTATCAAAAATTAGAAAAAAGTTTAACCAATACAATAAAGGCCCAAAGCTAATTAAAGAGAAGACTGGGTATAAAATATTAGTTTGATTTTCCACTTCCTAATACTTTTTTTATCTTTCTTTTCGTATATGGACCATAATATATGTTACCTGACTTCCTAGATGCTTCTGTAAGCTTAAAAATCCCATTTTTATTAAATTTTGAATTGTCATATTTTTGTGAGCTCACAACGTCTACACTGATATAATCTATATTACTTTCGAAAAGTTTCCAACCTAATAAGTTCTTAGAATCTTTATCAAAAGATATTATAATCTTTTGATTAGCATCACTTATATTAAATTCTATGATAAATGATATAGTACTTCCTTTGTATACCTCAGAAACATTAAATTTGTTGTTTTCATTTAAAAATTTAGGGTTTAGAAAAGCTTTAAATATTCCCTTATCTAAAGGTATATAGGTCGTTCTATCTATCTCAGGAGCATAAAAAATAATCCATTTACCATCAGCTACTATAATGTCATTATTAGGAGGAGCAAATTCTGTTCTTGCCATTCCTTTACCATTAATAACCATCCAACCATTAATTTTTTCATTTTTATAAGTTTGTTGAAAAGTAATTTCCAAAGGATAATTTTTTTCTAATATATTTAATAAATTTGAATGTGCATCTACGCACAATGCATTTTTAAAAGCAAATAAAATGACTAAAACAAGTAAGGAAATATTTTTTGTTTTTTTATTAATCATTTTCATTTATCAAAATTTCTCTTCTTCCCATTGCATTTGGAGAGCTCACAATACCTCTCTTTTCAAAAGAATCAACTATTCTAGCAGCTCTATTATAACCTATTGCGAAATGCCTTTGAAGAAAACTTGTAGACACTTTTTTTTCTTTAATAATTAATGATAAAGCATTTTCATACAATGGATCGTTTTCTTCTGATAAACTATCTTTTTCTTCTTTGTAAGCGCTTACATCTTCAGTAATGTGGTGAAGGTATTCTGGAGATCCCTGACTCTTTATAAAACTAGTTACTTTAGCTATCTCTTCATCATTAACTAGAGGTCCATGAATTCTTTCAGTATAACCGCCTCCAGCCATAAATAACATATCCCCTTTGCCTAATAATTGTTCAGCCCCTTGTTCTCCCAAAATAGTTCTAGAATCAATTTTAGATGTAACTTGAAAACTAATTCTATATGGCAAATTTGCCTTAATCGTTCCAGTGATTACGTCAACAGATGGTCTTTGTGTGGCTAAAATTAAATGAATTCCTGCAGCTCTAGCTTTTTGAGCTAAAGATTGGATTGAAACTTCTATTTCTTTTCCTGCAGCTAACATTAAGTCAGCCATCTCATCAACTACTATTACTAAGAAGGGAAGCAAATTTAGTTCTATCTTCTTTTCTTGGTATATTGGCTTTCCCGTTGAACTATCAAAACCTACTTGAACTTTCTTCAATATTTTTTCTGTCTTTCCTTCTCTTTTGGATATAATATCGTTATAACTATCTATATTTCTAACTCCTAAAGTAGCCATTTGTTTATACCGTTCATTCATCTCTCTTACTGCCCATTTCAAAGCAAATACAGCTTTTTTAGGTTCTGTTACTACGGGATGTAATAAATGTGGAATATCCTCATAAACAGACAATTCCAACATTTTTGGGTCTATCAATATCAGCTTACATTCATCTGGATTAAACTTATAAAGTAATGAAAGTATCATGCCATTAATAGATACTGACTTACCTGAGCCAGTAGTACCCGCTATCAAAAGATGTGGCATTTTACTTAAATCTGTAACTATTGGTTTACCAGCTATATCTTTTCCTAAAGCAAGACAAATACCATTTTTTTTAATAAAATCATTAGCACCTATAATTTCTTTTAAGAATACTTTTTCTATATTTGTATTCGGGAGCTCTATTCCAATGGCATTCTTTCCATATATAACTGCTACTCTAGCTGATTTAGCGCTCATAGACCTAGCAATATCATCAGATAAACTTATTACTCGTGAGGATCTAGTTCCAGGAGCCGGTTCAAGCTCATATCTAGTTACAATAGGACCTAATGTAACATTTATGATATCTCCGTTAATTCCATAATCATCAAGAACTTTTTTAAGTGTTTTAGCATTAAATTCAATATTTTCTGATTTCTTAGAAATAGTTATTTTTTGCCATTCCAAAAAATTTAAATTCGGCAAATGATATAAACTTGAGGATGTTTTTGTTTTTAAAATACTTTTATTCTTATTCTTTAATGCTTTTTTTTTTCTATTTTTTCTAAGTATCCAATTAAGAAAGTTATATAAAAAACTAACTATTTTTAAAAAACTATTATACGTAGTAATAAAAAAAGACTTATAATTTTTAGAAATGCTTATGCAAAACATTAAAGTAAAAAACATAAAATTTATAAGTAGTACATAAAAATAAAGTCTTTCTGCATAGCTATATATTGAAATTAATTTTTTAGCTTTTATCAAAAATACTTTTCCTAAGACACCATTATTCAATTTTAAAAATTCAAATGATAATGATATTATAAAACTAAATATAAATATAAAGACTACCCTTAAAAGTAAATTACACTTCTTATAAGGTAGGATTAATATAATTCTTATTAGAAATAAAAAACTCGCTATAATCAACCAAATAGCATCTCCATAAACAAATAATAATATTGAACTTAAATTCGCTCCATATTTTCCTAATAAATTAGTAATATCATCTTCTCCAATACTAAATGGAGAAGGGTCAAACTCATTGTAGGAAATCAAACTTAAAAGTAAGCTTATAAATATAGCTGTTAGAAAAATAATCTGAAAAGATTTATAACTTATTATTTTTATATTAAACCTGTTCGTTTTATATTTTTTTATCATAAGAGCAACTTTGATATTTTATGCAAAGATTTATTATTTATACTTTCTTTTTGGACTAAAGCTATCCTCACATATTTCTTTCCTGGATTATCTTTTTTTCCAAATCCTAAGTACTCTCCCGGCATTATTTTAATAGCAAATTTATCATAAACCTTCTTAGCGAATTTTTCTCCATCTTTAACATTTAACCAAAGAAAAAACCCTGCCTCTGGACTTCTATAAAGATTATATTTAAAAAAAACAGAATTCGCAAAATCTAATTTTTTTTTATATAATTCTCTATTTTTTTTAACATGTTCCTCATTATTCCATAATGCTGCTGATGCATGCTGTATAGGAATAGGAATTGTTGGAGCAGAGTAACTTCTTAATTTTTTGTAAAGTCTAATAAGCTTAGTATCACCAATTATGAAACCTGATCTTAAACCAGCAGCATTAGATCTTTTTGATAAAGAATGAAATATTAATACATTATCAAGTTTGTTTCCAACTTTCTGGCAAACTTCTAATGTTCCTGAGGGTTTTTTATTATAGAAAATATCAATGTAGCATTCATCGACTACCAAAATAGATTTATAAAACCTTGATATTTTAATTAATTCTTCTAAATACTCAAACTCTGCAATCTTTCCTTGTGGGTTAGAAGGTGAGCAAAAATAGATTAAAGAAGGTCTATTCTTTATAGCAATTTTTAATCTATTTAAATCAATAAGAAAGTTGTTTTCTTCATCCGCTGTCAAAAAACATTTATCAGTATTTCCAAACAAAGAGGCTCCTAAATATACTTGATAAAACGGATTAGGAAGACAAATTCTTTTAATATTTAATGCCATTGCAATAGAGAATAAACCTTCTCTAGTTCCTGACAATGGAACTATATTCTTTTCATCAAAGAATTTATCTACTTTGAATCTATTCTGCAACCAATTTAGGTAAGATTTTTGTAAAACTTTGATTCCACTTAAAGGTGGATATAAATTCCACTTATTTTTTTCCCTGTAGATAATATCTTGCACAAATTTAGGAATTGCATGCATGGGTTGGCCTATAGATAAGTCAGCGTATTCAGAAACTTTTTTATTATTATTTAATAACAAACGCAACTTATCAAATGGATATTCTGTCAGCTTATTTATATTTTTATTTAAAAGAACCATTATATTATTTAGTAGTAAAGAATATTTTCAATTTTTTGAGAAATAGATAATAAATTTTCATCATTTTTTTCTTTTGCTAATATTGTAAAAGAAAGCCAATAATCTTTCTTAATAGGAATAGTAATTGCTGGCAAATTAAATAAGTTTGCTATTCTTGTATTACTTAAAACTAAGTTATTGTAATAAATATAATTATTCTTTTCTAATACTTCACTTATTTTAGGTGGTTTTATACTTAAAGTAGGTAATAATAAAAAGTCTATAGTATTGAAATAACCATATATTTTTTTCTTAAGCTCACTTAATTCTCTTCTAACTTTTAAAAAACTACTTTTACTCATAATTTTTCCTAACTGAAATCTTGATAATACGTTCATATCAATAAGTTTAATATCTTTTTTAATAATTTCTTTCCAAAAGTTCCATGCCTGATAATTTACTATAGCTCCTTCCTCCTTTATTATATTATTAGCAATTGTAAACTCAGGTATTTTTATTCTTTTTAAATTAAACTTTGCTTTAGCTAAATGATCTAATAAATTTTCAAAAATAATTTTATCTTCTTTATTCAAGTCATTGGTAATAAAATCGTCGACTATTCCTATACTATAATTTTTTTCTAATTCAGGTAAATTTAATTTTATATCAGCTAGTATATTATAAAATATAAAAGTATCTTTCACACTTCTACATATTGTACCTATGGTATCATATGTTTTTGATAAAGGAAGTATGCCCTTGCTTGGTATATTATTGTAAGAAGGTTTAAAGCCGACTAAACTATGCCAACAACTTGGAATTCTTATTGAACCTGCAGTATCTGTTCCTACTGCTAGTGGAATAAGATTTGAGTAAACAGCTGCTGCTGAGCCACTACTAGAACCACCAGGACAGAAATTACCTTTGATCATCTGATTACTTGGGTACTTAACAGAATTATTAATACCTAACCCTCCAAAAGCAAATTCAACAGTACTTGTTTTAAATAAAGGTATAATTCCTTTTTTTTTTGCATTTATTATCACTTCAGCATCATCTACTTTAGTATTTTTTCTTTTTTTTTTTAAAAGTTTTGAGCCTGCAAAAGCAGGATAGTTTTTAATATCAATAACATCCTTCCATCCAGATGGGATACCATCAAAAAAACTTAATCTATTATTATTCTTTTGCCTTTTCCATGAGCATTCTGCTTCTAATAATGCCTCATCTATTAAATCTCTAGAAATTGCATTTTTTAAATTTGTACCAGCCTTTTTGTACTTTTCATAAAAGGCTTTTATAAGGATAACAGGGTCAATCTTTTTTTTTTCTAGTAATTTGCCTATTTCAAAAGCATTTAATTTTGTAATATTTTTTATCATAAATATATTTATAATGATATATATAATATATTATGACACTTAAATTTGATATAGCTATTGTTGGTTCTGGCTTAACTGGGACTGTTGCATCTTTAACTTTTGCCCAATTGGGATACAAAGTTGCTCTAATTGATCCAATAAGTTTTTCAGAGCTTAAATCTCAAAATTATGATACTCGTACTACTGCTTTATCGAAAAAAGCAAAATCTTTTTTAGATAATATTAAATTATGGAAGCAGATTAAACCTCACACATGCATGATTAAAAATATATTGGTTAATGACGGTACCTCTAGTGAGAACATATTTTTTAAAAAATTAGAAAAGTCCAGTTCCTCAAATGCTTTAGGCTATATGATAAAAAATAAACTCCTATCAAAAGTTCTTATAAAAGCAGTATTAAAAACTAATAATATTATTAAATTTGATACAAAAGTTAAAAGCTTTTTTAGAGAGTCGAAAGTTGTCTCCTTAAATTTAGATAATAAAATAAAAATTATATGTAATTTATTAATTGGAGCTGATGGAAAAAATTCTTTTATAAGAAAAATGGCTGGTATTTCTTTTAAAAAAAAATGTTATAAACAAAAGGCTTTTATTTTCAATGTAAAACATCAAAAAAGCCATAATTATCTAGCTACAGAGAACTTTCTAGAACAAGGTCCTTTAGCCTCTCTACCCATAATACATAATGCAAGTAATCTGTATTCATCAATTGTGTGGTCATGCAATCACCCTTTTTATTTTAAGATTATGAAATTTGAAAAATCTGAAATAGAACATATATTAAATAAGTACCTTTCAGATTTTTATGGGAAATTTAAAATTATAAGTGAAATTAAGAATTGGGACCTATCTCTTATAAAAGCGGACAAGTACTTTGATCATCGCCTTCTTCTCTTAGGAGATTCAGCTCATTCTATACACCCTTTAGCTGGACAAGGTTTCAATTTGACTTTAAGAGGAATTGAGAACCTTTATAAAATTGCTAAAGATAATAGAGTAAAAAGAGATGAACTAGGTAATTTTAAAAATTTAAGGCTTTATAATAATAAACAATACATTGACTCTTTATCAATTATTTTTGCTACTGATAAGCTTAACTTCCTTTTTTCCAACTCTAACTTTTTTTTAAAAAATGTTAGAAAAATAGGGCTATTTGCTTTCAATAGAAGCAAGCTACTAAAAAACTTCTTTAAAAACTATGCTTCCGAAGGAAGAATCTCAGTTAAATAATTCATATTTTTCTAGCTTCTTCTGGTAAAAGTATTGGAATTCCATCTTCAACCTTATAAGCTAATTTAGCTTTTTTGCTAATTAACTCATTTTTATCTTTATCATATTCAAGTTTTCCTTTTGATAAAGGACAAACTATGATGTCTAAAATTTTTTTATCCATTTGCTTACGATATAATAATTAATTAATAGTGTCTTTTGAATTTTCATTATCTTCTAGTAAATTCATTTTTAATAAGGATATTAATACTTCTACTCTATCCCCGAATGTTAGTGCTTCTAATATAGCCTGTTTCTCATTATCCTTAAAGGAACAAATTTGCGGTATTGCTGAAACTATTTGATCATTTGATATTTTTGCAAGCTCTCCAAAATCTACATTTATACTATTAATCTCAAAATATTTTTTTAATTGATCAAGTAAAGTATCAATATTAATATTTTGTGAACTAAAGTTTGTTTTCAAGTCATCCTTATAATCTTTCCAGCTCGGAATAACATTTCTATACCCATTTTGAACACCTACTTCTTTAACAACTTTAAACCTAGTTACCCCCTTAAGCTCAATTAAATATCTGTTATCAGCTGTTTCAGAAAAAGAAATAATTTTAGCAGCACATCCTATTGGGTATAATTCATTACTTGTCTCTAACGCTTTATTAGGTTGTATCATTCCTATCATTCTATGTGTTCCTAATACACTTTCTACCATAGCAATGTATCTAGGTTCAAAAATATTCAATGGAAGGCTACCATTGGGCAAAATAACTACTCCTGGCAAAGGGAATATTGGTAATATCGTAGGAAGATTATTAAAATCAGTTTTTTTTATCATTTAAATATAAGATTAGATAACTTTTTTCTTCCCTCTATAGTTAAAGGATTCGTATCACCTAATAAAGAGAAAACATCTAATAATTCCTTTCTGGCCTGGTCTTTGTTCCAATTTTTTTTCTTATCAATAATTATAAGAAGATTTTTTATAGCCTCTAAATAATTTTTATTGGCCACTTGTCCTCTTGCTAACTCATATCTTACTTTAAGGTCATCTGGATTTTTATCTATTTGTGATTGGAGTTTAACAGTTTCTTTAATCTCAATCCCATCTAAGTATTTTTTTGATTTTATTAAATCTTGTATTTCTTTTTCTTTCTTAACATCATCTTCTAACTGTTCAATTAGTTCATTCAAGTCATCAAATTTATTTTGTTCTAAATAACATTTACCTAAACCATTAATAGCTCTAATCAACTCTTTTTTTGGTAAGGAATTTCCTAAAAGAGTAATATAATCATTCTCAGCATTCTCAAAATCTTTTTTTTGTAATTTTTTTTCTGCTTCATCTAATAATTCATTAATTTTTTTTACATCATCAGGAGAATGTTCTAAAAATGATGAAATTTCTTTTAGAAAGCTTAAAACTTCCTCTTCGCTTTTAAGACCAGCAAAACCATTTATTGGTTTTGACTCAAAAAAAGCCAATACGGTTGGGACAGACTGTATTCTCATTTGCTGAGCTAAACTTTGATTTTCATCTATATTTATTTTTACTAGTTTTATTGATCCATTCATTTTATGAATTGCTTTTTCTAGAATAGGCGTCAACTGCTTACAAGGGTTACACCATGGAGCCCAGAAGTCTACTACTACTGGCTTTGTTTTTGATTCATCAATTACTTTTTGAATAAAGTTATTTGTATCTACTTCTTCAATAAAAATGTTTTTTTCTTCATCAATCATTAATTTTTTCTCACTTTAATTTATTACTAAACTCTTCATAAGAATAAGTCCATTTTTTTTTAACCTATCAAGTCTACTTTA
>MDTB01174680.1_pt1 | contig 22232 bp, 20 predicted proteins | sample 811161 | NCBI WGS metagenome assembly MDTB01 (sample SAMN05326650, study PRJNA326480) | marine metagenome | isolation source: seawater | place: Mediterranean Sea | collected 2009 | reverse complement strand
GCCATCTCCTATGGCTGCCTGAGCGTAGCGTTCCTGTCCCACGATTTCAGTGTCGTTTATGTGGCGCAGAACTCCAACTCACGTCTGCCTCTGATCTATCTCATCTCAGGGGTATGGGGCGCACACGAAGGATCACTTCTGCTTTGGGCGCTCACGCTGGCGCTTTGGACTGCGGCCGTTGCCTGGTTCAGCAAGAGTGTTCCGGACCGGATGGTCGCCCGGGTACTCGGCGTTATGGGTATCGTGAGCGTGGGCTTTTTACTATTCATTCTTTTTACCTCCAATCCTTTCGAACGCCAGTTTCCTGCGCCGCTGGATGGACGTGATCTTAACCCCCTACTCCAGGATCCGGGGCTCGCCATTCACCCACCGATGCTCTACATGGGGTATGTGGGTTTCTCAGTTGCCTTCGCCTTCGCCATCGCCGCGCTTTTGGGAGGACGCCTTGATTCTGCCTGGGCCCGCTGGTCACGCCCATGGACTCTGGCCGCCTGGGTCTTCCTTACAGCAGGTATCGCCCTTGGCAGTTGGTGGGCCTATTACGAACTCGGCTGGGGCGGTTGGTGGTTCTGGGATCCGGTTGAAAATGCTTCCTTTATGCCATGGCTGGTGGGCACTGCCCTTATTCACTCGCTCGCCGCAACGGAAAAACGCGGGGTCTTCAAAGCCTGGACGGTACTCCTCGCGGTATTTGCGTTTTCGCTGTCTCTGCTCGGGACCTTTTTGGTCCGCTCGGGCGTTCTGACGTCGGTTCACGCCTTTGCGACTGACCCCGCACGGGGGCTTTTTATTCTGATCTTTCTTGCAGTGGTGGTCGGCGGCTCTTTGGTGCTTTACGCCTGGCGTGCTCCCGCAATCAAAAGCAGTGGTGGTTTTAACTTGGTCTCCAGGGAAGCTGCACTTTTACTCAATAACGTCCTGCTGGTGGTCGCCGCCGCGACCGTATTGCTTGGCACCTTGTATCCGTTAGTGATCGACGCGCTGGGGCTCGGTAAGATTTCGGTCGGCCCGCCTTACTTTAATTCGGTATTTATTCCACTAACGGCACCCCTCGCTGGTCTCGTAGCGATTGGATCGATGCTGCGATGGAAAAAAGACCGACTGGGAAGACTGATCCAACCTCTGGGTCCGCCGTTCGCGCTTGCGGTACTACTTGGCCTGCTCTGGCCAGTGTTTTTTGAAAGCTATCGATGGATCGCCGTGTTTGGTGGGATTCTCGGGCTCTGGACTATCTTCGGGGCACTGAGCGGAATCCGGGATCGGACCCGCCCGGGTCAACGATGGCAGGATCTTTCTCGAACCCCACGCGCCGTCTTCGGCATGAGTCTTGCCCACATCGGGCTTGGGGTCTTTGTTATCGGTATTACCTTCACCTCGACCTACTCTGTTGAAAAGGATGTGAAGATGGCACCAGGTGATACCTACACGACGGGTGACTTCACATTTCGCTTTGATGGCATTGATCAGCAGCGGGGACCAAACTATTTGGCCGAAACAGGGACCATCACCGTGCTTCAGGATGGTCGATTGACGGCCATTCTCAATCCTGAAAAAAGAATCTACCTCGTACAACAAATGCCCATGACGGAAGCGGCGATTGATGCGGGTTTAACGCGGGACCTTTATGTCGCCCTTGGGGAGCCACTCGACGACGGAGGCAGTTGGGCAGTCCGTCTATACCTTAAGCCCTATGTACGCTGGATCTGGCTTGGCGCCCTGATCATGGTATTTGGCGGAGTACTCTCCGCTTCCGACCGACGCTACCGCCGACTTACCCGTGACGCTGCGACCCAGCCTGTCGCTAACTCGTCACATGCAACCCCTTAAAGTACGATCGGTCTGCGGGGTTTGGCCCTTTCTAATGGGAGTCATTTTGGTGCTCGGGTTGTCGTCCCCCGCTCCGGCAGTGATTGAAACCTATGAGTTCTCCGAGCCTGGCCATGAATCTCGCTACCAGAATATGATTGCGGAGCTTCGCTGCCTTGTGTGCCAAAACCAGAATCTGGCCGACTCCAATGCCGATCTGGCAAAAGATCTTCGGGCCCGTACCTACCAAATGATCAATCAGGGCGCTACCGATCAACAAATCGCTGACTTCATGATTGCCCGCTATGGAGATTTCGTCCTGTATCGGCCGCCTTTGAGGCTGCGCACGATACTGCTTTGGGTTGGTCCGTTTGCGATCTTGCTGATCGCCCTAGGAATCTTTTTCTTTACGATTCGAAAAAGCCGGACACGCGCGATGATGAGTGAGGCGCAACGTGCGACGGCTGCGCGCTTTCTCGACGGGAACCCATAAATGACCATCCAGCTCTGGCTGACGGCTTCGATACTGGCGTTGCTGGCAGTGGGCATTGTGATGCCGGCGTTGCTTCGGACGTCAAGGTCCGGACATATCGAACGCACTGAAGTCAATGTCGCCATTGCCCGGGAGCGCGAGCGCGAACTCCGCAAGGAACTTGAAGAAGGCGTGTTGAGCGATTCACAGTTCGATGCTGCGCGCAGGGAACTCGAACACGGGCTTGCCATTGATCTCGAAGGCGAGCCTGATGCAGTTACCGCCAAAACCACGTCTCCCGTCCTCGCTGTGGTGCTCGGAGCAGGGCTACCTGTTTTGGCGCTTGGTCTTTACCTTTTTCTTGGCTCGCCAACCATACCCGAGCCCCTGGGCGTGCCTGCAATGAGCGACGTAAACGAACAAGACGCGCTGCCGGATGTCGACGCCATGCTTGCGCAACTAAAGGCGCGCCTTGTAGATGAACCCAACGATATCCGTGGCTGGACCCTGCTTGCAAATGCGCTGATGAGTACCGGGCAATATGCCGAAGCCGTTCCTGCCTATCGCCGACTCGTCGATCTGCAACCCGGCAATGCCGAGCAGTTGGTACGTCTGGCAGACGCGCTCGCCATGAGCCATAACGGTGAGTTGGCAGGTGAGCCTGAGGAGTTGATTCGTCAAGCGCTGATGCTCGCGCCACAACACCCCCAAGGCCTCTGGCTTGCTGGTATCGCCGCAGAACAACGCGGGGCTTACGCGGATGCACTGGGTATTTTCAACCGGCTGCTTCCGCTGGTCAGCGATCAGCCCGAGGTGCTGACTGAGGTACGCGCGCTCATCTCTAGGACGACATCCGCTCTTGAGGGCAACTCCTTAACTCAAACCGACTCATTACGCATCTTCGTTAACGTTGACGGGGCTTTGGTATCGACGATCGCGCCCGAGGACACATTGTTCGTTTTTGCTCGAGTGCCGAACGGGCCACCCATGCCCGTCGCCGTCAGAAAGCTTGACGCACAACCCCTGCCCCGTGAAGTCGTTCTGAGCGACCGGGATCTTATGCTGCAGGGCGCCGGCCTTGGCAGCTACCCTGAGCTTGAGATCGGGGCGCACATCTCGCGCACGGGAACCGTCCAAAAGGTGCCGGGGGATCTTCTGGGATCAAGTGAACCTTTCGAGCCTGCAAAAGTCAGTCAGATCACAGTGGTGATCGCGGAAGAAGTCGAGGAATAATTTTTCGACTTCCAACGAGGGGTGTTTACGGTAGGATAGCGCTCCAGTCAAAGGATTTGAAGTAATCCAGAGATTTGGAATTGCACTGACGCTGTAGTTCAGACCCTGGCCTCACGCAGGTCGCACACAGGTAACGTTCGCGCAAAGCCTCCGCCGCCGGTGTTTCCTCTATACAGATCGTCGCAATACCTGCTACCCGCCCTCCTTGGCGTTCCACCAACTCTATTGCGGCGCCCATCGTACCGCCGGTTTCAACCCATTGGTCGACCAGCAATACACGGGCCCCTTTTCGGAATGCGGGTTTTCGCAGTTCCATGTGCTGGGTACGCTCCGTATAGTTCACAAAAGAAACCTGGTCCGCAGGGACCGGAAGCTTACCCGCTTTGCGTACCGTCAAAAATCCTGTCCCGAGCCGCTCGGCCATGGCGGCCCCGAGCACGTAGCCCGCGGCATCAATTCCTGCAACGACATCCACCTGTGTTGAGGCAAACGGCTCGCATAGGGTGTCCAGCATCGCGTGGAAGGCTCTCGCATTAACGTATGCTGACGAAGGGTCCAGCCAAGCCATCTTTGAATCCTTAACGTTTGGCGCCATATGTCTAAGGTACCAGTCTTCGTCTCCACTCTTCTCGCACGCAGTTTCTTCGTCGTCGCATCCCCGCGCACCGAATTGTCGGATCTTTCCTAGGAGTTGGCGGAGCCGCCGGGGGTCCAGGTTATAAAAATCATCGGGGTAATTGACTCCAGTGGCGACCAGAAATGCGTCACCTTGCGCCATGTAATCACCAACATTCTGCGGGGTGATTCCTGAAGCAATTGCGAGTGGGCGGTCTGCAACCCCTTCGCGAAAATCATGGATTTTCTGAATTTGCGCAGATTGCCCTGTAGCAATACCGGATGTCGTTACCACATCCATGAACTTAGCCGCGATACCAGCGGCTTCCCGATAATTTGCCGGCTCGACGGTGCGCTGTTTCTTGAATGCGGTGCCGCCAAAGTAAAGGCCATCCCAAGCGCTGGAACTTCTGACCTTCGTGATCGACTCTGCTGCTGTTTGTTCTGCGGCGCGCTCATCGACCCGAGCATCATCTGCCCAGTAGGCATCGACGGCGACCCCTTGCTCTGCTAACCGTCCGAGAATTGGAAAGGCGGTTTCCCCGCTCACTCCCAGAAAATTGACTCCCAGCCACAAATCCGGATAGGCGCGTCGGCAATCCTCAATGATGGGCAGAAATCGATCAACATCAAAGTCATGGTTAATCAAAAAAGCACCGGGCGCGCCACACTCGATTACCGTGGCGAGATTTCGTTTAGCCTGGGAACTGTCCAGAACATGAATCACTGGGAGAACAACCGGGCCCATTGACTTGAAATATTTACGGAATTCTCCTCGACGCATGGTTTGATCTTTTCCCCTGAATTCTAAGATTTCACCTCTTAAACTCGGCTGACAGGCTAACCCAACCCCGTCAACGGCTAAATATATCCGATCGGCGGCCAGCAATGATATTCTCTGAACCTACGACCCATTTAGCCTGGTTAGTAAAACAATTCTCATTAATGAAGCTGTCTTAGCAAACTCACCTCCGGAGGAGACTCGATGACGGATATCAAAAAGGACAAAGATCGTCCGATTACGCAAACGACTCAGCCCGACGCGGGCCGGCGCAAGATTCTTAAAGGCGCGGGCGCTGTCACCGCAGCTAGCGCACTGAGTGTACCGATGATCCTGGTACCGCCCCGTGCGAACGCGGCAACCGAACTCAATATGATCGCCTGGTATGGGCATGGCGAACCCGACATGGTCGAAGAGTTTGAGGCCATGCACAACGTCAAAATCAAAGCCAAGTACTACGCTGGTGGCGATAACATGTTGGCACTGATTTCGCAGTCACCTCCCGGCACCTACGATCTGATTCTTTCTGACGGCGAGTTTGTCAAACTGCTCAAAGAAGCCGGTTATATCGAGGCGATGGACCCCAATGAATACAACATGGGGGATCTGTTCGATGAGTATTCTCATTTTGACGCGCACTGGATGGGCGACTCGCTGTATTCCGTCATAGTACGCTTCGGCTACCTCGGCGTATCTTTCAACACCGAAATCATCAGCCACGAAGAGGCGTCCGACTACAACATCCTCTGGGATTCAAAACTCAAAGGTAAAGTCGGTCACTTTGACTGGCACCTGCCAAATCTTGGCTGCCTGAGCTTGCGTGATGGCAACGACAGCCCGTCCCCATTTGATATCAATTCGTCCCAGTGGTCGCAACTTCAGGAAACCACGCTGTCTCTGAAGCCTCAAGTGGGTGGATACTTTGACTATGGCGGCACCTTTGCTTCACTAAAGAACGGTGAGATCTACGCCATGTGTGGTATCGGCGACTGGATCACCGGTGTCGTCAGAAAGGATGGGGCCCCTGTCGACTCGGTCATTCCCAAACAAGGCGGGATTCAATGGACGGAGTCTTATTCGGTTGGCAAAGGTTCGAAGAAACAGGACCTCGCTAAGGAGTTCATCCGCTATATCACGTCACCCAAAGGGCAGGTACGCTCCATCCAGATGGGGGCCTACCCCGGTATGTCTCCGTACAAATCCGGCTGGACCGCGATCAATGAGGCCAACCCAGAAGAAGCCAAACGCCAACGTATGACTTTCGATGGCCCCAACTGCATCGATGATCTTCGCGACGGACGTATTCACTTCAGGCAGACGCCAGTTCGGCAGTCGCTTGAGGATTGGAACGACTTCTGGTCGGAATACAAGAACGCGTGACCCTATGATCACTGCAACCGGCCCTTCGGGGCCGGTTTTCTTTTCTTGGCTAAATAACAAGCCTGCAGGAGATCAACTGACTTGGCCCGGACCCAGATTACTTCTTTCAACCCCGTTACGAAACAGCGCCGACAGGTAACCCTATACGGACTGACCTGGTCGATGCCGATCGTGATCTGGCAGTTGATCTTCTTTGTATTTCCCCTGATTTTTCTCCTTTTGATCAGTTTCTGGCTAGTCAAGAACTACCGGATGGTTCCAGGCTTTGACACGATCAACTGGGTCAAGATGTTCTCTAAAGGTTATTTCTGGGACGCGTACTGGCGGACGCTGGGATACGCGGGCGTCGCAACAGTCGTGACCAGCATACTTGCTTTTCCTTGCGCTTTTGCACTGGCGTTCAAGGTATCTCCCACGGTGCGTCGTTGGGCGCTCTTTTTTCTGATCGTACCGTTTTTTACCAGTTATCTGGTGCGCGCTTACTCGTGGCAGATCTTTCTCAATGACAACGGCATCTTCAACACGTTGTTTGCGCTGGTTGGTTTAGGCCCATTTCAATTACTGAACACCTTCTTTGGGACCTTGGTCGGGTATCTCACGTTGTGCCTGCCTCTTGTTGTGGTCCTGCAGTTGATCTCACTAGCGAACGTGGATAGGACTCTGATTGAAGCCGCACATAATCTTGGGTGTGGTCGCTTGCGGACTGTTTTTCAAGTGATCATCCCGCTCGCCAAAATCGGCATTATCCTCGGTGCGGTTTTTACGTTCATTCTTACCTTTGGCGACTTTGTCAGTCCCTATTATCTTGGCGGATCGAAACCGCCAACACTCAGTATTCTGATTATTGATACGACGAAATCGGGACAGCAGTGGCCCCGCGCGGCTGTTGTGGCCATTGTGATGATCGTAACCCTGCTTACGATCATGTTCGCCTCTGTCGCCGCTGCTTACCGGAAACGGACATGAGCGCGAAACCATCGAAGAACATTCTGCTGCGTGGCTATGTCGTGCTGGTGTTTATCTTTGTCTTCACACCTATCCTGACCAGTTTTGTTTTTTCGGTGAATTCTGACCGATTTCCAACGATTCCTCTGGGTCACTTCACGACCCACTGGTATGAAACCATTCTGGCCGATCCAGATGTTTGGGATGCTTTTCGGATCAGCGGGATCGTCTCCATAACCGTTGCCATACTTGCAACCTTTATCGGATTTTGTACCGCCTACACTGATTACCGTTACAACTTCACCGGGAAGGCGTTCTATCTCTCGCTAGCGCTGTTACCCCCCACTATCCCGTTGGTGATCATGGGCCTTGCAATGCTCGCGCTGCTGGCGCGCATCAATATGTCGGGGGAAATTTATTCAATCGTTGTGAGTCACGTAGTGCTCTGCTCACCTTTTGCGATGGCGGTCATCCGAATGCGTCTTGCACAGATTGACCCCAACCTGGAGTCTGCGGCATGGAATCTTGGAGCCTCAAACTGGCGGGCAATGCGCGAAGTGATCGTACCCTTTTGTCTTCCAGCGATTGCCTCTGCGTTCTGTCTGACGGCAGCCGTTTCCTTTGATGAGTTCGCCGTGGCGTGGTTCGTTTCAGGCCTCAACAAGACGGTACCGGTTATTATTCTTGAAATTCTGCAAGGCAATACCGACCCGCAGATCAACGCGATCGGATCGATTGTATTTATTACTTCAATGACACTCGTCATCTTGGCGCAATTGCTCCTTATGCGAAAAACCATCAATCAAACGACGACCGGAATCTGAGTATGAGCAACACTCCCTCATCACGACCTTTGGTTTCATTTGATGGTGTCTCCAAGAGTTATGGCTCCGTGGTTGCGGTGCACACGATGAATCTGGAGATCTACGAGGGGGAATTTCTCGCCATTATGGGTCCCTCCGGTTGCGGCAAGACAACCTCCCTGCGCATGCTGGCCGGGCTGGAAGAACCCAGTGAGGGCGTGATCCGTCTGGATGACCAACCAATCAATGAGATCAGCAGCATCGAAAGAGACACTCCGATGGTCTGGCAGAGTCTCGCACTGTTTCCGTTTTTGAACGTCCAGAAGAACGTTGAGTTCGGCCTCAAGATGCGGGGCATCCCAGCGGAAGAACGGCAACAGCGGGCGCGCAAGTGGCTCGATCGAATGGAAATTCTGGAACTTGCCCAACGGGACATTAGTCAACTTTCAGGCGGTCAGAAGCAGCGGGTCGCACTCGCCCGGTCCCTGGTGACTGAGCCACGCATCCTGCTGCTCGACGAACCTCTAAGCGCACTCGACGCCAACCTGGTCGTTCGAATGCAGGGAGTGCTATCCCGTCTACAAAAGGAGCTTGGAATAACCTTCGTCTATGTAACCCATAGCCAATCAGAAGCCTTCGCAATGTCTGATCGGGTAGTGATCATGAGCCAGGGGCGAGTTGAGCAGATCGGCGCCCCAAAAGCGATCTATCGTAGCCCCGCTTCTCGGTTTGTGGCTGATTTTGTCGGAGCAAACAATATTCTGTCTGGCTCTGTCACTGGCGCAGGCGAGGAACTCAGCATCAATACCGCTATCGGACAGTTTCGCTGCAAGGTGGATCCAAATGACAGTCTTAGCGCTGGCGATGCGCTCGACATGGTGATCAGTGCTGATCTCGTTCAAATAACGATGGAAGATCCCAAGACCGAGAATAGTCTTCGCTGCCGCTTTATCAGCGAGGAGTTCGTCGGTTCCATCGTTACAATCTTTGCCGAATTGGAAGATGGATCTGACTTTAAAGTTCAGACCCGCCAGCGTGACCTTGCAAATATGTCGCTCGAGAAAGGCGGTACGTTTTTCGCCTCATGGAGCGCAGCCGACGCCCATTTAATTAGCGCGGACCAGGCTTAGCATGCTCGATCTCATTGTCCGTAACGCACGTATCCTTGGGGAGACAGGGACGGTTGATCTTGGGTGTCTCGACGGACGGATTGCGGAGAGAACCGGTCGCTTGGATGGGCCGGCCCACCAAGAGATTGATGCCGCCGGCCACCTAGTGTCGCCGCCGTTCGTGGACAGTCACTTTCACATGGATTCCACCCTGACCTATGGAGCGCCCCGATACAACGAAAGTGGTACGCTTTATGAGGGCATCAGTCTCTGGGGTGAAATCAAACCCCGACTAACCGTTGAAGATATCGAACAACGAGCGCTCCTGCTATGTCGCTGGGCAGTCGCAAGAGGCAGCCTGGCGATTCGCTCTCACGTCGATATCGGCGACCCTGGGCTCACTGCAGTTCATGCTCTGCTGGAGGTCCGAAAGAAGGTGAGCCCGTGGCTCGATCTGCAACTGGTCGCCTTCCCTCAGGACGGCTATTTCCGAGATCCTAAAGCCGTAGAGCTGCTCGATCGGGCACTTGATCTTGGCGTGGACATTGTCGGCGGAATTCCCCACTTTGAACGCACCTACGACGACGGGCGCCGGTCTGTCCAAGCGCTCTGTCGGATTGCAGCAGACCGAGGCCTGATGGTGGACATGCACTGTGATGAGTCTGATGACCCCAACTCACACCACATTGAAACGCTAATCTCGATGGCTGCGGAACTCGGGATGCAGGGCCGAATTACTGGATCTCATTTAACCTCGATGCACTCCATGGACAATACTCTTGCTGATAAACTGCTTGGTCTCATGCGCGACACCGAGGTGAACGCCATCGCCTGTCCGCTGATTAACATCACCTTGCAGGGGCGCAAGGATACCTACCCCAAGCGCCGAGGTCTTACCCGGATCAAGGAGATGATGCAACGCGGAATCAACTACGCTGTAGCGCATGACTGCGTTATGGATCCCTGGTACGCAGGAGGTAGCCACGACATGCTTGAGGTTGCCCACATGGGGCTCCATGTGGCGCAGATGACCGGAGTACATGAAACCGCAGACATGTTCAATGCCATCACGGTTAATCCAGCCCGAACTCTGCAACTCGAACGTTACGGTCTCGAGGTGGGATGCAACGCTGATATGGTGGTCCTACAGGCCAAAGACCCCACAGAAGCAATACGCCTGAGAGCAAATCGGCTTTTTGTTATCCGCCGGGGTGAAATTATCAGTAGAAGCGCACCGGTGGTCAGCGACGTCCGTTTTATGGGTGAGGACGTCCGCACGAGCTTCTCAGTCAGAGAGCTTCCCTAACCGAAAAATTTCTCAGGTCTTATCCGCCGTACAAAACCGCGCGATCGCGCGATCGAGGCGTTTGAGCCCCTCTGCAATATCCTCGTCGGGAATAATCAGTGAGGGTGCTATGCGCAACACGCTTGCGCCCGCCACTAACACGAAGAGACCTTCATCCTGCGCGGCATGCATGAGGTCCCGTGCCTTACCTTCCCAGGGCTCGTTCAGGACACAGCCCATCAGCAGCCCAAGCCCCCGAATCTCGCCGAAGACGCCATATTTTTCTCCCAAAGCTCGAAGCGCCCCTTCGATCTGCTGTCGACGTTCATTGACTCCGTCAAGGACAGTGTCGGTACTGACAATATCAAGCACAGCGCTGGCCACCGCGCAGCCCATTGGGTTACCACCCCAGGTACTGCCATGGGTGCCGACCTTCAGTGACTCTGCGACTGCTCCCGTGGATAAAGTCGCTGCCACCGGAAAACCTCCTCCCAAGCCTTTGGCTGTGGTCAGAATATCGGGAGTGACACCATACGACTGATAAGCATAGAGGGTTCCTACCCTTCCGACACCAGTCTGGACCTCGTCCAGTATCAATAAGGCGTTGTGCTCGTCACAAAGCCTTCGGATCGTTTGCAGGAAGGCCTTGTCCGCCGCAATCACACCCCCTTCGCCCTGTACTGGCTCTACGATCACCGCGCAGACGTCTTTATCGAAGGTCTCGTTGAGTGCTCCGATGTCGTTAAAGGGTAGATGCTCTATTGCACCGGGTAGCGGCCCGAAGCCTTCACGATAATTTGCCTGACCCCCGGCCGTCACAGTGAACAACGTCCGACCATGGAAGGCATTGTCAAAGGCCAGAATCCGGTCTTTTCCTTTGTTGTGATGGTCAAAAGCGTACCGTCGTGCGAGCTTGAGTGCCGCTTCATTGGCTTCCGCACCGGAATTGCTGAAAAAGACCTTATCGGCAAACGTGAGCTCAACAAGCCGGCGAGCAAGTTCCAACGCGGGTTCTGTTGCGAGGACGTTTGAGGTGTGCCAAAGACGACCGGCCTGCTCAGTAAGCGCCGCCACGAGATCAGGATGCGCATGACCGAGAGCATTGACCGCAATACCACCGCCGAAATCAATGTATTCCCGATCTTCCTGATCCCACATACGCGACCCCGATCCGCGCACCGGAATCATCGCTGCCGGTGCATAGTTCGGCATCATGTATCTGTCGTACCACTCGCGCTGTACTGTTGACATTGGCTCGTCCAACCCCTCGGGCGTTTAGCGAATCGCCGAGTTTAGCCACCTTCTATCAAAATAACATCCCGCGAAATCTCGACGTCGCGAAGGGGGGTTGATAGAGTGCGCCGCTCCCCTGACAATTGCTCGCATGAAAGACTCTCCCGATACTAATGCCTCCGGCGACGCAACCCGGGCAATCACCAAAGGCCGGACCTCGGCTGAACACCACGGCGCCGTCAATACGCCGGTATATCACGCCTCAACTATTTTGCACCCGGACGTCGACTCCTTTGAGAGACGCCACGACCCGAACACCGATCGGCGTAAAGTTATTTATGGGCTGCTTGGCACCCCTACAACCTTCGACCTTGAAGAGGTGGTTGCAGATCTTGAAGGGGGTCATGGTGCTGTACTGGTCCCTTCCGGACTCGCCGCTATCAGCGTGGCACTGCTCTCATTTTTGCGTCCGGGAGATCACCTTCTGGTTGCGGACACGGTGTATCCCCCGACACGATCATTCTGCGACCAATATCTCGCAGCCATGGACGTCACGGTAGGTTATTACGATCCACTCGTGGGGGCAGGCATAGAGTCGCTAATTAAACCAGAGACTCGGGTAATATTTCTGGAGTCCCCGGGGTCCTTCACCTTTGAGGTGCAGGATATTCCAGCCATCACCGCAGTAGCCCGAAAACACAGTATCACCACGGTCCTGGATAACACCTGGAGCACGCCTCTCTTTTTCAAATCCTTTAGCCACGGTGTCGATGTTTCCGTGCATGCCGCCACCAAATATCTCTCTGGCCACAGCGACGTCTTAATGGGCGCCATCGTCTGTGCGGAACACACCTGGGATCAGGTTAAGCGTACGCACCGGCACCTCGGACAATGCGTCGGCCCGGATGACGCCTATGTCACGTTGCGTAGTGTTCGCAATCTATCCACACGACTCAACGCCCATGAAAAGCAGGGGTTGGCGTTAGCCAAATGGCTTTCACAGCGCGACGAGGTCGATACGGTACTACATCCCGGGCTGGAAGATCATGCAGGCCACGCGATCTGGAAAAGAGATTTTCTTGGCGCTTCAGGTTTGTTCAGTATCGTACTGCATCCCAAATCCCGCGATGCGGTTCTCGCCATGGTTAACGGCATGACCCTTTTCCGGATCGGAGCAAGTTGGGGAGGTTTTGAGAGCCTGATGATTCCGGTGTACCCGGAACAGTACCGCAGCGCGACCGCCTGGGATACACCCGGACAAACCTTGCGTATCCATGCAGGTCTTGAGGATTTCGATGATTTGATCGCCGATCTCGATGCCGGATTTAGTCGGCTTAACCAGGCTACCCGCGGCGACTGACGTGCCGGCATATTGGTAATGGCGCTCGATACCAAGCTCAAAAGCGAGTGTGAGCAATTTATCGACGGGTTTGGCTCACTGTTGCTCTCGACATTGAATCCAGACGGTTCGCCGGATCTCAGTTACACCCCTTTTGTCGATCATGAAGGGCAGTTCCTGATCCTGACGAGTCACCTTTCCGCCCATACCGGCAACCTGATTAATGACTCACGGGCCACAGTACTGTTCATCGAAGATGAAAGCCGGTGCGAACAAATCTATGCGCGGCGCAGGTTGCGCTTCCAATGTGAGGCGCAACGGTTCGCCAAGGAAACCATGGACTGGAATGAACTGATTGACCTTTTCGCAGAACGATTCGGTCAGATCATCGATACCTTGCGCACGCTCCCCGACTTCGAGCTCTTTGCGCTCACACCGCAAGGCGGTCAATGGGTAAAAGGGTTTGGCAAGGCCTTTGACTTCCGCGGTCGGATACACCAAGACGTCAACCATCTGAACCCGAAAAAGGATTCACCTCAGCGCCCGTGACCCATGCCGGGCCGCTTTCTACCTGATTTTTGGAGCCGGGCACTCGCTTTCGTCCCGCCTGCGTGATGAAGCAGTTTTGCGCTCTGAGATTCGCTCAGTTCAATACACTCCCCGGCACCATGTTGACGCTCCAGTCGAAACGGGCCATAACGCACTCGGATCAATCGGCTGACAGTGCTATTCACACTCTGCCACATCCGTCGCACCTCCCGATTGCGGCCCTCCTTCAGGATCACGCGAAACCAGCGGTTCGCGCCTGAGCCCCTGCCCGCCTCAACCGACTCAAAACGGCACAACTGCCCGCCAAGCGTGACGCCAGCCAGCAAGCGTTTAAGTTCCCGCTCACCGGGGTTGCCACGGACCCGGCAGCGATACTCCCGCTCAATACCACCCGAAGGATGCATCAGCTGGTGCGCGAGTTCGCCATCCGTTGTAAAAACGAGGAGACCTGACGTATTGAGATCGAGTCGGCCAACCGACACCCAACGGCCGCCCCTAAGGCGGGGCAGGTTATCGAACACCGTCGGGCGACCCTGAGGATCATCCCGAGAACAAATCTGCCCAACGGGTTTGTGATAGAGCAAGATTCGAGCCGGCGCTGAGGGTGTCGAAGCAAGAGCCACGGAGCGTCCATCCACCACTACCTGGCAAGATGGGTCGATCTGCTGCCCAAGTTCGGCAGGTTGGTTGTTGACCGTTACCCGTCCCTGCCGAATCCAACGCTCTACCTCACGACGGGACCCAAGACCCGCCCGAGCAAGGACTTTCTGAATTCGTTCAGTCAAATTCCGAAGTCAGCGCAGCCTTGGTGGCCGATGGCTCATCCGGATCCTGAATCTCGGTGCCTTCATGGTGGGGCTCCTCGTCAGGATAATCACTGGCCACTAGAGGTTCATCGTCGTCAGCGGTCTCAGGATTGATGTCCTCGGCCCGCGCCTCTTCGGACTCATACTCCGCGGACTCCTCGGCGTCAGAGTGAGAGGCAGCAGGCGTAAGGGGCTCAGGCATTTCTATGCCAAGCTCTCGGGCAATATCAGCGAGCTGCCTCTCGTCATCTAGGCTTGGCAACTCTTTAAGTGATGTCAGACCGAAATACTCGAGGAAAATCGGTGTTGTGACATACAGCGCGGGGTGTCCGGGTACTTCACGGGTGCCCGACTGACGAATCCATTCACGATCCAGCAAAACTCGCATGATTTCGGTGGTGACTGTTACCCCCCGAACATCCTCAATATCACCACGTGTAACAGGCTGGCGATAGGCGATGATAGCCAAAGTTTCCAGCAGCGCCCGCGAGTATCGCGGCGGACGACTCTCACGAAGTACGCGCAACGCCGGGGCGTGCGCCGCCTTCGTCTGAAAACGAAACCCGCCAGCAACCTCGACAAGCTCGACTCCCCGATCTGCGTAGTCGGCAGACAATTCCTCAAGCGCAGCCTGGATGATTCCTTTATCGGTTTTCTGATCAAACAGTATTTGCAGGTCCCGCACGCTCAATGGCCTCTCAGAGGAGAACAAGGCCGCCTCGATTGCATTTGCGATCTGTGCTAATTCGGTCATGCTGATTTCGCCTTAACGTGTATCTGGGAAAACGCTTCGTTCTGCGCCACGGTCAGGATACCGTCTCTGACCAGTTCTAGCACTGCAATAAAACTCACTACCAATCCCTTTCTCCCCTCTTCGCTCGTAAAAAAATCACCCAGTGCGACATACTCACCACTGCGAACCCGATCAAGAATCTGTGACATCCGCTCCCTGACCGAAAGGGTTTCGGGCACCATCTGCAGATTTTGACGTCTCGCAGCGGAAAGCATCGCAGAACGCATTGCTGCTACTAAGTCGTCCAGCTCCACCCTGGCTTCTATCTTGGGCGGATCTGGATCCTCTACCCGGGCATAAACAAGATACAGATCGCGCTCCAGCCGCGGCCGACTATCCAGATTTTCTGCCGCACTCTTGAATCGTTCGTATTCCTGAAGCCGCTTAATCAGCGCCGCTCTCGGATCCTCTTGGTCATCATCTTCGGGATCTGGGCGTGGCAGCAACATCCGGGATTTTATTTCTGCAAGCATGGTTGCCATCACCAGATAGTCCGCCGCCAGATCAAGACGCATGCGCTGCATCAGATCAATATAGTGCATGTACTGACGGGTGATGTCCGCGACCGGTAAATTTAAAATGTCGATGTTCTGCTTTCGGATCAAATAGAGCAACAGATCCAGGGGTCCTTCAAAACTCTCGAGTACCACCTCAAGCGCCTCGGGAGGGATGTAAAGATCAGCGGGCCACTGCTCGAGTGCCTTTCCCGCAACGACCGCCCTCGTGCCACCCTCAGGGCTGTCGTTATCCAGAATCTGTACCGTGTCATCACTCATGTGTAAAGTGTCCCCACAGCGGTCCGGACCTCCTCCAGTGTTTCCTCGGCTACCTCACGAGCTCGCGCGCACCCCACCTCGATCACCTCCCGCATCCTTCCTGGATTTCTTTCAAAAGGCTCCGCCCGGGCACGAAGTAATGCCTGCTCTTCCAGCAGCGACTCGAGCAAGGGTTTCTTGCAGTCAACACACCCGATACCGGCACTTTTACATCCTTCCGACAGTTCGTTGCGTTTCTCCTTGGAGGTATACACCCGATGCAAATCCCAAACCGGGCACTTTTCTGGATCGCCCGGATCATTGCGCCGCTGTCGAGCCGGGTCTGTCGGCATCGACATCAGTCGGGTACTCACACGCTTGGGTTCGTCACGCATCTGAATGGTATTGTTGTACGACTTAGACATCTTTTGTCCGTCTAGCCCCGGCATCTTTGCCGCCGGCGTCAGCAGCGCCTCTGGTTCAGGAAGAATCACACGCCCTCCTCCGTCGAGAAATCCGCTCAGTCGCTCACGATCCTCTGCCGAGATATTGGCAGACCCGGTAATCGCAGCAAGGGCGCTCTCCCGAGCCTCTACACTGCCTTCCTGAAGCCACTCATTACGGGCTCTTGAAAAGGCTTTAGCCACTTTCTTACCGAGACGCGGAAGCGCCTCCTGAGCTTTTTCTTCAAAAGCGCCATCGCGACCGAACACATAGTTAAATCTACGGGCGATCTCCCGGGTCAGTTCCACGTGTGGAACCTGATCCTCACCGACAGGGACGCCGGTGGCCCGGTACATCAGGATGTCTGCACTCTGAAGCAATGGGTATCCCAAAAAACCGTATGTGGCGAGATCACGATCTTTCAGTTTCTGCTGCTGATCCTTGAAACTGGGCACCCGGAGCAGCCAGCCCAATGGGGTAATCATCGATAGTAAAAGATGCAGTTCCGCGTGTTGAGGGACGCGCGACTGTATAAAGAGCGTCGCCTGCTCTGGGTCAATACCAGACGCTAACCAGTCAACAAGCATATCCCAGACATGGGCATTCATCGACGCTGGTTCTTCGTAATGGGTCGTTAGCGCGTGCCAGTCGGCCACGAAAAAGAAACACTCGGCTTCTTCCTGGAGCCGGACCCAGTTTTTCAGGACGCCGTGATAGTGGCCCAGATGGAGGCGGCCCGTGGGCCGCATGCCGGAGAGAATCCTCCGAGCTTCAGGCTCAATCGACATGGAAAACTTCAGACAGCAGAGCGGTCATGTAAAGGAGGTCCTGGCGGGCACTGCCAATGGAAAGATACAGGTGTAATTTTACCTGATCCGCCACGCTACCTGAACGTTTATCCCGAACTCAGCGCGGAACTTCAATCGAAGCTGCCCGCTTTACACCCTGGTCCCGGCATTGCTCCAGCAGATAGGACACCCGCCTACCATCAGGCAAGGTTAAATCCGCGTCGATCTCGTATAGCGGTTCGAGTACGAAGCGGCGAAGATGCATCCGGGGATGCGGCACCGTCAGATTCCTTGTCGCCATTTCCACCTCACCATAAAGCAAGAGATCAAGATCGATGTTTCTGGGCCCAAACTGTACTCCGGACCGGACCCGTCCAAGGGCGGATTCGATACCGAGCAGCGTTTGCAGTAGACCTTCTGGATCACGTTTGGTTACCAGGCGTGCCACTGCGTTCAAAAAATCGGGTTGATCTGTGACCCCGATGGCTGCTGTACGATAGAGCGAGGAAACCGCCTCTACCCCAACATCCACCTCTTGATTCAGGCGAGTGAGCGCATCACAAATAGCAGACTTGGGATCATCTATATTCCCTCCAAGTCCGATCCAGGCCAAGACAGAGGCCGACTCTGCACTCATCGCACATTACCATTGCCAGATCGAGCCCGGCGTGGACGCCGGCGCCGTTTCCCTGGGGCACTACCCCCATCTAACCCTTTGATCATCGCGTGACGCTGGGCTTCATCGCATTCCTGAATCTCGGTCCACCACTGAGTAAGTTCCGAAGGCACCTCGCCAGCTGTGGAACGCAGTAGCAGAAAATCATAAGCGGCACGAAATCGTCGATTCTCCAACAAACGCTGAATCGTTCGCGGACGTCGCGCCTCTAGCCGGCTCTGCAAATCCCAGATCTCCACTACCACCGTGCTAACGCGCCTTGGAATCATTACTCTTTGGTTTTCCCGGCCGAGCACTTCCAGCGCTACACGCTGAAGCACTTGCGGATTGTTCTTCCGCCTTCCGTCCCGCCGATCGCATTGAGAACGGACGACCCTCCAGAATATGCAGGAAAACAGAAAGGCCGCGATAACCGGCTTGCGGTTTGTGATCCGCCTGTCCGTATTTTCAAGTCCCTGCAGAACCAACCCGCGTTTGGGATCCAGGTCCGTCTCTCCGTAGGACCGCTCCGCTTCAGGGAAGAGTTCCGCGAAAAGGCCGAATTCACGCAACAGTCGGAAAGTCGTGACACCGTGCCCACTATGGAAGAGCTTGAGCACTTCATCGAATAATCGCGCTGGCGGAACATGGCGTAGAAGATATGCCTGATCCCTACAAAGGGCTTCAAGATCGCAGTCAAGTTCCATATCCAGCTTCGCCTTGAACCGGACTGCCCGCAGCATCCGGACAGGATCTTCGTTTATTCGCGTCGACGGATCCCCAATGAATCGCAGCCGGCGGGATTTGATATCCGAAAAGCCGTCGACATAATCGAACAAAGAGTTGGATCCAATGTCGTAGTACAGGGCGTTAGCAGTGAAGTCGCGCCGAAACACATCCTGCTCCCGGGTCCCAAACACGTTATCCCGTAGGATCCGACCAAAACGGCTCTTTGCATCATCCCCAATCTTCGAGTCATCGTCGCGCCCCGCGCGGTATGTCGACACCTCGATCATCTCCCGGCCCATTCGTACATGGACGATCCGAAAACGCCGCCCCACCATCCGGGATCGGGGAAACACTTGGCGGACCTCTTCCGGTGAAGCACTCGTCACGACATCAAAATCCTTTGGCCGCTCGCCCAACAGCAGGTCACGAACGCATCCGCCTACCAGTTCTGCCGAAAACCCCGCGTCGGTGAGTGTGTCAGCCACCTTGCGAGCACCTTTGCTGACGCTAGATACCTGCAGTCCATGCTCCTCGGCACTGAGAACACGCGGGGCAGTCGGCTGATCCCTATTAGGACGGCCGGTCGGAATTAAGGATTTCAGAAATTTCTTGATCAGAAGTCTTGGATGCCGGCCGCAGGATCGTGGTGAACAAACCGCCAGGCGCGCAGCGTAGTAGCAGAAAAGCGACTATATCTTAGCATCTCACCTATGGGGAACATTATCAGTCGACACGGGGTCACTACCGTCAACAGTCCCGCTATATTTTTCCTAAGGGAACTTGGCAGGCTGATACTTACTAGAACTTTCACTAAATTTGGACTGAAAACAGCAGAGCCAGCCTACGCTGCGCTTAACAATATCAGTCGACTAGTGGAAGATATAGTTACGCGGTTGCTCAACCAAAAAGTATCTAACGGTTGATTCAGACGCTTATGCCAATCTGATGTGCAACGCAGGCACGCGAGGCCCCTCAATAAGATATATTCACGCCCTAAGCACCACGCTCCCTTCGTCTAGCGGTTAGGACGCTGGCCTCTCACGCCGGAAACAGGGGTTCGATTCCCCTAGGGAGCGCCATCTTCTCAATGACTTAGGATCGATTGGTTTTCTAGTGAATCGATTGACCTAATTTTTATCTAATAAACTAGGGGCAGATTTATGGCAGAACCAGATATGCCTCCAAACAGGCTCACCGGAGGACATCTCCCACTGGGTTCTGATTGCCTTATCAGAAGTTGGTCGCTGCATTTTCTCTTCGGCCTGAAGATATGTGGAATCGCATTGATAGTGCAAACCGGACTCTGGTTCCCAACTGCCGTTAGCAGTAATGGTTTGGACAACACCACTAAGGAATTTACAGCCACTGGAGAAATGACTCCTGCTGACTGGTCCGATCCTGAAGAGCTGGATCGCACATGGCAGGGGGCGCTGATCGCACTCCCAGATAAACATCAAGTCACCGCGGGCGTCCTTACCGATCTTTCTTCCATCAAAGTATCCCCCAAATTTAAACGCCTGCCGACGGTTATCTATCTGCATGGGTGCGGTGGAATCTGGTCCGGCACACGTGCCAGGATGGACGTGTTCAAGCGGAATGGATTTGCGGTAATTACCCCGGCCAGTTTTGCCCGCAATAAGTACCCCAAATCCTGCGACCCAGTAAAGACAGTTGGCGGGTTTTATAGAGACATTCTCAAGATGCGCCAGCTGGATACCCTACACGCTATCCAAGAGGCAAGGAAATTGAATTGGGTGGATCCCGACAATATTTTCCTGGTGGGTTTTAGTGAGGGAGCCATCGTGAGTGCAACTTTGTCGACAGAATTAGGTCAACCGCTGCGAGCGAGAGTTATAGAGGGCTGGACCTGCCAAGCTGCTGGGTGGCCTGAATACCGGGGCCTGAATCCTGCGACCATTGAGCCAGTATTAACTCTAGTTGCCGAGGGAGATCCGTGGTTCCAGAATCATTGGACTAAAGGGGACTGTGCCGAATTTATTAACAAAGAGAATGGCAGTCGATCTGTGGTCTACGATCAAGGGCCGCTACAATATACACACAGCCTTCTCCATAATGAGGACGTGCAACAGCTCGTGATTGCCTTTTTGCAAGCACATTTAGTTGAATAGTATTGGTTCGCCGGAAACCGGAGTTCGATTCCCCGAGGGAGCGCTATCTTCTCGATTCCTCAGGCTTTTGAAAGTAAGTGACGTCGAAGAGGAAAGACGCTCGCAACAAGCAGGAAACCTAGAAGTGCGAGGACCATTAGGCCACTACTGAAGCGACCCTGCGCATGAAGAAGAATTCCCAGGAGCACAGGTCCGCCAACGCCTCCAATCTCGGCTGCCGAGAAGAATAACCCCCCAGCAGTCCCCGCCCGCTTGTCACCCACGCCGGGAACCTCCACCAGCGTTAGCACCAGCACCGTCATCATTGACCCTGCAGCAATACCCTCCACGATCAGCGCGAGATAAAGCCATACGCCAGCAGGCTGAGAGAGCAGCGCAAGACTCGCAAGAGCCGAGCAGGAAAAAAGCAGAATCAGCACAGAAAACCGCCTTGAACCAACCGCCATTCGGGGCAGCGTCAAAGCGCTCAGAATGCCGACGACAACAGGTATGGTGGCGAGTGCACTCGCCCTACTCGCATCTGCACCGAAGCTCTGAAGAATCTCGACTAACCAATTTCCCATCCCATGATTTATCGAGAAAACAGCAACACTCATGAGCAAAATGACGCGTACTGCAGGGATACGCAACAGCTCAACCAGGCCAGACATAATGGACTGGCCTTCGATGCTATCCGGCGTGCGCGGGCTTTCTTTCGCCACCAGAAGCCAGAATAGTCCTGCCGCGAGACTCACACCACCCCAGATCTGCAAGAGTGCGCGCCAATTACCTTCGAGCCAGGGCAGAATCAGGGGTTGGGTCAACAACAGGGCCGTGACGGCACCGATGCCCGGGCCCGTGATGTATATCCCCATTGCCAGACCCCGATCCTTACCCTCGAAGCGCTCGCTGACTACCTTGGGCGCACCAGCCGAAATCAGCGGGCCACCGAGTCCGAAAAGGGCGACCGCGATGAGTAAATCAATATATTCCTCGGCAAAGCCTCGGAAGATGCCAGAAAGCCCGATGATTAGCGCACCGATCGCCAACCCCCACCGGGCGCCGATTCGATCCAGGAGAATGCCGCAAGGAATCGCAGCAAATATGTATACAAACTGCCATGCGCCGAGAACCGTGCCCATCGCGCTGTGACTGAAATCGAGATCGGACTCAATCTCACGGACGAGTGGCGCAAGGCTCGCCATACTGAGGCCAAAGGTCATGTAACAGAACCACACCCCCGCGAGCATCCACCAACGCCGCGTGCCCGGTTCAGTCAGAGTCAACGAGCCCTGCGCCGGCGCCAAATTTCAGGGAACGCTCCGACTCCGGAACGAGTAAGCGGTCCGCCAAAGATTTAAGTCCGCGAATGCTATCTGGACTGGCGCAAAGGCCTTCGGTCTCACAAATCCGCTGGAGCTGCGCCTCCTTAGCGGCATCAAGAAGCAAGGTCCCAGAGGAGTGATCGACCGCGTCATTTGATACCCATAACCGAATACCCGCCACCCCCGAGCGCCCCCACTTTCTTTTCCGGGTTCTTTTTGCCTGCAAAGAACCTCACCATTCGGAGCGCTTGAAAGAACATAAGTCTCAGTTTCGATACT
>MDTB01042783.1_pt1 | contig 22232 bp, 22 predicted proteins | sample 811161 | NCBI WGS metagenome assembly MDTB01 (sample SAMN05326650, study PRJNA326480) | marine metagenome | isolation source: seawater | place: Mediterranean Sea | collected 2009 | reverse complement strand
TGTTATGAAATGCTGTGAGCAAGCTAGAATAATTGGAGAGGTTTCTGCTGTAAATTTTAACGCTCCTGGTCAGATAGTCATCGCAGGGGCCTCCGAAGGAGTTAACAAGGCAATTACTCTCTGCAAAAGAGCTGGTGCCAAAAGATCAATTTTGTTGCCAGTAAGTGCGCCTTTCCATACCCCGATGATGCGTTCGGCTGCTGAGAGACTTAGCCAGCGATTAAAAGATATAATATTCTGCTCTCCTAAGATACCTGTCATTCACAACGTCCATGGTTCCTTTGAGGAAGACCCTGAGAGCATTAAAGCTGCAGTTTTAAAGCAAATATACAATCCAGTTTTGTGGGTCAAATGCATACAGCGGCTTCGAAATCAGGGGACAAGCATGTTTGTGGAATGTGGGCCAGGGAGCGTTCTAAGCGGACTTATGCGCAGAATAGATAAAAGTATTAAAGCCCATTCGCTTTACACAATAGAAACTTTTGAATCTGCCATCACTGCAGTGTCAGAATAGGTGAGTTAAATAATGGAAACTAAAATTGCCCTAATCACAGGGGCCAGTAGAGGAATTGGAGCAGCGATAGCGATGGCTCTTGGTTCCTCCGGACTAAAGATCTATGGAACTGCCACAACCAATGATGGGGTAGAACTAATCTCTTCTTATCTCAAGCAAAATGGAATAGAAGGCAAGGGTATGTTGTTGGATGTGGCAGATTATGAATCTATTTCCAATCTGGAATTCATGATGGCTAGTCTCAGCGATCGGCCTTCAGTGCTCATTAACAACGCCGGGATAACTAGAGACAATCTGTTAATTAGAATGAGTCTCAATGATTGGACTGATGTTTTTGCCGCTAATCTTCATGGGGTTCAGCGGCTGAGTAAAATTTTTCTGCGAAACATGATTAAGCGCCGATGGGGCAGAATTATAAACATAAGCTCAGTGGTCGGAAGCATTGGCAACCCCGGTCAAACCAACTATTCCGCTTCAAAAGCGGGGCTTGAGGGTTTTTCTCGTTCCCTCGCGGTCGAGGTCGCCTCGCGTAACATAACCGTCAATGTCATATCACCGGGCTTTATTAACACGGATATGACTGAGAAAATCCCGCTTGATAGCCGAGATGCGATGAAAAAAAGGATTCCGTTAGAAAGATTCGGGACGCCAGAAGAGGTGGCAGAAGTAGTTGTTTTTCTTGCAAGCGAACAAGCAAATTATATAACGGGTGAAAACATACATGTTAATGGCGGCATGTATATGTCATAACTAATGGTAATATGGATGTTTTTTCGGAAGGAAGTTAACACGCTAGCATTTTTTTAATTCTAGGGTAAAATGCCGATCTCACCAGTTGGGTTTATACAATCTACTAGCTTTGAACTATTTAAAGAATATAACTAGCATCCCGCCACAAAGGAGCGATAGAACTATGAGCAGTGTTGAGGAACGAGTCATAAAAATGGTAGCAGAGCAGCTCGGCGTTAAAGAGGATGATATCCAAACCGGATCGTCCTTCGTTGAAGATTTAGGCGCAGATTCTTTAGATACTGTCGAGCTCATTATGGCACTGGAAGAAGAGTTTGATGCTGAAATTCCAGACGAGGATGCTGAGAAGATAGCTACTGTCGAAGATGCTATTAATTACATAAATAAAAACAGTTGATTATTTCCCGTGGTCCAAGAGATGGTTAAGTAGCCTGTGCCGGTTTGAGTTTGTAGCGCTCCTCCAGAACCTCTTATTTTTAACTCTATGTTTAAGTTTAATGTCGGTATAGCATGATCCTTTGGAGCAATAGCTTTGTCGCTCTCCACTAAGGCCAAAATACGATTACGCTTAAAGGCTTGAGTTCTATAGAGTCGAAACATTTGTAAAGCTAGTTTGTCTTGGTTAACCTACCAACTCGCTTACTGATAAATACCGGTTCTATGCGGGTTACATTTCTAGCGGTTCTAATTTTTAGCTTGGGCTCGGCAGCGGTCGTTGTCAATCTGAGCCAAAGAATGCTGATACCAGTATCAGCAGTAACCCACCAACCGATAAGCGTGGGGGGGGAACTCTTTGAAAATAAATTGAATGGCTACATGTGGAAGATCGATCGCGGAAGTTCACATGGTGTGGTGTTTAAACAGCTCTACAATGCTGGTTTGGTGAATAGCCCAGACATCGTCAAAATCTTCGCCAGATTGTTGGGTCAAACCACGGTTCAAGCCGGCACATACTGGATAGAGGAGGGAGATACCGCGCTATCTTTGTTGTCGAAATTTTATCATGGTGAAGTCATGATAAACAAGGTTACCTTTCCGGAGGGTTGGAATTTTTCTCAATGGCGAGAGCATTTATCATCTATCTCCCAATTCTCCGATTCACAACGTCTGTCGGACCAAGAGTTGCTGGAGGTGGCGGGTATCACATTAGATCATCCTGAGGGATGGTTTTTTCCGGATACCTATAATTACACAAGCATAGATAAGGCTCCAGATATATTGCGTCGGGCCCATAGGCAAATGCAAAATGTGCTGAAGGAGGAATGGATTGGGCGGGCTGACGGATTGCCCTATGAAGATGCCTATGAGGCATTGATTATGGCATCAATAGTCGAGAAAGAAACGGGTTTGGCTAGAGAGCGCGCAGCCATCGCAGGTGTCTTTGTAAAAAGATTGCGGCGGGGAATGAGACTTGAAACCGATCCCACTGTAATCTACGGGTTAGGAAAGGAATTTGATGGAAATCTCCGTCGGTCGCACTTGAGGCAAAAAACAACGTATAATACTTACGTTATAAGGGGTCTTCCGCCCACCCCTATAGCAATGCCCAGCAGGGCTGCTATTCAAGCAGCTTTAAACCCAATCAGCGCGGAGAGCTTATATTTTGTCTCGAAAGGGGATGGAAGCCACTTTTTTTCTTCGTCTTACGAGGAACATAAAAAAGCAGTAGAAAAGTATCAACTTATGAAGCGTCCAGGTAAATAAAATTTCTATTTCAAACCGGTCAAAGGTGAGTAAACTATTTTCGATGATAACTCATGAATGATAGTCACATAAGAGGAAGCTTCATAAGCATTGAAGGTATCGAAGGTGTTGGCAAGAGCACAAATATACGTTTTATTTGTGAGTTTTTGAATCGGCTTGGTATCGCAAACATTGCAACCAGAGAACCCGGCGGCACGCCAATTTCGGAGCAAATTAGGGATTTGCTGCTTGAAGTCAGTAACAAATCCATATGTCCGATGGCCGAACTTTTAATGATGTTCTCGGGGAGAGCACAGCATATATGTGAAATAATTGAACCAGCTCTCGCCAGCGGTTCGTGGGTTATCTGTGATAGGTTTACTGATGCCACTTATGCATATCAAGGAGCGGGCAGAGGTTTGTCAGTTGATTTAATTCAGCAGTTGGAGATTTTAGTACAAGGAGCTATTCGTCCTGATCTAACTCTTATCTTCGATATTCAAACAAACCTAGGTTTAGAGAGAGCAAATCAGCGTGGTAATCCTGATCGGTTTGAGCGTGAGGATATTGAATTTTTTGATCGAGCAAGACACTGTTACTTGACCATCGCAGATGCCTCTCCAGATCGTTGTAAGCTAATTGATGCTTCGCAATCCATTGGGCAAGTTCAGAGCGAAATTAGGGATCTGCTTGAGCAGTTTGTGGCATCTCGGACATGACATCCGATGTTCTTCTTCCTTTTAATTGGCAATCAAACCAATGGGAGTGGCTCGTATCAAGATACCGTCAGGGCCGTATGCCCCATGCTGTGCTGATGTCAGGACCTGAGTTTGTTGGTAAAGAAAATTTGGCTCTTGCACTTGCTCAAAAGATTCTATGTGTCACTCCAGAATTAGAAGCGGGCGATTCCTGTGGGCGATGTAAAGGATGCCTATTATCTGCGGCCGGCAATCATCCTGACCTCGTGTTGATCAAACCTGAGGTGGACGGTAAAGCAATAAAAATCAGTCGAATTCGTGAACTTGCTTCCTTTGTATTTCAGTCCGCCCAGCAAGGTGGTTGGAGGATTATAATTGTCAATCCGGTCGAAAAGATGAGTGGAGACGCCAAAGTGGCTCTTCTTAAGATTCTCGAGGAACCGCGAGGAAAAACTGTATTCGTCATACTCTCTCATGAATTAGGGCGTGTTCCTGCAACAATAGTTAGCAGGTGTCATAAAATCACTCTGCCTATTCCTCCGGAAAATGTTGTGCTTTCATGGTTACATCATAGCTCCAACGATAAAAATAAAATAAAAAAGGCACTTGAGTTAGCGAACGGAAGGCCATTATTGGCGGAACATTATCTGACCGGCTCTCTGCTGAGTCAGCATGAAGAATTCAATGGGGTTTTAGATGACTTGTGGAACGGTCAGGTTTCACCTCTAGAAGCCGCTCAAAAATGCCACCAAAAGGCGGCACTTGGCCTAATGGATTGGTATCGATTTCGTGTTTATAGTATGGCAAAAGAACGATCTGACGGTGCTGTGGCGCAAGAATTATTTTTTTTCTACGATAAACTTAACAAAGCAAGAAACTGGTTGATTGATTCAAATCCAAATCTTAAATTGCTATGGGAAGAATTATTTTTTGACTGGGTAAAACTTTCCAAAAAATTGATGTAGTTTTTGCTGAGGGATAGGTATTTTTATGACTTCTAATTCATCGGATAGTCCATTCTTTATTGAGACCTTTCCTGTTGGCCCCTTACAGTGTAATTGCTCTGTAATCGCAGACAAAACTTCTAAAAAAGCGATGATAGTCGATCCCGGAGGAGACCCTGATAAAATTTTGGCACTGATTGCACGGCTTGATTTATCAGTGGTAGCAATCATACATACTCATGCTCATCTGGATCATATTTTGGCCGCTGGAGATATTAAAGAGGCCACCGGTGCTCCTATTTATCTGCATCGTGAGGACAAATTTTTATGGGATATACTTGAGAGTCAATGCGCGATGATCGGGGTCCCCTATAAACCGCTGCCAGATCCAGATTATTTCTTGAGAGATGATCAAGATCTTGCGTGCTGTGGTGGAATCGCGATTCACACTCCGGGACACAGTCCCGGATCCATGAGCTTTTGGTTTGAGCGCTACAAGACTTTGGTTGCGGGGGATACTTTGTTTCAAGGCAGTGTGGGTCGAACAGATCTTTGGGGAGGTAGCTTTGATAAGATTAAAACGTCGATCATTCAACGAATTTACACTCTGAGTGATGAAGCATTGGTTGTCACGGGACATGGGCCAAGCACACAAATTGGAATCGAAAAAGCAAACAACAGTTTTGTTAGGATTTGAGGAATTATTGATGGAGGATCAAATAATCACAATGCTTGAACTTCAAGATGAAATGAATACGAAAGTCCATGCGGAGTGGCGCGAGCAAAATTTTTCATGGTATCGCGCCATCTGGATTGAAAGTGCAGAGCTCATTGATCACTTTGGCTGGAAATGGTGGAAAAAGCAAACTCCTGACATGCATCAAGTAACTTTAGAACTCGTTGATATATGGCATTTTGGTCTTAGTTTGACACTAGTTGAAGAAAAATCCTTGCGTGAGTCCGCCCGCCGCCTTGGGCGGGACTTGCGAGATCCGCTACCCTCGCGTGATTTTCATTTGGATATCGAAGATTTTGCTGCGCATACGCTAGAAACAAAAAGTTTTGATGCGCGACGATTTGGAAGACTGATGAGCGACATACAAATGTCTTTCGAAAGTCTCTTTAGCGGCTACGTTGGTAAAAATGTCTTAAATTTTTTCCGTCAAGACCACGGTTATCGAGACGGCAGTTATAAAAAAAATTGGGGAGTAAAGGAAGACAATGAAATTTTAATCGAGATTATTGAACGCTTAGATACAGCTTCTGCTAATTTTAGAACTGAGTTGTATCGTGAGATGCAACATCAGTATGCTCAGCTAGCTCTCTGAGTTTTATCACGATGGTCATTGAAAAAAAACTCAGCACCAGACCTTTTTTTTGACGTGATTGTAATGGGAAAAATGCTTGCCGACACTTATAATGGTGCTTCCGTTCAAAATGGAGAGAGATAATGAAATCACCGGTTAGGGTAACTGTGACAGGAGCGGCTGGACAGATCAGCTATGCGCTCTTATTTCGCATTGCTGCTGGCGAGATGTTGGGTCCTGATCAACCAGTAATATTGCAGTTGCTAGAAATTCCGCCCGCGATGAAAGCGCTTTTGGGTGTGGCGATGGAATTGGATGATTGTGCTTTCCCGTTGTTGTCAGAGATTATTTGCACTGACGATGCCGAAGAGGCTTTTAATGATTCCAATTATGCCTTGCTGGTGGGCGCTCGACCCCGTGGAGCCGGCATGGAGCGTAAGGACTTGTTGGAAGCAAATGCTGAGATTTTTTCTGTTCAGGGGAAAGCTATAAATACAGTTGCATCGAAAAACATTAAAATATTGGTGGTTGGCAATCCCGCCAATACTAACGCTCTCATCACCCAGAGAAATGCTCCAGATATCAATCCTAGACAGTTCACGGCCATGACTCGGTTGGATCATAATCGCGCGCTTTCTCAGATTGCTCAGAAACTTAGTAAGTCGATTAATGTCATTAAGCGAATGATTATCTGGGGTAATCACTCCGCCACCCAGTTCCCCGATTTACATCATTGTCTAATTGATGAAAATCTTGCATTAGACTTGGTTGATTATAAATGGTATGACCATGAATTCATTCCTTTGGTTCAGCAGCGAGGCGCAGCGATCATTGCAGCACGGGGAGCCTCAAGCGCCGCTTCGGCTGCTAATGCGGCAATTGCTCACATGCGCGATTGGGAGCTGGGTTCCGGTGCCGGCGATTGGGTGAGTATGGGTGTGATAAGTGATGGTAGTTATGGTATCGATAAAGGCTTGATGTACTCTTTTCCATGTGTCTGTCAAAACGGTGATTGGAAGATTGTGCAAGACCTTGAGATTAACACTTTTTCAAGAGGAAAGATGTCCATTTCGGAAGACGAACTGGCTGAGGAGATGGAGGCAATTTCTCATTTGCTCAAACATTAATTCTAGTCAGGCGCGAAAGACGTCGGCAAAACAAATCCCTAAGAAAGGCTACACCTAGTCGTTGGAGAAATTAATATGGCTTTACCTGAACTCGGATCAATCGCGCCTGATTTTTTGCTGCATAATCAGTTTGGAGATAAGGTTTCACTTGAGGATTACCGAAATAATAAAAACGTCTTGCTTTACTTTTATCCGAAAGCAATGACTCCAGGTTGTACGATTCAAGCTTGCGGGCTGAGGGACTCGAAGGAAGAGCTTTTGGAACTCCAGACGGAAGTGATTGCGATTAGCCCTGACAAACCCGAAAAGTTACTAAAGTTTCAATCGAAAGAACGCCTTAACTTTACTCTGTTGTCGGATGAGGATCACATGATCGCAGAGAAATATGGGGCGTGGGGATTGAAAAAATTTATGGGGAAAGAATATATGGGAATACTTCGCTACACTTTTATCATCGATCAAAATTTGCGGATCGCTAATATAATGACGAAAGTTAAAACAAAAACCCATCATGATGAAAGTATTCGCTGGATAAAAAACAACCTATTAAATCAAGGCTAAGCATGTGTAACATACATTGTAATTGATCTTCAGTGCTATGATTCAAATAAGCTAAAGGAAACAATGATGCTCTATATAGAAAATGCAAACGCGCAAGCAAGCAGCCAAGCCGCGGCTCCAAATATGATGTTTCAATTTGCTCTCTTTGCTGGCCTGTTCGGGTTGATGTACTTTATGATTATAAGGCCCCAACGTAAGAGGCAGAAAGAGCACGTTGAATTAATTGGTTCCCTCTCAAAAGGAGACGAAGTCATACTGACTAGTGGATTATTGGGCAAGATTAGCAAATTGGATGACGCGTATCTAATTCTAGACGTCGCACAAAATACACAGCTGAAATTTCAAAAATCAGCAGTGCATGCAGTATTGCCAAAAGGTACAATCAAGGCGATATAGTATATTTGGAGCATTGCCCGCGCTCATGACTTTGATGCCTTCAAAAACCGAGCTGGCCCAACTGCCCACACCCCTGCAGCCCTTGGATAGACTGTCTGAATTGCGTGGCGGGCCGAGGATTTGGATCAAGCGTGATGATCTGACCGGCTGTGCCTCTTCTGGAAACAAAGTCCGTAAGCTTGAATTCATCTTGACTGACGTCCTTGATAAACAGCGAGACATTATTATTACCTGCGGAGGTGTTCAATCCAATCATTGCAGGACCACAGCCGTCTTGGGTGCTCAATTGGATTTGAAAATTCACTTACTGTTACGACTAGACTCGGCAGCGGATAATTCTGGAAATCTTTTTCTCAGTAAATTAACAGGAGCTGAGATCACTTATCTAGATAAAGCTGAATATAAAAGATTAAATGAGCATGCTGAAGGGTGGTTGAAATATTATAGCGACGGTGGCCATAAACCTTACTTTATCCCCACTGGCGGCAGTGATTCTCTCGGCATATGGGGTTACATTGATGCGCTTGCCGAATTGGTTGTCGACTTTGAGCAGCACCGAATCACTCCAGGTGCCATCATCCATGCGACGGGTTCCGGAGGAACACAAACGGGATTGCTTCTAGGATGTCACCTTCATTCAATTGATTCCCAAATCGTTGGGTTCGCAGTATGCGACGACGAAGCCTATTTTAAAAAAAAGATAAGATCTGAAATTGACTCATGGCTGCGCCTCAACAAGCTTATGGAGTCAGCAGAATTACCAGAAATTCAAGTCATCGATAAATATAAAGGTCCCCGATATGGGGTTTGCCCTCCTGAGGTGTATGATTTGATCAAGACATTAGCGCAATTAGAGGGAATTATTCTTGATCCGGTATACACTGGTAAAGCTTTTTATGGAATGTTGAAAGAAATAGAGCTTGGTCGATTTGACAGCATGTCAGACATAGTATTCATTCATACTGGGGGCTTGTTTGGCCTTTTTGCTCAGAGTGATAGTGTTTTGTCCTAAGGATATCTGCTCAAAGGTTTGAAGAGAATAAATTAAAAGGTGATTAGCATATGGAAGCTTTTATAGATGCGGCGAATGCCATCATTTGGGGTCCGTTCATGTTGACGCTCATTCTTGGAACGGGGGTTTATCTTACAATAGGACTGAAGGGTAAGACGTTAACCAACATTCCGTATGCATTTCGACTCCTTTTTAGGGGACGAAATGGGTCTGGTGAGGGTGAAATCAGCCCATTTAATGCGTTGATGACCGCCTTATCGTCAACCATTGGGACTGGCAATATTGCAGGCGTTGCTACTGCAGTCGGAATTGGCGGGCCAGGAGCGCTTTTTTGGATGTGGTGCACGGCTACAGTTGGCATTGCTACGAAATATGCAGAAGCGGTATTAGCTGTTAAATACAGAGAAACTGATGATACCGGAAAGAAAGTAGGCGGCCCGATGTACTATATTAAGAACGGATTGGGTCCAAAATGGACTTGGCTTGGCGCTATGTTCGCGTTTTTTGGTGCGATTGCCGGCTTTGGATTGGCAAACACCGTCCAATCAAATGCTGTATCTCAAGTGCTTCTTGAAACATACTCTATTCCAACGATTTATAGCGGAATTATAATGATGAGTCTGGTTGCACTCGTTCTGCTGGGCGGGCTGAAACGGATAGCTGAAGTGGCTGGAAAACTTGTACCAGCGATGGCCTTGTTATATATCTCCAGTGCTGCGATGATTTTGCTACTCAATTACGACAAAGTTCCCGCTGCGCTTGTATTGATAGTAGACAGCGCATTCAATGGCGCCGCTGCTGCGGGTGGATTCGCAGGAGCGACGGTATTGATGGCTTTACGAATGGGAGTCGCCAGGGGTATTTTCTCGAATGAGGCTGGCTTGGGATCAGCTCCCATCGCACATGCGGCGGCTGAGACCGATAGCCCGGTGAGGCAAGGAACGATAGCCATGCTTGGCACTTTCATTGATACTCTGGTTGTCTGCACTATGACAGGGTTAGTATTGGTGGTTAGTGGGGTTTGGAATGGAGAAGCGGAAGGGGCGAATATGACGTTAAGTGCTTTTGATGCCAATCTGCCCTTCGGTGGAGATGTTTTAACGACATGCATTGTATTGTTTGCGTTCACTTCAATATTAGGATGGAGTTATTACGGCGAGCGATGTGCTGAATTTCTTTTAGGGCCCTCTGTCGTGATACCTTTCAGAACTCTCTGGGTAATTGGCGTCTTTTTGGGAACACAAATGACACTAGGATTGGTTTGGAAGATATCGGATGCGCTAAATGGATTAATGGCATTACCAAATTTACTTGCTCTAATCCTTCTAGCACCGGTGGTATTCAGATTGACGCGAGAGTACCATTTTGGCGATTCTGGTTTAGGTGTCGATATTCACAAAACTACCGATTAATTTGATATGGTTGAACTCATCAAACGAAAGCTAGTGGTTGCGATCTCCTCTACCGCGTTATTTGACATGCGTTTGAGCCACAGGGTCTATGAGACTGATGGAGTTGAAGCCTATGCGTCTTATCAACGTGAGCACGAAGATGAAGTTTTGGAACCAGGAGAGGCTTTTCCTTTGGTTAACAAGCTACTCAGTATCAATAAAAGGCTCGATGGAAACCCCCTAGTAGAAGTAATTCTTTTATCCCGAAATTCTGCTGATACAGGCCTGCGGATTTTTAATTCAATCGCTCATTATGGATTGGATATTTCGCGAGCAGCCTTTTCAGGAGGAAACTCTCCATACCGATATGTATCTGCTTTTGAATGTCATTTATTCCTATCAACTAACGCCAAAGATGTACGAAACGCTCTCGATCATGGTTTGGCTGCAGCAACCCTAATGCCCTCAAAAAAAAAGCAAAATAAACTAGAGGAATTAAGAATTGCTTTTGACGGTGATGCCGTGCTGTTTTCAGATGCGTCGGAGCGAATATTTAAACAAGAAGGGTTGGAAGCATTTTATGAAAACGAAACCAGATCGGCCTATCAGCCTATGGATCCGGGACCTTTTAAAATTTTTCTTGAGGCATTGCATGGATTGCAAACTGAATTTCCGATCGAAAATTGTCCCATCAGAACCGCTTTGGTGACGGCTCGAGGAGCGCCGACTCACGAACGCGTAATTCGCACCTTGAGGCAGTGGAACATTCGTATAGACGAAAGTTTGTTTCTGGGTGGATTAGAGAAAACTGCCTTTCTAAAATCATTCGAGGCGGATATTTTTTTCGATGATCAACAGTTTCACTGCACTTCTGCACGGGACTATATTTCGTCTGGACATGTGCCTCATGGTGTAGCGAATGAGGCCTTCGATTGACACAGAATGGATGTCCTTAATGGATGTTCTTTCCTTAATTAATTTGGACCTTAATGCAATAATGAAATTCTCTGAGTAAAGGGCTTATGAAGAGGGCTTCAAAAATTTGATTGTTAGATTATTCGTTATTAGAATAATCGGATAATGGTTAGAATTTTTGGTAATATAATGGCCTTGCGAACTAGATGTAGGGCTATCTCTAAATAGTGATCATCAGGACTTAGCTTATGAAGCTTCAGCAACTGCGATACATATGGGAAGTTGCCCATCATGGCCTAAATGTATCCGCTACTGCGCAGAGTTTGTATACCTCTCAACCAGGCATCAGCAAACAGATAAGAATGTTAGAAGATGAGCTTGGCGTGCAAATTTTTTCTCGAAGCGGGAAACACCTAACTAGAGTGACTCCAGCGGGCAAAGAAATTCTCCAAATGGCCGGTGATATTTTGCGACGAGTAGACAGCATAAAGCGGTTGGCTGATGAATATACCAACCCTGATTTAGGCAGTCTATCTATAGCCACAACCCATACTCAAGCTCGATATGCCTTACCTTCAGTTATAAAAGCATTTATAGATAAATATCCGAAAGTTTCCTTACAAGTGCATCAAGGCACCCCAATGCAGATCTCCAAGAAGGCGGAAGAGGGGGGTATTGATTTCGCCATTGCTACGGAGGCCGCGGAGCTTTTCAAAGATTTGATTATGTTACCTTGCTATAGATGGAGCAGAAGTATTATTGTTCCTCAATCACATCCTCTGGCACAACTCGATCCCATCAAATTAGAAGACATTGCTAAATACCCAATAGTTACCTATGTTTTTGGTTTTACTGGTCGATCACGACTCGACAAGGCTTTTGATCGAAGAAAGCTTGTCCCAAATGTTGTTTTTACCGCAACAGATTCCGATGTAATAAAAACTTATGTTAAGCTGGGACTAGGGGTTGGTATTATCGCGCGCATGGCGTGCCAAGATCTTGACGAAGAACTGGTCGAAATTGATGCAGGTCATTTGATCGACCCAAGCATTACATATATTGGGTTTAGAAAGGGGACGTATCTCAAAAGTTATATGTACGCATTTATAAGGTCATTTGCTCCGCACTTGACTCGTTCTGTGATAGAGGAATATATGAGCATTCCCAACCTCGAATCTCGAAAAGTATATTTTGACACATCCAAACTTCCTTTTTCCTGTTAGGCTAATTTTTTATTTTCATATATTCCGATTGCTAGACAGACAAATTTTTCGTACAGTTTATAGAAATTTTGCTTGAGCCATCTTGTCATGGAAATTGCCTGTCTTGATCTCGAAGGGGTGTTGGTGCCTGAAATATGGATTGCTTTCGCTAATGAAACTGGCATTGAGGCTCTTAAGAGGACCACAAGAGATGAGCCGAATTATGATTTGCTCATGCAATATCGGCTCAATATACTTAGGGAAAACAACTTAACCCTCGCCGGTATTAGGCGCGTGATAGATCGACTTCAGCCTTTGGATGGCGCAACTGAGTTTCTTTATTGGTTGAAGGAACGGTTTCAAGTTGTCATTCTGTCCGATACCTTCTATATATTTGCTGAGTCTCTAATGAAGAAGCTCGACTATCCGACTCTTTTATGTCACGAGATAGAGGTAGACAAAAATGATTTCATCGTTGATTACAGGCTCAGACAAGCCAATCCAAAGCGACAAGCAGTGGTTGCGTTTAAGAGTATTTATTATAAAACTATCGCTGCAGGAGATTCGTTCAATGATATAGAAATGCTGTCGGAGGCTGATTTTGGAATTTTATTTCAAGCGCCCCCTGCGGTGGTCGAGAAATTTCCGCAATTTCCTGCCGTTGAAAGCTACGATGGGTTGAAGACGCAATTTTTGAAAGCCTCAAATCGTGACCTGATAATGTAATTAAATAAACCTCATTAAGGAAAACGGCAATTTTCCATCCCATAAAAGTGACTTCTCTTGATTCGAAGATGAAAATTCCCACCATAAGCTCTGACAGGATTAGACAAAAGAAGCGGTTGTTCCTCGCCAGAGAACAATCAATTATAGATGCAGCTAGAGCATTATGCTTGCATGGCAGTGTGTCAGATATAACCGTATCAAAAATCGCTGCTCTAGCTAAGGTGGGGAAGGGTACTATTTACAAACATTTCGACTCGAAAACACAGATTTTGTTGCGTATTGTGGTAGATCATGAACAGATGATTTATCAAATTTTGACAAAGGCTCATATACCCAATTCCAAGGGTGGGGCGTTTCCGGGACCAAAAGCCTATCTTCAAGCGAAGCTGGCTGATCCAGAGCTAGACAGACTTGCGCATCGATTAGAAAAATATTTAGTTAGCACAAGAGACAAACTATCTTTTGCTGAGCTAGACGTTCTACGAAAGGCAAATGCCGAAATCTTGGGGAGATCAATCAGATCAATCAGTCAGAGCCGAACATCAGCCCGCTTACCCGATCACTATCATTATTTGGCGTGTTGGTCGTTAGCGCAAGCTGCTGTAGAACTATATGTTAATGAAACTATAGAGTGGACTATCGATGTCGACGAATCCCTTGATCTTCTTTCTGATATTTTAAGATCCATCAATTTTGAAGGCAAAGCTAGAATTCAAGATTCGGAATTAAAATATGACTGAGGATCTCTTTCGTTTGTTTAAATCTCAGTTGGATCGTCAAAGTCAATCAATGAAAAACTTTCCGCCTGTCAAGGAATGGGCAACTCCGCTTTGTGGTGACATAGACATAGTTATTAACCGTCATGGGAAGTGGCTCCATGAGGGTGCAGAAATTAGACGTACTTCTCTTGTAAAATTCTTCAGTTCGCTCTTACTAAAAGAAGGGAGTGACTATTTTCTGACAACTCCAGAGGAAAAGTGGAGGATTACTGTAGAGCTAGCTCCTTTTTTGATCACTCAAGCACATCTTGCCTGCCAAGCTGAGCATCAACTAATTTCTCTTTCCACTCACACTGGCGAAATAATAGTGATCGGTAATGATCATCCAATATGGATTGAATATGAGAAAGGGTCGGTTGAACCTATACCTCTGGTGTTGGTTCGGGACGGTATGACGGGTCTACTTAGTCGAAATGTATTTTATCAGCTTGTGTCTTGGGGGACGCCAAAGGGGCAACCCAGCAGGCTCATCCTTGATAGCATGGGAGTCAGTTTTGATCTAGGGGTCTCGGGGTAGCTCTGAGCACGAGCCAGAGCTACCTACATGTTTGGATAGTTCGGTCCACCTGACCCTTCTGGCACCTGCCACAGTATATTTTGATTAGGCTCTTTGATGTCACATGTTTTGCAGTGCACACAGTTTTGAGGATTAATCTGAAAGTGATTGTTTCCCAGATCGTCATTGATAATTTCATATACTCCAGCAGGGCAGTACCTTTGCGCGGGCTCGTCATAAAGCTCTAAATTGAGAGCTATTGGCAAATCTTTGTCATGCAGCTTTAAATGACATGGTTGGTCTTCCTCATGATTTGTACTGGAAAGAAACACCGATGATGATTTGTCAAAACTCAATAATCCGTCATACTTCGGGTAGTCGATTTTTTCGCACTCGGCTGCTGGTTTCAGTGTCTGATGATCGGGCTTTTTGTCCTCGAGCGTCCAAGGCAACTTGCCATTGAAAAGATTGATGTCAAGAAATGCATACGCGGCTCCGGCTAAGGTCCCAAGCTTATGCAGGGCTGGGCTGAAGTTTCTTTGTATGTGGAGTTCGGCAAAAATGGATGACTGCTTAAATCTTTTTCCATAGTCTGTAAGATCATCGTTCGCTCGACCATCCTCAATCGCTTGCGCAATCGATTCCGCTGCAAGCATTCCACTCTTCATAGCGGTGTGACTCCCTTTGATTTTCGCGCTGTTGAGTGTGCCTGCGTTATCGCCGATTAAAATTCCGCCCGCCATCGACATTTTGGGTTGTGACTGCAAGCCTCCTTTTGTTAATGCGCGGGCGCCATATGATAAGCGCTCTCCACCAGCAAGGTACTTTGAAATTTTAGGATGGTGCTTATAACGTTGAAATTCGTCGTAGGGACTTAGATGAGGGTTGGTGTAAGAAAGATCTGTAATAAGGCCCACGACTACTTGGTTTTCCTCGAGATGATATAAAAATCCGCCTCCAGTAGACTTACGTCCAAATCCCAAAGGCCAACCAGCGGAGTGAACAACTAATCCCGGATGGAAGTTCTCGTCTGATATCTTCCACAACTCTTTGATACCGATACCATAGTGTTGAGGATTTTTGTCATGATCAAGGCCATATTTCGATATTAATTGTTTCCCGAGGTGGCCCCTGCAACCCTCAGCAAAAAGCGTATATTTTGCTCTTAGCTCCATGCCCGGCATAAAAGAATCTTTCTTTTTTCCAGTTTTACTAATACCCATGTCCCCGGTGATAACTCCTCGCACCTCATTTTTCTCACCAAATAAAATTTCTGAGGCCGAAAACCCGGGAAATATTTCTACGCCCATGTTCTCGGCTTGCTGTGCAAGCCATCGACACAACTTTCCTAAACTGATCACGAAGTTACCGTCATTGTGCATGGTCTTCGGAGCGAAGAGCGATGGAATTCTGAAGGCTCTTTTGTCACTATACATGAAGTAAATGTCGTCTTTTGTTACAGGAGTTATGAGTGGCGCACCGTTATCGGACCAATCCGGAAATAACTCGTTTATGGCAGAGGGTTCGAAAACAGCTCCTGACAGGATATGTGCCCCTACTTCTGAGCCTTTCTCTACTACGCACACGGAAATGCTGCTGCTGATCTGCTTCAGCCTGCAGGCAGCTGAAAGCCCTGCCGGTCCAGCCCCGACAATAACCACGTCGTAATCCATATATTCCCTTTCCAATTTGCTGCCTCCAATAAAACCAGCCAGTATTGCCCACATTTTACAAACAAAATTTGCGTATAGCCATTAAATGCTTTCGTCGTTAATCTTGTAATAGTATTAGATCTTATACGTTGGATATGACGTAAGAAGATGGAATGCTAGAACCAAAATTTTTTAATGAGATGGCTGACGGGGCGATAACGTTGATTTTGTCTTGAAAACTTGGCAATATTGCGCGCTCCTTACTTCTTGATTGTGTTAGCCGACCAGACGAATAACGGTAGGGACATCATCTGCCAACCAAGGAATGCCATGAAAGTTTTAGTACCCATTAAGAGAGTCGTAGATTACAACGTGAAAGTCAGACCGAAGTCTGATGGCAGTGATGCTGATCTCACGAACTTGAAAATGTCAATCAATCCCTTCTGTGAGATTGCCGTTGAAGAGGCTGTTAGACTTAAAGAAAAAGGGGTGGCCTCTGAAATCATTGCTGTGTCAATTGGCGAGGAACAATCGCAGGAACAACTGCGCACGGCCCTAGCTTTGGGTGCAGACCGAGCGATACTCGTGGCGACCGAGACCGTTGTTGAACCGCTTGCTGTAGCGAAATGCTTAAAACAGCTTTGCGACCGTGAAGAACCTGAGCTAGTTCTGCTTGGCAAACAGGCTATCGATGGGGACAACAATCAGACTGGACAAATGCTCGGAGCGCTCACAGGTTTCGCTCAAGCAACATTTGCCTCAGAATTGTCAATTCAAAACACTGAAGCGTTGGTTGTTCGAGAGGTGGATGGAGGCCTGCAAACGCTGTCACTCAAGCTTCCAGCCATAGTTACTGCGGATTTACGACTGAACGAACCAAGATACGCTTCATTGCCTAACATAATGAAGGCCAAGCGAAAACCTCTTGACATTTTGACGCCTGAAGAGCTCGACGTAGATGTAGCGGCGAGGACGAGCTTAATCGGCGTTAAATTGCCCCCTGAAAGACAAGCTGGGATTATCGTAGAAGATACGGCACAGCTTGTAGATAAACTTAAAAATGAAGCGAAGGTAATTTGATGAGAGTATTGATAATAGCCGAACACGACAATGCTGTGCTTAATGCAGCCACTTTAAACGCAGTGACCGCAGGCATGGAGATCGGGGGAGATATAGACATACTGGTAGCTGGTAAAGATTGCAACAGCGTGGCCGAGCAAGCCGCTGGAGTTGCCAACATTCGCAAAGTTTTATATTCCGACGAGCAGGCTTACGAATTTGCACTTGCCGAAAATTTAGCGTTACTGGTGGCCGAGCAGAGTGCAGAATATTCCCACATACTTGCGACTGCCACTACCTCCGCGAAAAACTTCATGCCTAGGGTGGCTGCACTTTTAGACATGCAGGCCATTTCAGATATAAGCGCTGTAATAAATGATGATACGTTTGAGCGGCCAATCTATGCCGGGAGTATGATAGCAACCGTGAAAAGTAATGATTCGAAAAAGATCGTTACCGTTCGCGGTACAGCCTTTGATTCTGCGGCGGCGTCAGGCGGATCTGCGCAAATTATATCTGTTGGTTCTACTCATGATGCTGAAAAATCTAGATTTGTTGGTGAAGAGGTTGCAGAATCAGACCGTCCTGAATTAGCGGCCGCGGGAACCGTTGTCTCTGGGGGTAGGGCACTTGGAAGCGAAGAAAATTTCTCCTTGATATACAAGCTCGCGGATGTCCTTGGCGCAGCGGTAGGCGCGTCCCGAGCAGCAGTTGACGCCGGATATGCACCCAACGATATGCAGGTCGGACAGACAGGGAAGATAGTGGCCCCAGACCTTTACATTGCAGTAGGAATATCAGGAGCTATACAGCATCTTGCCGGTATGAAGGATAGCAAGGTCATTGTGGCCATAAACAAAGATGAAGAGGCGCCTATATTTTCGGTCGCCGATTACGGATTAGTGGCCGATCTCTTTTCTGCGCTACCTGAGATGGAAGCTAATTTATAAACTGATATCAGCCCAGATTGGGCAGTGGTCTGAAGGTTTTTCTTGGCCTCTGGCTTCAACATCAATACCGGCCGAATGGACGAGGGGACTGACACATTTAGACGAAAGAATCAGATCAATTCTCAAACCAATTTTTGGTTTTTGCTCAAAACCTCGACTTCGGTAATCATACCAGCTGTAGACACTTTCTTCAGTTCCATTGATCATTCTGTAGGTATCAGCCAAGCCTAAACCCTTTACTTTTTGAAGCCACTCTCTCTCTTCCGGCAAGAAAGAGCTTTTGCCGGAACGGAGCCATCGCCTTTTGTTTTCTTCTGTTAGACCAACATCAAAATCGCTGGCCGCCACATTCATGTCTCCCATAACAATAAGCCGATCGTTGGTAGTAAAGTTTGTCTGAATATGCTGGTATAGATCTTCATAAAATTGCTTTTTGGCTGGGAACTTGGTTGGATGAGAGCGACTTTCGCCTTGCGGAAAATAACAGTTGATTATATGGAAGGTCTCCCCCGAGAGGCTGTAGGAGCCTTGTATGAACCTTTTTTGGGATTCGGGCTCGTCGGAGGAGAAACCCTTTCTGATTTCTAGGGCAGGGGACTTGCTCAGCAGAGACACGCCGTAATGACCCTTTTGGCCAAAGATTTCGGCGTTATAGCCAAGTTGCTGTAACTCTTCCAGAGGAAACTCACTGTCTTGCACTTTTGTTTCTTGGAGGCCTATGATCTCGGGCTTGTGAAAGGCTAATACGCTCTGTAATTGATGCATACGGGCGCGAATCCCATTTACATTGAAGCACATTAATCGTATTTTCATTACCTTTGAAGTCCTGCATTACGGCTCGTTAGCTTAAAAGTATCGGAGTGTTCCAATTTAATCTGATCTATTAATATCTGACTTGTTTCAATCAAAAGAGCGTCCTCATCATTGTTACCCTCAGATTTTTCTAATTTAATTATTTCTCCAATCTTTATATCATTTGAATCGGCCAGTTCGTTTGCTCGCAATAACGTTTCAATTGAAATTTCATACTTGTCTGCAATCTCGGAGAGTGTGTCGCCTTCTTCAATTTTGTGTGTGGTTGCAACCTTAGCTGCTACAAACTCTTTCCAGATTTTCACGGTGCTATGAGGTTCCTCGTTATTTGCAATTCTTCGCTCGTTCTCTAACAAAAGATTTCTGGAGTCCCATTCTTCGAGTCGCTTGCGACGGTTGTCTAGATTAAGTGACAATTTATCTTCGCTTTGCCATTCATCTACCAATTCGTTTTGAGCGATGAGGTGCATAAAATCAGGGTCGGCTGAGCTGCGTATTTTATGTTTATCTGTTATCAGAGCTGCGAAATGCTTCGGCCGTTGATTTGAATCAAATGATACGGGAGCTATGCGATCCCAGGGTAGAGCATTCTCCTTGTGTTTCTCTCCGATTTCTTCAATATTAAAGCGGGACGGAAAAGAAATGTCAGGAACGATTCCCCTGTTTTGAGTGCTGTCGCCAGAAACCCGATAGAATTTAGAGATTGTCATCTTTAGTTGGCCTTGTGAAAGTCCAGTGATATCTTGAACGGTCCCCTTCCCAAAACTCTGGCTCCCCACCACAAGTGCCCGCTCGTAGTCTTGCAAAGCGCCAGCAAATATTTCGGTGGCTGATGCACTTAGTCGATTTATCATGACAATAAGAGGTCCTCGGTATACGCTGCGGCGTTTAGCCTTTTGAACAGGTGATACTCGCTTATTTCTGTCTCGAATTTGCACCACTGGTCCTGTTTCTATAAATAAGTCGGTTAGTTGGATAGCTTCCGTGAGGGATCCACCGCTATTATTTCTTAGGTCCAAAACGATGCCATTTATATCTTCTGTCGATAGCTCTCTGAGGAGTTTGAAGACGTCTCGAGAAGTACTTTTATATTCGGGATCACGCTGCTGATAGGCTTCAAAATCCATGTAAAACGCCGGTATTTCGATCACGCCGATCTTAAAAGTCTCATTTTGGACGGCAAATTCCAATATTCTCTTTTGTGCCGACCGTTCTTCCAACTTGACCTTGTCACGGAGGATTTCAATTATCTCAATGCTTTCTGAATTGAAAGGAAGTACTTGCAGTCGGACAACCGAATCTTTCGGGCCTCGGATCAGCGCAACGACATCATCAATTCTCCAGCCGATAACGTCCACGATCGGTTGCTGTCCTTGCCCGACGCCAACGATCTTGTCCTCAGCTTTTAAAATACCTTGGAGATCTGCCGGCCCCCCAGGGATCACTCGAACTACTTTTGTATAGTCATCCTCACTTAATAACTCAGCCCCGATTCCTTCTAAGGATAACGACATGTTAATCTGAAAGTTTTCGCTAGTTCGAGGGGAATAATAAGCAGTATGAGGATCATATAGGGTTGTAAAAGCATTCACATAGAGCTGAAATACGTCGCCGCTATTTCTTTGTCTCAGCTGCTTCAGTTGATTTTCATATCGTTTAATTATCAATTCTCTTGCCGCATCAGGAGCCTTATCGTTAAGGATTAGGCGAATTAACGAATCTTTGATTCGCCTGTGCCAAAAGGACATCGCTTCATCGGGTGAATTAATCCAAGCTCGTTTGTCAGCATCTGTAATAAGTTTCTCATTGGCAGTCAAGTCAAATTTAAAGTCGCTTTTCAAAAGAGCTAGATTTTTGAGTAACTGATCTTCAGCTCGGAGCAGAAAACGGTTATACATTTCATAACCTGGAGAGATCTCACCATCAAGAAGAAAATCATCCAATTTTGCATTCCATTTATTAAACTCGGCTATGTCTGACTTTAAAAAATAACTCTTCTGGGGATCTAGAGATTCAATATATGCATCGAGATAGAGTTTTGAGAAAGCGTCGTTAATCTCGAGGGTTTTGTAATGTTTCTCTCGTAATTTCTTTAAGATTTCTCTGTAACGTTGTTTAGCATCAATGATCGGTTCGATCTTGGTATATTCGTGATCTGACTTTTTATAATGAGGCGCTGTATGCACATTCTTGAGTTCAGGTTTGGCATGGTTAAGTGCGCCATGACTCCAAGCCGGATAAGAGGAGCAAACGATAAAAGCAATAGTTGATATTAAGCGCGACATTTATCTTTTAGCTATCGGTTTTTATCCGAGGTGTGAATTTCCATAATTGAGAATCGTTTAGATCGTCCCTGAGGTAAGCGTATGATACTTTTTACTTTGGTCACTGTCAGCTTTTATCCATAAATGTTTGTTGTCACTATGCCACGGGGAGAGGTCACGCTAGTCAAGGTCCTTATGTCCTCTAATCTCAATTAGTGGACATAGATGGACAATAATAACCATCACTGTTAAAGTGACCACCATCAAAAGCTAGACCATAAATGGCTTCTGGGTCGTTATGGTGTCCAATTCAACTTTCATGAGAAGCGCTCGCGTATGTCCAAAGAATTTAACGCAACTCCATTGTTTGATGCTCATAAAGTTTTTATCCGTTTGCCTTTGGGTATGGCGATGTTTGAGGATTATCCTGATTCCAAAGATTTTATATCAGCCCTGTTCGAGTCAATACCGGAAGTTCGTGGTGACGTTGTGCATACTCAGTCGTTTTTAAAAAGTTATAGCCGCAAATCTGAAGCTACCTATCGTGGTTATCGGAATGAAATTGAGCGTCTTCTGCTGTGGGCCTGGACCATTGCCAATAAGAGCGTTATCCAGCTTAAGCGCCCAGATCTAGAGGCATACTTCGATTTTGTGCACAGCCCAAACAAAAGCTGGGTAGGCGCATCGGTCCAGGATCGTTTTAAAGTAATCGACGGACAGTCTCGGCAAAATGAAAATTGGCGGCCATTTGTCGCGAAGATGGCTAAAGAGGATCGAGCTGAAGCAATGGCGGCCGGACTGAATATAGAAGTTAGTAGACACGGGCATCTACTTTCCCATGAAGCTATGAAAATCTGCTATTCCGCCGTTTCATGCTTTTATGACTACCTGACTGATGAAGGCTATGCGTTTGGCAATCCCATTCCAGCGATTCGAAAACAGTCTGCCTATTTGATCAAAGGAGCAACCCGGAAAAATATTAAACGCCTATCG
>MDTB01144201.1_pt1 | contig 22241 bp, 20 predicted proteins | sample 811161 | NCBI WGS metagenome assembly MDTB01 (sample SAMN05326650, study PRJNA326480) | marine metagenome | isolation source: seawater | place: Mediterranean Sea | collected 2009 | reverse complement strand
TATAACAGTTTTATAATAAATTATATTGAAAAAAAATAAGTTTACACGTGTCAATATTTTTTTTGTAAAAACGGTGTCTATTTTTTTTACGTCAGAAACATAAATAAATAATCTATGTCCTATATTTGTTACAGGAAGAATGTACTTCTTTGGCATACAAACTAAATGACAGTTTACATATTAGTGAGTGTCAGAAAATTACAAACACAAATGTATCAGTATCTGTATTAGAATATGCCGCATCTACTTTGATTGCAAACTTAAAATACTTGTTGGAAAACTATTATTGAAACCGAAACCGAAACGCCTCCTCATCTCTCGCCCCATAAATTTGTGGGCGTGAATGTGAATGGAAAACCCAAAAAAGCAAGGAGCTCTCAGCCTTTAGCAACCACAACTCACACGACGATGCCCACTTCGACCTTCTTCAAAGCGATCGGAAAGACGTCTGGAAAACGTTCCAAAAAAGGAAATGATTTGAATCTTATTGGTGAACTTCGGCTTCCCGTTTCTACACAAGAACGTCGCGAACAACTTGCACTTCAAAGAAAAAAACGCGAAGAAGAAGAGATTAAAATAAAAGCGAAGATTTACAGACGTGGGCTTGATCGCATTACAGTTTCCAAGTACATTTCAGAAGACGCAAGTAAGAACCTCACATTCATGGAGGTTTGCGCGGGCATTGAAGCAAAAGATCGTGAGATCCTCAAACTTGTAAAGCAAAAGAAAGATGAGCTCGTTTCGCAAAAGTTCTAGGCGATTTCTCGTTCTTTTTTATAACACATCCACGTGTATCGAAAGCATTGCAAGGCAACTCTTCAATAGGTATTTTTAGTCCAAAAATAGTAAATTAAATCTAAAAGTACATATGTGAAGTATATAATGATAACTTCCATAAACTGTAATATAATTAGTCCTATATTTGAAGCGAAAAATATTTGAGGGACAAATAAATTAGCCGAAATAAACGCAAAGAATATCAAAGATGCAATAGCAAGTGGCCAAAACTTGAATAAAATAGAGCATATATTACCGTAATAATTATTTTGCTCTTGTGGACATTATGTATTTTTGATATTATTAGACAATTATTCAAAAGTGCTACATCCTTTTAGCACGGTGAAATATTTTATAGAAACTCAAAATAAATGAAACCTATTATATTAATTCGTCATGCAGTCGGTATACATAATTTGCTCTGTAAAGACTCGGTATGGTGGAATATAAAAATAATATAGCAACAAATATATTCTAGTTATGAAACAAAGTCTCTATGTCTTTCGATCCTTGTGCGAGACCTCGTCGCCATTGTTTGTATCCGACTTTCCATTGTCTTAATATCTGATCCAACTTTTCTATACTTGTTTCGTGTGGCATACCACATATAGAACATTTGTTTTCAGCTTTTCCCATACAATAAAAACATAGTTTATGATCACATGTCAAAGTAAACAATTTTCTACCCTTTTTTTTACACGTGTCACAGGGTGAAGAATAAGGAATATAAAACTTGCTCCATGAACAAGAAACTGATCTATTAAACAATGCGTTTTCCATTCTATACTTTTTTAGTATATGGTAGGTATCTTTTCCGTATTTGGGACTATGTGAAATAGGGTCAAGAGTTATTCTCGTTGCAATAGGTGCAACCATAGTGAGAACACCTGCAGGATGATCGTAATGAACCAAAAACTGAAACGTAGGTCCGTCTGTTTCGTATTTATCTACAGCACACGACCTCCTTATAGCATCCATTGTTTTGAGTACGGAAACATTCCATTCATGTTTTGTGCAAAACTGTATAGCTTCTTGAATAGTCATTTTTTCGAATGTTTCTACCAGTTTACCATAAGTGAAACAAGTTTTTTTATAGTTCAAAGAATCGCCTACAAATATCCATCCCGTCAAAGTTTCATAACAAGAGTATAGTACATGGTCGCCTCGGCATGTGATTCCTTTTGATATTGTCTGACGTTCAGAAAACATGAGAGGATACTGAATGTATTGACCTACCGATGCAAGAGAAGTTCTCACAACATTTACTTTTCCATATTCTTCTCTCAAGTAAAGAGAATATACTGCAAATGCTGCACATGCAACACCTGCTATGACATCTATTGTTCCTACATGTGCATGTTCTTCACACGTTTCTAAAGATCCTCCGAATCTGCTCATAATTCCTATTCCTGCTTGAATGTTATCGTCATATCCGATAAAGTTATTGTATTTGCCTGTTTCGTTTGGTCCACCCCATGCATCGAAATGCACAAGTATTATGTTTGGGTTTATTTCATATAGATCGTCTTTTGTAAGTTTTAATCGTTTTAGGCATTCGTGAGTACAATTTATCAAAATTATATCAAAATCTTTTACAAGTAGTTCTAGTATTTTTCTGCCATAGTCAGATAATATATCTAACAACAAAGATTTTTTCCCTACATTAGTAGCTATCCCATATATTACAGATATATCTGGTGCATACATAGGTTTTGGTGAATCTATTTTTAAAACTTCAGCACCTAATCTAGAAAACATAGCACCGATAGTAGGCCCGGCAATCACATTTGTCAAGTCTAATACTTTTATTCCCTTTAAGTTTTGTTTTGCTTTTTGCTTTTTACTGGTAGAGTTTATTTTATGAGAACAGTGCAGCCACCCGATCGGTCCAAGATGAATAGAATTATTTTTTTCAACGACTAAACCAGAATCTGTTGCATGTGAACATTCTATCCATTCTTGTTTAGTCTTATGTGCGATTGCAGGAACGCCATGTATCCCGAATAAATACTCCCATTCGCTACTTGTTTTTTTGTAAAATGCTTCTTTCATCAATGGATAAATTTGTTTTGCATGCATTTCATGAACGTTTCCACAACCCAATCCATAGTTAAATTTTTCAGAATAAACGTCAACAGGACTCATGATATTCAAAACTTGTGTTTCTATACCAAGTACTTTTAGTGCTTGTTTTTGATGTCTTATGTGTGCTGGACATACCAGATAGAATGGTCGATTGTCTAAGCAAACATATTTTCTAAAAAATGGATCTTGAAGTTGATCTAGTTCTTCTTCCGAAATGGGATATTGTTCTTTCAAAATTGTTCGCTTTCTCATGTTCATATAACAAGTGTCCAGGGGAAACGACAACGAATTGTGGACGAGAGCTTCCATCAAAGAAGAAGCAAGAGGAACAACAAAATGTTCTCCATACCTTTTGGATCTTATTGCACACATCAACACAAACAGTGAAAACGAGGAGCCGTAGGATGAAGGTAGCGTCAACGATGAGTAGCTTGCTTTGATACCGAGCAACTTTCTGTTTAGTCCCATGTCACAAAAAACACCCGAAGACGCCATTATGTTTCCATCCCACGCTACAGTATTTTTGTAAAGTGTATCGCTTGGCATGAATCCGGGAAGAGAAATGTATATTACATTCGGGTTTATTCTTTTACACGTTTCAAAGTCGAAGCCTCTTTTCAAAGCAACATGAGGAGCAAAGTTTTCTATTATAATATCCGTAGTCTTTATTAGTTCTTCTAATTTATTTTTTTCAGTTGGTAGGTCTAATGAGACATGCACTTTATCTTTGTCGATGTCATGTTTCATATGTTTCATGTATTCTATCTCTTCGCTACGTCCCCTTGATGAAATAGGACGTTCTATTTTTGTAACACAAAATCCGATGTTTTCCAAATGTTTCCCCAACAATGCAGCAGGTATATAGTTGCCGAATTCTAAAACATTCATCTTTCTAAAATACTGCAAAATAAGTTCAACATGTTTAGATAGGTGACCTAACAACTTTACCACTTTTTCTCCAGAGTTTTCCTTGGAAATCTACATATTTCAAGTTAGTATGATTCAACAATTCATCTTGAACAGAGTCAGGGTCTCTGTAAAATCGTTGGTTTCTCGGTATAGTAGTATACCCAAGTATCTGGGTTTTCCTTTGAGGTGAAGTATATGCTTCTATTTGTCCAGGACGACTTGCTCCTTCAAAACCTATTGCACGTTTATTTTTGGGTATACATGTTCTATTTTTATACATGCATGAAGAATTGCGCTGGCATTGTGTTTTTCGAAGACAGCCACAATGTTGAGTATCTTTTGTTTGGTTCACAGCGTTTCTCAATCTTCCAAACGTTAATTGAGGCTCAAAGTTTTTTTTGGCATACCTGAGAATTGCCACACACACATTGTAACCTCTTTTGTTGACGTCTCTAGTATGATATTTTTTGAAACTTTTAGAATTGTATTTTGTACCAACACATTGATTGGCACGTTTGTTTTGTAACATGAGTTGTAACATTTCAGTTATTTCACTACTTGTTTTATTTCTAAACTTTTTTACAAATTTAGAGATGGTAAGATCACCTCTCACATTTAAACCTCTTTTCAAGCGTGTATACAAGTATTCACCGATTCCTTTCAAAGCGTCTATTCTAGTCTGTGGTGTTACCTCAGATTTTTCAAACAATTGTCTTACGTATGCATCCATATTTTTAAAACAAATAAAAAAATTACAAGTTTTCTAAATAAAACTATACTTAAAATAAAAAAGTTAGGATCAAATTTCAGGATTGAACCCATACGCATAGTGTTTATAAAGTCCGTGAATGACAGACGACGCGTCTTCCGAAAGCTCATATTACGAATCGTTTTCAGATTCCAATGAGTCATACATACAAGATGTTATTTCAAATGTTGCCGAAGTTTTGAATAATGTTTCTGATGTAACGCAAGATGACACTTCTCTTGTGTCTGAAGTTGAAGACGTCATGTCTTCACAATCTGAAAATATTTGTGCGATTTGCTTATGTGATATAGAACAAAACGAATCCTATGAGTTGGATTGTGGTCATTGTTTTCATACAAGTTGTATTGTCCGTAATCTCCAATCTGGAAATATTTCTTGTCCCAATTGCAGAAGTCTTCCAGAACACATTTCAGACGTTCATAATCCTTATGATATAAGAGCCGACATAATTGATGATTATAATTATGACGAGCAGCAAAGGTTTTTCAAAAAAGCAGTTCAATTATATAGAACCGGTGAAGCACCCAAGAAGTTGTCTGATATGGTCTCCAAATACATAAAAACGGTTGATAAAAATAAAGAAATAAAAGAAATAAACAAGGGAATAAAAAAACAACAGTGTGAACTTCAAAAAAAAGTAAAAAAAACATATACAGAAGAAAGTAAGGAAATAATCGCGATACGCAAAAAGTATTCTAATATAAGAAAAAATATGAGAAAAGATGCAAAAATAAAAAAGGAAAGGTGCGATAAGACTTATGTATTACAAAGAATGCATCGTGAGATAACTGAATATTTAGGGTGGAGACCTGTTCGTTATTAATTTTTCAGATATGCGAGTATTACTAATGCTTCTGTATCATATGAGATATAATGCATGTTTAATAGTATTTTTGCAACTTCTATTTTTTTTTCGTCCATTTTTAGTGTATAAAATTTTATAGTATAGTAGTATAGTAAAAGTTTATAAAATTATTATGATACTTATACTAAATTTGATTTTATATTATATCAAATACTTTTTATTATAAACTGTAATAAATGTTTATAAAAACTATATATTAAAAATTTTGAACTTATCGGACATGAACTCTAAAAACATTTTTTCTATAGATACACATTCACAAGACTCTAACGGTATCATTTTCTTAAGTACGAAATCATAGGGACCTTGATCGTGTGATGCTTCTGGGATAGTCTCGTAAATAGTGTTTGAAAAAAAAACAACACAGTATAATTCTCCGTTTTTTTCAATTATGGGTCGTTGATTCGTAACGATTCCTGGCGAAACACCACCTCTGGTGCGTGAAACATAGAATGGCTCTTTTGTTGAAATGTTGAAAAATGGATAAGACGCTTCTTTGTTCATATCTTGTACAAATCCTAAAAAACATTTACAAAAACAATCGAGTTTTTTACAATGAAGAAATAACCTGGTGGGATATTCTTCTTGGTACCGAAATGTTTGTACGTCTGATGAATACTCATTACAATTCATGCACGTGTCGATTGCTATAAATGTTCTTCTTGGGTAAATACGTTCGAGAGATATTACATATTGTTTAAATCCTTCGCGTGATTCTTTACAAATTGCCCGAATGTTTAATCCATCTTTTTTAGTATATACACTATGAAATATAAAAAACCATGTATCGGAATTCATTTAAACTTATTTTTATTAAAACAAAATTTGATTGCCAATTGTTTTAATTTTACAGCTGCGTTTGACTTCTTATAATTTATTTTCAAAACATAGAAAAGGGGATGTAGCTCAATTGGTAGAGCGCTCGCTTTGCATGCGAGAGGTACCGGGATCGAAGCCCGGCATCTCCAGATTCATCAAGTTTCCATTGTGTGCCACGGTATTTCCGAAGCATATAATGGTTTTTTTTCGACATGATCTAGTATAGGTACAAATGCCAAACAAGCATTCGAACGCTTGATTCCATTTTCTATAGAATCTTTTGTTATTGTAACGGTCTTATTTTTCACCAATCGTATGACGTATGAGATCCTCGGAGCACCGGAGTTCACAGAGTGAAGTCTCATGTTGTCGAAAAAATTTCCTTTGCCGCGAGTATTAGAATGTACTTTTCCAAACATGTGAAACAATGGATAAAATACTTTGTTTACAAATAAATGTATAGGACTGAAAATTCCAAACAGTACAATTATAAAATGATACATGTAAGACATTATTTTCCAATCAAGAGTTACGAGTGACCCACCATTTTCGGTTGTGTTGAAGTGAATACTTGCGAAATGAGTTTCGTTTATAGATTTCCAGCTATTTTCTACAATGAACGGCCCCAAACTTTCGTAGTCGCAGTGCCAGTCTGTTTTTTTTCCATCCGATTCAAATATTACATCAAATAATACTGTATAGTTTGGAAGTTCTGAATGTATTTGGTCTAATAAAGGTTTCATTTCGGGTTTGAAAATGTTCATTGGTGCATATTGACGTTTTTTCCAAACAGCTTGATGTGCCTGAACACTTTCTTCTTTGAATTTTTCTGTCACAAGTTTTATTTGGGTATCGTTCAACTCAAACATTTTTAATAATTATATATATTTTTTCTTCTATTTTGAAATCAGATTTTGATTTTTTATTAGATAATTGTCACTGACAACATTTGATAATGATCACATACAGTCCTTCCTACAATGCCCCAGTAAAACCTAAAAGAATAAAGTTTTCAGTTTTGTCGCCAGAAGAAATTAAGAAAATGTCTGTCGTAAAGATAACCGAATCTACAATATACTATCGTGGACTACCCAATTCTGGTGGTATAAATGATGCATTAATGGGAACTTCAGATAGACGTTTATTGTGTGGAACGTGTATGAAAGACGTAAAACAATGCCAAGGCCATATAGGACACATAGAACTTCCGTTTCCAATGTATCATATTAGTTTCTTTGACACTGTCCTTAAAATTTTAAGGATGGTCTGTTTTTCGTGTTCTAGACTTTGTATTTCCGATTCGGATACTATTTCAGAAGAAAATGAAACTGGAAAAAATTTGTTTTCTTCAGTTTACAATTCTGCAAAGGCCAAGAAGAAGTGCCCACATTGTGGTATGGCCAAGCCAAATTATATCCGTCAGTCGCTTTCCATAAAGATTGATTGGCCAAATGATACTGAATGGGAATGTGAAGAAGAAAAGCAGTACTGTAGTTTACCATTTACTTCTAAAGAAGCACACTCTATTCTTTCTCATGTTCCTGATGAAGATTATATAACTATGGGATTTAATCCAAAAGTTTCACACCCGAAGAATATGATTCTCACCGTACTTGTCGTACCTCCTCCGGTAACGCGACCAGCTATAATGCAAAGTGAAGGTAGTAGATCCAGGGGACAGAACGATTTGACATTAAAGCTACAAGACATAAACAAGAAATGTATAGAGTTGCGTTCTTTATTGCAAGGGAACAAAAACACAAAACTTTCTTGTGACGTTATGGAAAAAATTTCAAAGCTACAATTCGAAGTGTTTACAATGGTAAATAATTCAGTAAGAGGTCAAAAACAATCTACGCAGAGAAGTGGTGCACCAATGAAATCGATATCGGAAAGAATAAAAGGGAAAGAAGGGAGAATACGTGGAAACCTAATGGGAAAACGAGTAGATTTTACTAGTAGATCAGTAATTTCACCGTGTCCTTACATGGATATTGATTGTGTAGGTGTACCTGAAAAGATAGCTACTATGTTGACTATTCCTGAAAAAGTTACACAGTATAATATAGAAAAACTTACAACAAGAATAAAAAGTGGATGTGGGAAAATAGACGGTGCTGAGACTATAATTACAATAGAGGGAAAAGTAATTCAGTTAAAGTTTTGCAAAAACAGTGACGAACTGAATTTGAAACCAGGTGACACAGTAGAACGATATTTACAAAATGGAGACATTGTGGTTTTCAATCGTCAGCCGTCATTGCACAAGATGGGTATGATGTCACATCGTGTAAGGCTTGTAAAGGGGCTTACATTTAGATTGAATTTAGTTTGTACTGGAAGTTATAACGCAGATTTCGACGGAGATGAAATGAATTTACATGTTCCCCAAACACCGGCTGCAATCGCAGATGCAGCCATGCTAATGTCTGTGACACAGCAAATTGTCTCACCTCAGTCAAACAAGCCAGTCATCGGAATCGTACAAGACAGTTTGTTGGGTGGGCATCTTCTTTCAAAAGAAGGTGTACTACTTGATCATCAAAAAGCATGCCAATGTTGTGGAACGCTCAAGCATGTTCCTAAAAAGTTGAAAAAACCTGCATTTGTCATAAATGGGAAAAAGTACTGGACAGGAAAACAATTACTTTCTATGCTTTTAAGAAAAGAATTGACTATCGACAATGCAAATGTAAAAGACATATACACGATAGAAGAGAATGATGTTATAATAAGAAATGGAAATATATTGACAGGTGTACTTACCAAAAAAATGTTGGGGACTGCTGCCGGTGGCATAATCGATATTTGTTGTAGAGAATTCGGGAACGAAGTTGCCGCAAAGTTTATGAGCGACGAGCAGCGTTTGACGAATTCTTACTTGTTACAAAAAGGATTTTCAGTTGGAATCCACGATTGTATTTTGTCTTCTGAAGGACATAAGAGAGTAAATGAACGTCTAGAAAAAGCAACTGGGTTGTGTGAAGAGATTATGAAAGAAGTGAATCAAAAAGATACGCCTACAGAAGTAAAACAAAATGCAGAATCTACCGTCATGAGAATTCTTTCGAAAACTTTAATGCAAACCGGAAGTATAGTCAACGAGTGTATGAATGAAAACGCTATAAAAAGCATGGTAAACTGTATGAGTAAAGGCACACCTATCAATCTATCTCAAATTTGCGGTACGGTCGGACAACAATCTGTAGAAGGTGGAAGAATCAAAGCAGAAAAGGGGTCGAGGACATTGCCCTGTTTTTCTCCAAACGAAAACACACTCAGCTCTCAAGGTTTCGTTCATAATTCTTATGCACTAGGTCTTACACCGTCCGAATTTTTTTATCACGCGATGGGTGGGCGTGAAGGATTAGTTGACACAGCGGTAAAAACGTCTCAGACAGGATATATCCAAAGAAGGCAAGTAAAGTCTATGGAAGATGCAAAGGTAAACTATGATGGTACCGTACGAGATGCTCTTGAAGGAATCGTAGATTTCGTTTGGGGAGGAGATGGTTTGGATTCTTCAAAGTTGGAAAGAGTAAAACTAGACATACTCAAAGAAAATTTAGATTCCATAAAAGCACGTATGAACGAAATAGAATTCGGTGTTGCCAAAAATGCACGAAATAAGTTGTTGGAAACACGGTTCATAACGACTATGCCATCTTTAGATACTCGAGTGTTATTACCTTTCAATCCAAAACGGCTGTTACAAAATGTTGTAATTACAAATGTTCCCGAAGAGCAAATAGGGGAAAAAGAAGCTCACGAAGCTTTTATTCGTTTGTTGTTTGTTTGTAACACAAACACTCTGAAACTCGCAGTTGTTGACAAATTCAACTCTCATGCACTAAAAAATGTGGAAAGAAAAAGTTTTAAAATGTTATTTGAAAAAATAGAAGAAAAAATAATTAATGCAAAGATTAATCCCGGTGAAATGGTCGGCAGTATCGCTGCACAGTCTGTAGGAGAACCTGCGACACAGATGACCTTGAATACATTTCATTCAGCGGGTGTCGGATTCAAAAATGTAACACTCGGGATTCCGAGATTGAAAGAGCTGCTTGATGTTTCTAAAAATCCGAAAACACCAAGTACCATCATCAAGTTCCACAAGCCTTTCAGTGCTTCTGAAAAATTCGTGACATATTTTGCAAATACGCTACCTCTCACTAGATTAGGCGACATTGTCACTCGCACAGAAATACTGTTTGAACCAGACTTTTACAACACTTCAAAAAAGGAAGATGAATGGATAATATATTCAAATCATATGTTATACGGAAAAAATGTAGAAGAAAAATCTTCCTTGTATATTGCTAGGTTGACTCTAAATCAGTCTATAATGAAGACTAGATTTCTAACTCCTCCGATGTTGAGAGATTTATTGAGACAACGTCTTGGAGATAGGGCACAAGTTTTGAGTTCAGAAGTAAACTCTGTAGATTGGATATTAAGAATTCGCTTTGCACGAGTTTCTGAAATGATGAAAGCTGTTGGGATGTCTTCCGACAGAGAGATAGTACTATGTCACAGAGTGATTAGTTCTCTTATAGAAACAATGGCTGTTTCGGGACATCCAAACGTTCAAGCTGCATCCTGTGTTGAGTCAGAGCATCAGTATTTGGACAGCAATAAAAATGTTGTTGTAGAAAAAGAGTTTGTTATAAACACGCTCGGTTGTTGTATAGCAGATATAGCCGCATCGCCTTGTGTCGACTGGAATAGAACAACTACAAACGACATAACAGAGATTTATAGATTTAAAGGGTTAGAAGCTGCTTCGGCGCAATTGTTTGAGCAACTAAATACTGTTGTAAGTTTCGATGGAACGTACGTAGATCCTAGACATCTAATGATGATAGTAAACACAATGTGTCGCAACGGAAATTTAATGGCATTGAATCGTCATGGAATAAATAGAGGAAGTACAGGACCTCTCGGAAAATGTTCTTTTGAGGAAACACCAGATGTATTAAGTGAAGCTGCTATGTTTGGTGAAACAGATAATGCTCAAGGTGTGAGTACAGCCATAATGACAGGTCAACTTGCGAATTTGGGATCTGGATGTTGTGATGTATTGTTCAACACCAAATGCATAAACTATAGGAATGCGTTTGTTCCGACTAAAGTACAACGCAAAAAAATATTAAAGTCGTCAGTTCGTTCTCATATAGAACCAGTTCCCATAGAAACTGTAGAATACGTTCATGACAATCACAAGAACACTTCTGTAAGTGACATTCAAAAACCGTTTGATGATCATGGATTTGAAAAAACTAACATGCCTTTTATTGATCCAGATGCACCAGAAAATATGGAGAGTCCTCCCAAAAAGAGAACAAAGTTTAGACCAATGTCACCTGTATAAAAATAGTGCTTTTTTTTTCTCATACAAAACTTTTTTTTAATGTGTTTGGAGTAGTGTATTCATTTAAAAAGCGTTAGTAATAGTGCATACAATTTTTGTTTGTTTATCATAGCTTTCTACGTTTCAATTCTTTGGGAACAGTCGTAGAAGCCGTTTCGAGTGCCTTTGTTTTTCCTCAGACTAATTTTCTGAGCTGCTGTTTTCCGTTCCACTCCTTTCTTTCATTCGATTGATTTTGTGGTGGAGTTATATCCATTTTTTATTGAAAAATATATTTTTATTGTACGTTCGTCTAATCAGATTTTTTGTAATATGTATAACTAAACCAATCACAAAGACATAAAAATGTCAGAAACCGAAAAGAAAAATACCGAAGCTACCTACACCAAAAAGTGGGCTGATCGTGAAGAAAAAAAAATAACCAAAGATGTGCAAGTTTCTGAAAATAATAAGAGATATGCGGAATGGTGGTGTGAAAACCTCAGCAAAAAAGCATGTTCCGTAATTATAATAGTAAAATACGGCTCAGAAATGTCCACAGGCAAAAAGGTTTGGGCGAAAAATGCTGTCCGAGTAAAACTTTACAATTCCCTCAACGGTATGATGGAAGAACATTCTCTTTCAGATGTGCTAAATGCACACGTTAATATGAACAGCGAAAATCCGTTTCCTGAAAATGAGGGAGATGAAAAGCTTCAGGTAAACAACATTGGTACATATTATATTTCTTCTGATATTTACAATTTTATTAGAACTAAATGGTTGGAAAGTTTATTAGTAAAAGAAAAAGAAGAAGAACTTTCTAAATAAGATTTAAACAACAGACAGTTTGGCTTCTGTTATATCTTGTTTTATTTTAAGCGGTTCAACGTGTACTATAGACGTCGGATTGTTGTGTTTTTTTTTACAACATTGTGTCAATAAGAATATAAAAGTTACAAATACAAGTAAAAGAAGAACCATTTCGTCACATTTGCTATTTTTTACAACAATATATACTTTTTCACAGTTATCATAAAGAGGTCTTGTGTATGCGAATTCCATTTGTGGGATAGCTTCTGTATAGTCTTTTAAAAAAGAAATTAAATTTACTAAATATATTTCGTAACCGTAACTATTATAGTCACTAACTTTATCATAATATTCACTAGTTTTATCATAAAAAATTTCTTCATAGTACATGTAGGGGTTTATTAATTCCTTACTTGCCATACTCTTTTATTTATACTCACCATAAAAAAAATCATTCTTCATAATGAAACGAGCTGTATGTATTTAAAACGTCATAAGCACCCGCGTTTGGGAGCCTGTTACAATCTCCAAAGGGAACTTTGTTTATCCAACAAGAAAAATTCTTGCCACTCCTGAAGTTGGTCATACTTTCATCGCCAGTGACTTCCATTACGCGTCTGTTTGCTTCTAAGAGTGATGTGTAGGTACCGAAAATTCTGGTTTCCTTGTATGTGGAAGAAGGGATGTCGTGATACCCGACCACCATGTAGAGCACGTGAAGGTCACTGTCGTGGAGGTCTGGGCGGCTTTTGCTCCTCAACATTTAGGCTTCGTGAAGTCAAACGTTTGGTCAGGTTGTATAAAATATTAAAAGTGCATACCCATAAAGTAGTATGAACGACCGTGAACCACCGTTTTGTTACGTGTGTACCGAAGAAACGGCACCACTTATGAGCGGTATATGTATGTGCGTAGATCGTTACATACATCCCGAATGTCAAGATACACTCATTGCACGCATTTCCAAAAATGGGCAATGTAGTGTGTGTAAGACGCTTTACAAGAATGTGAACGTCACAAAGCATAAACGCCTCAACAATATCTATTGTTTACTTTGTGTTACAGAGTGTTATACACATTTCATATCACTGTGTCTAGTATTTATGATTTATTTAAATAACAAAACCACGCATTTAATACCGATTCATACCGTTTGGTGCTTAAACTTTAATAATATACACAAAAACTATAACAAAACTTATGCTTACGAAGATTATAAAGATACGTGCATTGATGTTGGACAGGCCGTTTCTATTTTAATAACTGTTTTTTTATCTTCTCTTGTTTTATGTATGTTATGTCTGAGTGTAATGTTACTTAATAAGCGTAAGAAAACTGCATCACACTTAGAAACGACGTGTGTAATGAGAACGAGCACGGTGGAGGAATTTTGTCAACCAGGAGTATGACTTGAACACACCAAGTCACTGTTTCCACAAGAACCCGATGCTGCAAAGTTGAATGTTTGTCGCGGAACTTTCCCCGACTTTCTGAATCCTATTCCTTCCGGCATCATGAGAATGTCGAGTGCTCGTAATACACCCAACCCAATATACCCGTCTACATCTTCTACGTTGCGATTGTTTGCAAATACTCCGACTTTTTCGAATGTAAGACCAGCAATTTTCAAAGACGAAAAAACAATGTCTGAACATATTTCTTCCCCATTTACGCCTCTTTGTGAAATTTTTTTAGGATTTTTGTTCCAACAAGTCTTTATTTTAGACAATGCGTTTTTTCCAACACACACTGGTCCTGGTGCACCCGTATCAACTGTGACTTCAAGATGTGCACCTCCTATTACTATGGGAATCACGAATGCTCCTCCCATCATTTTTAGAGGTATCATATTGAAACTTGATATATTTGAAATAGTTTTTATATTGCTCATATTTAGATGTAATGATTCATGTCTCATATCTATCATGACAGGGGTAGAGTGCATCAAATAATCACATGTCAAAATATTTACTGATGTTGGGAGAGAATTAGTGACGAGAACATCTGCATCAACTTTTTGAGAGTTTTTAGTAGTAACATGCCATCCAAACATATTTTTGAATGATATCATGGGACATAGCAACATGTCTGCTTGTTGTTCAACTATACTTCCTATCCCTACCAATTTCATGGTACAACCTGACGTGAATGCTTGACATTTTCCATCATTCAAAAGCTTGTTTATAGCAGCGTGACGATCATCTTCTTTTATCCCAGATTTCAATTTTTTCAAAGAGTTTTTATATCTTTCAGAAACAGAACCATAAGTACATGAAGAATGAACCGAAAGATACGCTGAAGATAAAACAGGGGGACCTGCATAGCCAGTATCTAACATGAAAAGTGTTTGATATTTTTTGTTTAACTTTGCTTCCATTATAATTGCTTCATTCATACCGTTTTCGTCAGTTACCATATGGAACTTTATTACAGTTGAAAGTCTATTTTTAATATACATAAAAACTAGTAAAAAACATAAAATTCCTGTTAGTAAACTTATTTTCTTGAATGCAATCACAAGTGCAACTACTATTATTATCTCTTCCAACATACAATATTTTTTATAAATAATATGATTATTTTTTGTATACGACATTAAGGCTTATTGTAATTTTTATTAAAATAAAAAATAATACCATATATAAAAAATGTGGAAAGGACTGTGTCAACTGTTATATTTAGAAAAGATACACTACAAAAGCGCTCAAGGAAATAGTGACGACCAAGGAAGCAGTAATGGTCCACTTTCGCCCTCGACTACGTTGCCAAATATCCATTTTCCGATAGTACCCAATACACCCAATCCTCAGGAAGATATAGATAAATATATTGATGAATTATATGATTATTTCAATAATAACAAAAATAATAAAAAAAACTTAGAACTTGCTACATATAATATAGAAAAGGTGTTATCGGAAAACCGAGGGACTCGAGGATTCGAAATGTTAAAAAAATATTTTAATAGTTTAACAAATGAAAAAAATAAAAAATACAACCCAGAATTTATAAAAATAGTTTATGACTGTTTAAATTACAAGAAAGAAGATAGTACGTCTACGCCACGTCCTCCTCCTCCTCCTCCTCCTCATCTTCATCCTCCTCCTCCTCCTCCTCCTCTTCATCCTCCTCCTCCCCCTCATCCTTCTCTTCCTCCTCCTCTTCCTCCTCCTCTTCCTCCTCTTAATTCTCGTAAACGTTTATTTGGTAACATGGACGGTGGCAATAGTAGCATGAATGATAACATGGACGGTGGTAATAGTAGCATGAATGATAACATGGATGGTGGAAGTGAGTCAGGTAGTAGTAGTGGCGTGGATGATGAAAGTGATGCGAATAAGGATTCAAGTGATGATGCTGAATCGGATATTGATCCTGATGCTGTTCCAGGAACCCCACCTGATGCTGTCCCAAGAACTCCATATGATGATGACTCAGGAACTTCACGTTAGACATTAATTAATAAACATAATAATAAGTAAATATAAAATGTCGTGTCCTACAATACGAGACAAATGTATGTATGGACATTATGCATTTTTTTTTACAAATTAGGAAACACATGTATTTTTATAGATAGTGATTTTTACAAGGGAAAACATAGCATGTATAATCGGTTGGGTCACTGTCGTGTATGCAAAAGACTTTTTCCAATTCAACTTGTTTCATAATAATTTAAATTGCGGTCAGATTTAAAAAAATAAAAGTTGTAAGCTAATTAAAGATGAGTGTAGCGAATTCAGAAGCCCCATCAGATGCTGCTCTCATGGTGTTTGCAACTCTTAGCAATCCATCAAAAGTAGATCCTGCATTGGCTTCAGCAAGTGACGAATCGAAAGCACAAGAAAATTTAAACGCTTTGCCCGTTATAAAAGAAAAAGAATATGCAAGCGGGTCAGAGTCTGATACCTCAAATGTTTCCGGTCGTTCGGGCAAATCCTCTGTTTCCAGACGATCCAAAAGTTCGAAACGATCTGCAAGTGGTAGAAGCGATTATGAAAGTGATGATGCCAGAAGTTTGAAAAATGCCGAGTATACGTTCAAAAAAAGTTATGATAAAGAGACATATAAAGAAAAAAATTATAATCGCGAAAAATACTTGGAAGAAGCTGAGAGCGAAGTAAACAGTGCAAACGAGTTGCTTGAAAAGCAATCACTTTTGTTAGATTTACAAAGACTAAAATTACAAGGAATAACATTAACAAAAGAATGGTCTATAGAAGACAAAATTGAAGACATGACTTTAGAAATAAAACGCCACACACTACACATAGACGAGATGGCAAACGTACAAACAATGCGAGATGGTTTGAGGTTTTTGTGCACCGGAATAGAAATGTTGAATAACCGCATAGGCCTCCTAGATTTAGACGGTTGGTCGACAGAAGTTTGCAAAGATTTGACCAAACATGATGCGAATTTATCTAAAATTTATAGAAAATATTGGAGACGTACAGGCTCTACTATCCCGGAAATGGACATTGCTGCATCTATGATTGCATCCATGGGAATGTATCACTTCAAGCAAAAGATGAGCAAAAAAATATACGATTCTAGACCACACAAACCGTCCAGAAAGTTGGAAGTTGAAGAAGAATCAGAAGACGAAAGTGAAGATGAAGAAGCACCTCCATAAAAATTTACGACATGGATTCAAACAAACTTACTAGCAAAATTCCCAAAAGCATGCCGGTGAGGTGTCCAACTTCAAACTTTCCAGCTCCTGGGAAAAGATGTTTGTTTACAGCAAGTTCAAAAGCTTCAGCTGTTATGAGTGATACAATGAGAGGCATGCTTATAGTTGGAATGGGAATGGAAGTTTTTTCCTTCAATTCTTGTGACAATTCAATTACACTTTCTGAAGAAGCTTTGAGTACAACAACAAACATGAAACTAAATGCACTGGATGAAGCAACTGCGTCAAGTGAAGTGTCGCCCAAAAGATCCATAAAAGATTCATTGTTTTCGTTCATTTCTTTGTATTTTTCATAGATCATGTTTGCCGTGAGTGCTACTGCGACCGCACCAATCAATATACGAATATTTTTTTTACTCATTAATGAACTTTTAGAACCTGTGGTGGTGCTTCCGTACTTTGTGTTAAGTTTTGACCACAATTCTTCTTTGTTAGTCATTTTTCTTTTACATGTACACATTTTTTTTTTTTTGCGACATGTATACGTTCATAAAAAAAAATTATTTTTATAGTTTGAAATAAAAATGGAGACACCGATTTCTTTGATTCCCGGTTTCATGCCTAATGAATTGAGTGTACCAGTTGAAAAAAAACATGTGGAAGAAGTAGTTTGTAATAATAATTGTGACCTCGATGTTATTGCAGTTACAACAGATGTTGAAAATGCAGATATAAGTGTTGATGAATATGTAAGAAACTACTCTCTGAAACAACTTCGTGAAATGTGTAATAAACAAGGTATTTCAAACGCAGGAAATAAACGAGATTTGGCAGAACGTGTTAAAAATAATACAGCTTTTTTGAGTGATTAAAGTGTTTAATGTGATATTTTTTTTTTATTTATTTTTTTAAAATGAACATCACAATCGTACAAAAATGGCCAGTGTGGCTTAATGATTTAATAGTTGAAAAACATGATATTGTAAGAAGCAAAAAAAAACGCGTTATTGAAAATGATGATACCATAATACCTGAACCAAATATGCGTTGTCTACCACACAGATTCGATACAAATATGGACATTGCTTTAAAAGCAGAGTCCATAAAGTGCATTCATAACACACTCAATGAAATAGAAGATTCGACAGATGTAATATATTTTTTAAATGGAATATGTGCAGATGGGTCAGTTTCAAAGGTAGATTTCATATATTTTTCAAACGACCATGCAGAACATATGGAAAAAATAAATGATCGAAAAACTGCAATTTTACTCTATGAAAACATTTCAACAGAAAGGTATCCCAAAAATGTAGAAGAATCATCAAAGATAGATAAAGTTTCGAACATAGAATCGTCAAAAATAGAATCACGAAAAGTAGAGGAATCGTCAGTAGCAGAAGAATCACCAATCGTAAATGAAACACAAACAATAAAAGAAATAGAAAAAACAAATACCAAAAGTTTGAATGGAAACGAGTTGATTGATCTACCGAGTGACTATTCGGAAAATATAGAACAAGAAGTACATGAAAATCATGAAAACATATTGGCTGAAAAAATACTCAAAAGGAGAAAATCAATAGAACCAGATGATGGGATCGATAATTCATTTTATGAAAAAAATCAAAACAAAGTAATACCAGTGGGTATATTAAAGAAAAATGAACAAGAAAAATATGAAAATATCGCCGAAGAGCCATCTTGGCTCACAGAAGCCTCTACACATGTGCACAACGAAAATACATTTGAAGACGAACCGAAAGAATACAAAACGGTAATAAAATGCAACGGTGACAATGTATTGGAACTGCAAGGTATAATACCACCTACATTGCTTTCACATTTGGCATCTCAAAGAGTAACCATTCCACTTACGACCAATGCGGTTGTGATGATTTCTGGCAATAAAAAACTCCCCAAGGTTTCCAAATGGCACGTAGATCCAGGTACATATGAGCGGCACACACATTGTTACACTGCAGTCGATACAAAAAATGTATCTCAAAGTTCACGCAAAGTATACAACACAAGAAGCGTTAGCAATTATAGAAGAACTACCACTATAAATAGTTTGAAAAAACTCCATCGTCCTAAGCGATAAAAAAATAGTCTGTTACTAGAAAGAGTATGACTATTGTACAAAATGAAATAATAGCACTTGTGCCTTTGTTTTTGATTTCTATCGTCTATTTAGGAAGAGACGTATTCATGTTTAATCGTTTTGAAACGACAGAAGGTCGATGTATAAGATTTACAAGAACACAATTAATAGTATCTACCATACTTTACCCCATTTGGGTTTTCTTGGTGTGGGTAGAAAATTTGTCACAAAAAAGAAAAGATTACTATGTTGTAGTCTTGTTAAACATAGTAAATACAATATTGGGATGGTGGACAACTGTTGCGGTTTTCAACGATAGTTTTACAAACACAAAACAACAAAAAATAAGTCTTATATTTTCATTTTTACTTAGTGGTTTGTGGAGAATAATGAATGTGCTTGTTTTTGACTGATAAAAATACATTGAATATACACGTAAAAATATTTTAACAATTTCAAAAGTTTTGTATAAATGATTATTGATCCAAGAGGAGACATACGCCAAACTAAATTTTAAAAAGGGAAAAACACATAATCTTTTAATCCAAAAACTACATATTGTCGCTGAAGTATGCGTGTAAAAGTAGGAAACAATGGGAAAACTTATAAAAAAATTTGTACCACAATGACGTGATACTAGTCCCTAATTTTCTAGAAGACACAAACGAAATTTTTAACACTCTATTGAAAGAAATAATCCAATAATTTCAATTATTCATCTAGTTTCTCTACTTTATCTAGTTCATCTATGACACGCTTACCACGTGTCTGTTTTGGACGTAATGTCATTTTTACTTTAAAAATTATGTTGGGGTGGTTTAAAACTGGTTTTTTATCTAGGGCACTGAGCTCACTTATATCTAAATTATCTATTGATATAATTTCAGTCGTTATTGTATCTAATATGAACGTGTTAGCTATGTCAAAATTTCTAATATCTTTAATTTTTTCAAAGTTCTTAAGTGTTACTTTAAATAATTTTTTTTCCTTAAATTCGTCTATAAATTTTCCAACAAACTCTTCAGAATGGCCACGCAAAGATCCTTCCACTTGTTGCGAACCACTAACAAACTCGAACTCTATTGGCAGCGGAGGCTGACTCCGTCTTCTTTTTGCTTCATTTACATAGTCTTTTACAGACTCTACAGGTGCTTTTATTTTAAATTCAATTGTAGTCGGTATTTTGGAGTTGTGTACTATAACATCGGCGCTTTGTTTTTTTTGCCTACTCCCGGATGGAGATCCACTTCCAGATGGAGATCCCCTAAACAAATTGTTAAGTTGGTCTCTCATTTTTAATAAATTGTAAAAAAATACTCACATTTTTATAACCTAAAAATTTTAAAAGTTATTTATATATTTTTTTTTATTCTGTATAAATAAACTTAAACACTAATTATATAATCATTAACATCACTTTTATTATTAGGAACGTTACCTGATTCTTGTGTAGAAATCCAATCGATATATCAAGATGCAACGTGTTGCACGCACCCAAATAGTCATATAGATATGATTTTTGGCTCTATTACGTATATAGACAAGGACACCATGGGTGCCGACGTTCTCGGTCCTGCACTTGGTATCAATGCGTCTGGCCTGCCTTATCTTGGCGGCATGACGGGGGGCATGACGGGCATGACGGGCATGACAGGCATGACAGGCATGACGGGTATGACCGGCATGACTGGGTCGGCGCAAGGAGAATGCATTGGTCTCGCTTGTGCGTTCATACCCATCCTATCGGATTTTCGGCGTTGTCATCCTACTGCGCTCCCTTTAGCGGTCCCAACCCAGAAGGAGGTAAAAAGTTTGTCGAGTATATCGGCACTGTTGAAGGCCAACAGTTCTTCCCAGCTGCGCCGCTCAAGGAGAAAGACCTGAGTAATCCGTACGACGCTGCACAGGCCGAGATGACGGCGAGTGTCGAACGCATGTACGTTCTAGATACCGTGAACTCGAAAGCGGGTGCCGTGTACAATGCTATGAACGCTGCCATGTTCGCAGTCCATGACGGTGCTGATGCGGCCACGACCATCGATCAGCTCTTGGTAGACTTGACCGCATTGTACTAACTCTACCGGCCATGGATCAAAAGCCATTACTACGGATTGAACTTCTCACAGCAAACACACGAACAAGAAAATGTCTCCCAACGCATCGTTCTGTACCTCGCATGCCAAACGGTTTATCACAAATCAGCTACAGTCACGTCATTTCAGGGTTGGGATCGTAAGCTTTGTGGAGAATAATGAATGTGCTTATTTTTGACTTATAAAAATCGTTTTTTAAGAAAATGTGGGAAGAAGTTACAGACTCGAGTGGAAGAATATATTTTTGGAACGTCGACACAGATGAAGTCCGTTGGGAGCGACCTCTCAAACGCAAAGATAAGACACATGTTAAAGCATCACTCGAAATTGTTGAAGATTCTGTCAAGCTGGATCTTATCAAATCTCAACCAAAATCCAAAATACTGAACCGGGTGTGGAAAGACTTGTCATCTACTCAATCGGAAAAGAAAGAGTTGGAAAAAATATTTAGAATAAAAATACTTTCCCAACAACTAGTATACAGTGTTTATAATTTAATTAAAAAATGGTTTCGTGTTTGGGAAAAAAACTATACATTCATAAAACATGACAACTTTTTCTATAAAAGTTTATTGTTTTATCGTTGGATTGAAATTTATAAATGTAAAGATTCATATTCTTATATAGTAAGAAAAATATCAAAAGAAAATAGAGAATTGTTGAAGAGTATTGCAAACTTGAAAGTTATAGTTGCACAACAAGAATTTTCAATCGTTTCTAAAATATAAATTTATAGTCATCTGGCAACTCTATAGTTTTTATATATACGTATTCCTTATTATCAAACAACTGACATTTTATAAACTTATCTTTTATGCTTATAGTTATGTTTTTATCAACCCACAGGTTGTTGTTTCTCACAAATGAAATTTTGAAGAAACGTTTTGACGTGATTTTCAAAATGGAACACAAATCATTTATCAAAACAAGGATTTACGCAGAATTACGGAAGACCATTACGGAGACTGTCATTGTTTCAATTTGTATCACTATCAATGTATTGTAATTAAGTAATCGATTT
>MDTB01054473.1_pt1 | contig 22242 bp, 21 predicted proteins | sample 811161 | NCBI WGS metagenome assembly MDTB01 (sample SAMN05326650, study PRJNA326480) | marine metagenome | isolation source: seawater | place: Mediterranean Sea | collected 2009 | reverse complement strand
TAACTTCTTTTTCACTATACCCAGCTATAGAAAATAATTTATACATTAATTCTGGAATATGGTTTCTTATTGCTCCAGATGATAACTCAATGCCATTGCAAACAATATCATACTGATATGCTTTAATATCTAAAGGTTTATCAAAATTTAATTCTTTGATATTACCTTGAGGCATTGAAAAAGGATTATGACTAAAGATAATTTTTTTAGTATTTTCATCAAATTCGTACATTGGATAATCGACAATCCAACAAAAAGCAAATTGATCTTTATCAACAATATCTAACTCTTTAGCTATTTTATCTCTTGCTAAAGAGAGAATCTTTTCAATTTCCTTCTCTTTTCCACATGCAAGAAAAACACTGTCACCAATTTCCACATTACAGTTTTTCATTAATTCTTTAAGTGAGTCTTCACCAAAAAATTTACCAACTGGACCTTTTCCTTTAATCTCTTTATCTTTTTCTAAGGTAAAATAAGCTAAACCAGAAGCACCCTGCTCTTTTGCCCATTTATCGATATTATCAAAAAAACTTCTTGGTTGATCTTTCGTATTTTTAGTAATTATTGCTCTTACTATAGAACCTGATTTTACTAATTTTTTAAATATATCAAATTTGACATCATCTCTTTTAAACAAATCAGTGACTTCTTGTATAATTAATGGATTTCTTAAATCTGGTTTATCAGTTCCATATTTTTTCATTGACTCTTCGTAAGGAATCCTCAAAAATTTTTCATGCATAATTTTTTTTGAAGAAAACTGTTTAAATAAATTTACCATCAGTTTCTCTACTATTTTAAAAACATCCTCTTGTTCAACAAAAGACATTTCTAAATCTAATTGATAAAATTCCCCTGGGCTTCTATCTGATCTAGCGTCTTCGTCTCTAAAACAAGGTGCAATCTGAAAATATTTATCAAATCCTGACACCATTATAAGTTGCTTAAATTGTTGAGGTGCTTGGGGTAAAGCATAAAATTTTCCAGGGTTCAATCTACTTGGTACCAAAAAATCTCTTGCTCCTTCTGGACTTGAAGATGTTAATATTGGGGTTTGATACTCTAAAAAATCTAATTTTAACATTTCAGACCTTATAAAAGAAATTACTTTTGATCTTAAAATTATATTTTTATGCATTTCTTCCCTTCTAAGATCCAAAAATCTATATTTAAGTCTTATATCCTCAGGGTAGTCTTGCTCACCAAACACTGGCATTGGTAGTTCTTTCGCTTCAGATAAAACTTCGACAGACTCTATTGAAATTTCAATTTTACCGGTCATTAAATCCTCATTTTCAGTTCCAACTGATCTTTTGACTACCTTACCGCTTATTCGAAGAACAGACTCTGGTTTAGATCTTTCTAAAACTGGAAAATAATTATTACTATTTTCAATAACGCATTGCGTCATTCCATAATGATCTCTCAAGTCTATAAATAATAAATTTCCGTGATCTCTTTTTCTGTGCAGCCAACCAGAAAGACGAACATTTTGATTAACTTCTTTATCAGTTAATTCTGAACAATTATGAGTTCTATATTTATTCATTGTTTAGTACTTTTTTTATTAAATTAATATTAATTGATTTGCCAGAAGATAAAGACAATTCATCTACTTCTCTCAAAAATTTAAACAATTTTTCATAAGATCTTTCTACATTATTAATAATGAAATCAGATAATTTAGGATTAACACTTATCTGTTTATCGGATAGTATCTTTGATATAATTACCTTTAATAAATCATCAGTAGGCAAGTCGATTCCTATATATATGAAGCTATTCATTCTAGATCTAAGATCTGTTAGTTTAAATTTTACATTTTTTATAGTGGGAACAGAATTAATTAATACATAATTTTCTAATTGCTTGGATTGATTTAAAATTGAGTAAAACAACTTTTCTTCGATATTATTATCAAAACTATCAATTATCAAACAGTCAAGATTATTTAGATCTTGAATTATTTTATTATCAATATTTTTTGCATCTATAATTTTAATTTTTTTTATTTTTTTTTCTAAAATTTTAGCTAAATGTGTTTTACCTGAACCAGATGCTCCAAATATATTTAACCATTTTCCTGGCCATCTTGGCCAACTTTCTATTAATTTATAAGCAGAAAAATTATTACTAGATACAAAAAAATCTTGCTCAAAATATTTTTTTGAAAAGGGAAATTTAAAAATAAGTTGATCCATTTTATAATGTTCTTATAATCCAAAGATCATTTACTAATTGTAAATCTATTTTTTCTTCGTTTAGTTTAATAATTAATTTTTCTAATTTACCTAAATATTTAATCCTTAATTTCATATAATCTTTATTAAATTCTTTCACATAAATTTTTTCAATTAAATCGATATTTTTTACCCTTAGGTTTAGCTGAACTAAATTATTTTTTTTATTAAGGTTAAATCTAGTATTTAAAAAGTGTGGAGTTCTAATATCTACTAAGTTTTTCGACTTTACTAAATTTATCAACTCCTTTTTTGAGTCGATAATAATTTTTTCATAAAATTTACTAATATTATTTATTTCCTTATCTAGGATTAAGCTTTTAAAAATATTTTTTCCTTGTATTAAAGTTTTGATATAAATTTTTTTTTTTATGGCTTTATTATCTTCGATAATAACTAAAGCCAAATTTTTATTTTCATATTCTTCAAATAAATTAATTAATTCTAAATTTATTAGATTATTTTTATTATCGTTTATATTTTTAATAATTTCAATTCGCTCTTGAGGTAAAATAAATTCTATAAAATCTTGTTCATAAACTTTGTTCCAATTTTCATAAAAGAAATTATTATTAAAAATAAAAATTTCATTTCCTTTTATCAATAATGGTAAAATATATAATTCTTTATCTGATACCTCAGAATACGAAAGACCTCGGTTATAAAATAAATCGTGTATTTTATCTTTATCAAACGTGATGCTAAAATTTATAAATTCTTTTTTATTTTCTTCATTTAAAATATTTTTAAGTTGGTAATAAGAAACTAGTTGTTTAATCAAAGGAAGATTCAAATCTGATACTTTATCCTTATCTGCATCTACTAAGATTTTGGCGACTAGTAAATTAAACCCTTTTTTAATAGCTTGGTCTACAAGAATACTATTTTCGATATTATTTTTTTTTTCTATTTGAATATTATTAACATTAAATAAGTTATTTTCTGATAAAAGAGTTTCAGTTTTTAAAAAAACAATTAAAATAAAAATTATTTGCTTATATAATTTCATAAAAAATAATTACCAATTTATAAATGAAAAAAAACGAAAATAGTTATAAAAAAAGCGGTGTAAACATCTCTTTAGGAAATGAACTTGTTAAACATATATCTAAAATATCAAAAAAAGATGTCAAAAAGACGAAGGGCTTAAACCAAATAGATCAAATAGGAGGTTTTGGCTCTCTATTTGATATTAGTAATATCAAAATTAAGGACCCAGTGATAGTTTCATGTACCGATGGAGTTGGAACTAAAATTGACTTAGCTAATAAGTTTAAAAAATTTGACACAATTGGAATTGATTTAGTTGCAATGTGTGTAAATGACTTAATTGTTCAAGGGGCTAAGCCGTTATTTTTTTTAGATTATATTGCTGTTGGAAAATTAAATTTAAATAAAACTAAAAAAATCTTAAAGGGTATCTTTAAAGGATGTAAAATATCTGATTGTAAACTTATTGGTGGTGAGACAGCAGAAATGCCAGGCATTTACACTAAAGATAAATTCGACTTAGCAGGTTTTAGTGTTGGTATAGTATCAAAAAAAAAAATTTTAGATAAAAACAAAGTAAAGAAAAGTGATATTATTTTGGCGATACCCTCTAATGGAATACATTCAAATGGCTATTCATTAGTGAGAGCGATATTAAAAAAAAATAAAATACCTATTAATTTAAAGAAAGAGATACTGAAACCCACTAGAATTTATACTAAAGAAATTTTAAAAATAACCGATAAAAATCTTATTAATGCAGCATCACATATTACAGGGGGTGGTTTAATTGAGAATTTAATGAGATCTGTACCAAAAGATCTAACTTTAAATATTGATCTTTCAAAAATAAAAATATCAAAAATATTTAAATGGCTTAAAAGTAAAAATATATCAGATGAAGAAATGATTAAAACTTTTAATTGCGGTGTTGGTTTTTGTTTAATTGCTTCTAAAAAAAATATTCTAAAGATAAAAAAATTTTTTCCTAAAAAAATAACACCTTATGAAATTGGCTATATTTCACAAGAAAAAGTAAAAATTAATTTATCTAGATCTTTAAAATGGTAAAAAGAAAAACCTGTGTTTTTATATCAGGAAAAGGTTCAAATCTTAAAAATCTTATTTCTTATTCAAGAGATAGCAGTTTTCCAATAAAAATAAGCTTAGTAATTAGCAATAACAGAAACGCTAGCGGAATTAATTTTGCTAAAAAATATAAAGTACCCTATATTTTAATAAATACTAAAATTAAAAGTCATGAAAATAAGATATTAATGAGTCTTAAAAAATATAAAATTTCTTTTATTTGTCTGGCGGGTTATATGAAAATTATTTCAAAAAACTTAATAAGGTATTACGAGGGAAAAATTATAAATATTCATCCGTCCTTACTTCCAAAATTTAAGGGTCTTAATACTTTTTCTAGAATGTTAGAAAAAAATGAGACTAAAGGAGGATGCACTGTTCATTTTGTAAACGACAAATTAGATAGTGGAATTAAGATTATTCAAAAATTTTTTTTTATTAAATCTGGTGATAATGAAATCATTTTAAAGAAAAAAACTCAAAATTTGGAGTATAGAGCTTTTCCGGAGGCAATTATAAAAATCTTTAGAGATATTTAATTCTTAAAAAAAAATTCTATTTCTTTTTTAGCATTATCTACTGAGTCAGAACCATGAACTGAATTTTTATCAATTGAAATTCCGTACATTTTCCTAATTGTGTTTTCGTCAGCATCTTTAGGATTTGTGGCACCCATTAATTTTCTATTACTTAAAACTGCATTTTCACCCTCTAAAATCATAACAATTATTGGTCCAGATGATAAATAAGCGCATAAATCATTATAAAAGGGTTTTGATTGATGAACTTTATAAAACTCCGATGCTTCCTCTTTGGTAATATGAATTTTTTTACTGTCCTTAATATTAAGGTTGTTTTTTTTGAAAAAATTTTTAATTTCTTCAGCTAAATTTCTCTCAATAGCGTCTGGTTTTATTATAGATAAAGTTTGTTCCATGTTATTCGTAATTTTCCTCTATTAACTGATTTAATAATCTTACTCCAAATCCTGTAGCACCGCCTGAATTCAAAGCCCCTCCATATTTTGAAAAAGCCATACCTGCAATATCTAAATGTGCCCATGGAGTTTTATTTAAAACAAACCTCTGTAAAAATTGAGCTGCTGTAGTTGATCCTGCGCCACCTACGTAATTTATATTTTGCATATCCGCATTTTTAGAATTCATAAGTTTATCGTAATTTTTATGAAGTGGCATTCTCCACAGTTTCTCCTCAACTTTTTCACCGGCATTTGAAATTTGTTTAGACAATTTATCATCATTGGAAAAAAGTCCTGCATATTCTGAACCTAGACAAACTATAATTGCACCTGTTAAAGTTGCTAAATCAACCATAAATTTTGGTTTAAATTTTTTCTCAGTAAATGTTAATGCATCAGCTAAAACCAATCTTCCCTCAGCATCTGTGTTTAAGACCTCTATAGTTTTACCGCTATAAGATTTAACAATATCTCCAGGTCTTTGAGCAACTCCACTCACCATGTTTTCTACAAGTCCTACTACGCCTACAGCATTAACTTTAGCTTTTCTTAGTGCTAAGCTTTTCATTAAACCAACAACTGCAGCTGAGCCTGCCATATCGTAGGTCATATCTTCCATAAATCTTGCAGGTTTTAATGAGTATCCACCTGTATCAAATGTAACTCCTTTACCAACAAATGCTAAAGGTTTAGAATTATTTTTTGCTCCATTCCATTCCATTGTCACAAGATACGATCCTCTTACACTACCCATTCCAACACCTAACAAAGCATTCATACCAAGTTTTTTTAATCTTTTTTTGTCGTATATATTGATTTTCAAACCATCTTTTTTAAGTGATTTTAATCTTTTAGAATACTCGTCTGGATGAAGAATATTTCCTGGCTCAGAAACTAAGTCTCTTGCATAAAAAGTTCCCTCTTCTAATGCTTTAAATTTTAATTGAGTTTGAAGTGAGGGTTTGTTTTTATTTCCTGAAATATTAACAGATATAACTCTAGTTTCTTTTTTAGTTTTATATTTATTGAATTTATAGGACTTTAATTTCAATCCATGTAGAAAATGACCTATAAAATTTTCAGATTTTCCAACCAGGCTGTCAGAGTTAATAAAATACTCACTACTTTTTCCATAGTTTACACGCCCATAAAATTCGGCACCTAAATTTTCTATGTCAAAATTTTTTAAATCTTTTTTTATAGAAATTAAAAATATCTTTTTTTTTGAATTTACCTCGAAAACAAAGATATTTTTTTTTAAATCACTAGTTTTCAATAAATCATTTATGTAAGAAAACTCGGAGTTAGTAATATATTTTTTTAAATGTGCCGTATTAAATTTATCATTAACAAATAAAACAGTATTAGATAAAATTTTAGTGTTAGCTTTTTTAGAATAATTAATTTTAATAGTCATGAAATTTTAAATGCTCCTTAGTATAATTAAGGCTTTATAAGTTCAAACGCATGATTTTTCAAAGGTAATTTTGTCATTATTCACTCTTAAGTTGAATTAATTATGCGAATGCATTATCTATATACATTATATTCCAATGCTTCAAAACAAAATTTACAATAACTACCTGTTAGAAATTTTAAAAACATTTTTAACTATAGTATTTGGACTATCTATAATTGCTTTTACGGTAAGAGCGGTAAACTTTTTAGAATTAATAGTTGATAGCGGCTATTCGCTATCTATATATTTTCAATATTCAATATTAAATATCTTTGGTTTAGCGCCAAAATTTTTTCCTCTCGCTTTCTTAGTTTCTATTGCTATTTTTATAATAAAACACAATAATAATAGTGAATTTATCATTTTGTGGACAGCAGGTGTCAAAAAAATTAAAATCACTAATTTGCTGTTGTATTCATCTTTAATTGTAACATTTTTCTATTTTATTTTTTCTATTTACTTAACACCACTAGCTTTAAACAAATCAAGATACTTATTAAGTCAAAGTCAATATAACTCATTTTTACCTACTGTTAGGCCTCAACAATTTTCAGATTCATTCAAGGGCCTTACTTTTTTTGTTGAAAAAAAAATAAATAATGAAATTAAAAATATTTTCTTACACGATACTAGTAACAATTTAAAAAACTTTTCTTCTAGTGTAAAAAATGTTGGAGATACTTCAATAATTGCTGAAAAAGGATTTGTAAATAATAAATCATTATTTTTAATTAATGGACAAATAATATCACATAAAAAAAATTCTGAAGAAAATGAATTAATTACATTTTCGGAATTAAATATCGATCTAAATAGACTTAATACAACTGTAATTAAAGATTATAAATTACAAGAAACATCGACTTTTAAACTTTTAAATTGTTTTATAAATAAAAATATAGATTTAAAAATTTGCGACAATGAGACTAAAAAAGAAATAATACCAATTTTGATAAGACGTATAATTTTGCCGTTATATATTCCAATAATTTCATTAATTTGTTCATTCTTATTATTTAAGAAAAAAAATTTTTTTTCAAATCAATTTTTTATATTTATCTATAGTTTTATTTTATTAATACTTCTAGAATTGATAATAAAATATACTGGTACTAATGCACTTTTAAGATCTTTTTTTCTTATGATGCCAGTAATGTTATTTATATCGTTATACCCAATAATTAATCATAAATCGTCTAAATAAAAAATGAATAATATAATTTTTAACTACCTTTTAAAAAACTTTTTAAAAAATTTTACTATTGTTTTGCTTGTGTTTTACTGTTTTGGTGTAATTTTAAATTTATTTGAAGAAGTTGAATTTTTTAAAAATACTAACGTAAATATTTTAATGCCCTTTTTACTTACAAGTATTTTCGTCCCTAGCTTAATAATTAAATTGCTCCCATTTATAATATTTATCTCAAGTATATGGTTCATGGTAAAAATAAGAAATAATAAAGATTTACTAACTCTAAAAATTTATGGTTATTCAAATTTGAAAATTTTTTCGATTTTAGCTCTAACTTCTTTTTGTTTAGGATGGTTGGTGTTATTCTTAATAAATCCAATTACTTCTTCTCTTGTTAAATATTATGAAAAAACAAAATCAAACTATGCTCGCGACATAGACCATTTAGTGACCTTTAATAAAAATGGGCTTTGGATTAAAGATATTTTCAACAATAAAGAAAGAATTATTACCGCAAAGACTTTAGAAGATAATAATATTTTTGAAATTAAAATTTTTGAATTAAATAAAAATTTTAATATAAAAAGAAAAATTATCTCAAAAAAAGCTAATATAAAATCTAACATATGGATACTAGAAGACGTTAAAATTTTTGCGTTTGAGGGGGCTGTAGTTAAACAGGAAGACCTAGACGTTTATAAAATTAAGTCTATTTATAATTATGACAAAATCATCAATTTATTTAATAACTCGGACACATTATCTTTCTTTGAAATATTAACTAGTTTTAGTAAAATGCAAGATAGTGGTTATAATAAACAAATATTGAAAGAAAGTTTGCATTCAATGATGACGTTGCCTTTTTATTTATTTTTGATGACCGCTTTAGCCTCAATTCTAACTTTACACACAATGAAAAGTTCTGAAAATGTGAGATTCATCATTATTGGTTTAATTTTAACCGTTTTAATATATTACTTTAAAGATCTCTCTTTTGCTCTTGGTAAAACAGACAGAATTCCTCTAATCTTGTCTATTTGGACACCTATAATAGCCTTAAGCTTTTTCACAATCATTGGAGTTATTCAAATAAATGAAAAATAATTTTAAAATATTTTTTTTTTTTATTTATTTTTCCAGCAATGTTTTTGCTGAAGATATTTCTATTTCTGCAAAAAATGTTTCAATAGATAAGATCAGGGAAGTCTCAATTTTTAAAAAAGAGGTTGTTGTTAAAACAGAAAACAAAACTATAGAAAGTGAATTTGTAGAATATTCTAAAAAAAAAAGTTTTATGGTAATAAAAGATAATATTTTGGTCACAGATGATAAAAAAAATATTATAAAAGCAGATTATGCTGAATATTTTGAAGATACAAAGATTCTTAAAACAAAAGGAAAAACAATAATTGAAACTGGAGAAAAATATATTCTAGTTGGTGAAGATTTTACATTAAATAATAAAGATAGAATAATAAAATCTGATAAAAAATCTATATTAGAGGATGAAGATGGAAACAAAATTTTTCTAGACAATTTTGAATATCATGATGAAAAAAAAATTTTCAAATCAATTGGACTTATTAAAATTCAAGATAAAGAAAACAATAATTATGAATTAACTCAAATTTATATAGACACAAAAGAAAAGGAAATTTTAGGGACAGATTCTAAAGCATTTTTAAATGCAAAAAATTTTAAAGTTGATGATAGAAATAATCCAAGAGTATTTTCTAATACTGTTAATATAAAAAAAGAAAAAAGCAGATTTGACAAAAGTATTTTTACATTATGCGGGTATAGACAAAATGATGGTTGTCCTCCTTGGACTATACAATCAAAACAGATGCTACATGATAATCTTAAAAAAACGATTTACTATAAGAATGCTTTAGTGAAGTTTTTTGATATACCAATATTTTACTTCCCATATCTTTCCCACCCAGATCCAACTGTTGATAGAAGATCTGGTTTTCTACCGCCCACAATGTACGACTCAAAAAATTTAGGTAGCGCTGTATCTGTACCATATTTTTTTGATTTAGGATTAGACAAAAATTTTACTTTTACAAATAGGTTATATGTTTCGGAAAATCCTTTGTTTTTTGGTGAGTATAATCAAGCTTTCAAAAATTCTAATTTGTTAACTGATTTTGGTTATACCGCGGGGTATAAAAATACAAGTGAGTCTAAAACTAAAGGTGATAAATCTCATTTTTTTGGAAAATTTGTAAAAAATTTCAGAAGTAAAAATAATTTTGAGAATACTTTAAACCTTTCCATGCAAGAAATTTCGGATGATAAATATCTTAAATTATACAAAATTAAATCTAATTTAGTAGACTACAATATTGATAACTTAGAAAAATCAATTAATTCCACTCATGTTAAAGATGATTTATTTTTTGGCTTTAATGCTAGTGTTTATGAAACATTAAAAAATAATTATAATGATAAATATGAGTATATTTTACCTGAATTAACTTTGAATAAAAATTTACTCTCAAACGAAAAATTTGAAAGTATAGAATTAAGTTCAATTTATAAATTACATAATTACGACACTAATAAGTTAACTAATTTTCTCGTTAATGACATTGATCTAAATTCAAATGAGATTAAATTAAATAATGGGTTAAGCACTAAAATAATGGCAAATATTAAAAATATTAATTATGAAAGTAAAAATATTGATATCTACAAAGATGAAGCTACTGTTGAGGTTTATAGTGCATTAGGAATACTTTCAGAAATAAATTTTCAAAAAAATAGTGATAATGCTAAACATCTTTTAAAACCGAAAATGCTAGTTCGTCTAGCTCCCGGAAGTATGAGAAAGGAGTCAAGTGGCACAAGGCTTAACCCTTCAAATGCTTTTAGTATGAATAGAATTTCTGATATTAATAACTATGAGACTGGTTTAAGCGGAACTATAGGATTTAATTACAAAATTAAAAATAAAAATAATTTTGAGAAATTTAATTTTTCACTTGCGCAAGTAATTAATGAAAGACAAAATAATAAAATGCCAGATAAGACAAGTTTAAATGAGAAGCTGTCTGATTTAGTAGGATCAAATAATTACAAATTCAACGAAAATTTTGAACTTCAACATAATTTTTCAATAGATCAAAATTACAATGATATAAATTACAATGAAATTGGTACAAAATATGTTTACAACTCGTTTAGTATGGATTTGGATTATTTAAGTGAAAAAAAACATATAGGCAATCAAGACTACTTTAAAACCGAATTAAATTTAAAAAATAAAGATAAAGGACTTTTATCTTTTAAAAATAAAAGAAATTTGGTTACCAACTCTTCAGAATTTTATAATTTAAGTTATGAATACATAAATGATTGCCTACGTGCTGGTCTTGTTTACCGTAGAGAATTTTATAATGATTCCGAATTAGAGGCGGAAAACTCCTTAATGTTTAAATTAACACTTGTGCCATTCGCTAATATTAATAGTCCTAAACTCGATTAATGAAAAAAATTTTTTTTTTTATTTGTTTTGCTTTAAGTATTACATTAATTTTTGAAAAATCTGATGCTTCTACTGTTAATACAATAGTTGTTAAAGTTGGTAACAAAGTTATAACTAATTATGAAGTTAAAAATAAGATATTAACAACCCTCATTAATTCAAATAAAGATATAAATCAGAAAAATATTGATTTGATTAAATCTCAAACATTAGAAAATTTAATTATCTTAAGATTAAAACAAATTGAACTAAATAATTATAAAATTAAATTAGATAAAGAAAAAGTAAATTTATACTTAAATCAATTGTCTGGAAATAATATTGAAAATCTAAAAAAAAAATTTACAACTTTTAGTATAAATTTTGATTATTTTGTAGAAGAAATAACTACTGAATTAGAATGGCGAGAATTCATATATAAAAAATATTCAAGGAAAATAGAAATTGATCATCAGACTAACGACGAAGAAATTGAAAAAATAATTGAAGCTAATTTAGAATTGAAAGAAATTAATTTATCAGAAATAGAAATTTTTCATAATAATAAAGAAAATGATACAGTAATATCTAAAATTTTACTAGAGATTGATAAGAACGGGTTTGAAGACACTGCTCTGAAATTCAGCAACTCAAGCTCTTCCTCTAATAAAGGGAATTTGGGTTGGATTAGTTCGAACTCTTTATCAAAAGAAATTTTTAATATTATTAATAAACTTAAGCTAGGTCAAATTAGTGAGCCGATAATTAAGCCAAATAGTATATTATTTTTAAAATTAAACGATGAAAGAAAAGTTTCAGCAAATGAAATTGATAAAGAAAATTTAAAAAGAAATCTAATTAATACAAAAAAGAATGAAATATTTAATTTATATTCAAATAGTTACTTGTCAAAGCTTCGAAACGAACATTTAATAGAATATTACTAATGAGAAAAAAAATTATTCTTGTGACAGGTGATCCTAATAGTATAAATTCTGAATTAATTTATAAATCTTGGAAAAAATTAACCAACAGTACTAAAAGTGATCTATTTTTAATATCTAATTTCGATTTATTAAGCGCACAATTTAGAAAGTTAAATTATAATATTAGTTTGAAAAGAGTAGACAATATTTCTAGTCATTTCAAAATTAAAAATACTATTAAAATTTTAAATATTGATTTAAGATTTAAAGACCCTTTTAAAGTGCCCAAAAAGTCAGCTACAAAATTTGTTTGGGACTCTTTAAATTTGGCGCACAAATTAGGCCTCCAAAAAAATGTTGCTGGAATTATTAATTGTCCAATTAATAAAGAACTATTAAAAAAAAAACATGTTGGCGTAACCGAATATTTTGCATCTAAATGCTCAATTAAAGATGATTCAGAAGTAATGGTGATTAAAAGTAATAATTTAATGGTATCACCTATAACCACTCATGTAGATATCAAGTCAATATCTAAGAGAATTAAAAGGAGAATAATAGTAAAAAAAGTTAAAACAATTAATAAGTGGTACAAAGCAAAATTTTCAAAAAAACCTAAAATTGCACTACTTGGGTTAAACCCACATAACGGGGAACTAAGAAAATTATCAGAGGAATATAAAATAATTATACCTGCTGTAAATTACATTCAAAAATTTAATATTGATTTAAAGGGTCCTTTCGCATCGGACACTATTTTTATTAATGATTATAAAAAATACGACATAATTGTAGGTATGTACCATGATCAAGTTCTTTCACCTTTCAAAGCTTTATTTAAATTTGACGCAATAAATTTAACTTTAGGATTAAAATACGTTAGGGTTTCTCCCGATCATGGCGTAGCTAATGACAAAATTTTGCTAAAAAAATCAAATCCAATAAGTTTATTAAAATGTATAAAATACATTAAAGATTCCAAATGATTTTATGAAAAAATCATTAGGTCAAAACTTTCTTATAGATAGAAATATTACTAAAAAAATATGTAATCTAATAAATTTTAAGAATAAAAATGTTTTAGAGATTGGGCCTGGCAATGGTGCTTTAACAGAGGAAATACTAAAAAAAAAACCTAAATCTTTAACTTTAATAGAGAAAGACGATCAATTAATTTCTTTCTTAAAAAAAAAATATTCATCTGATAAATCAATTAAAATTATATGTTCAGATATTTTAAAATTTGATTTAACAAAAATAAAAAAAGATAAATTAATAATTTTAGGGAATTTACCTTACAACATTTCCTCTCAAATACTTGTAAAAATATTAAAAAATTTAAGTTCAAAATTTATAATTGATGATTTAGTTTTGATGTTTCAAAAGGAATTAGGTGAAAAAATAATAGGTCAGTTTAAATCTAAAAGTTACGGTAGGTTATCAATTATAACAAACCTCAAATTATATGTTTTAAAAAAATTTTTAGTCTCTTCAAATTGTTTTTTTCCAAAACCTAAGGTAACCTCTATGGTGATACATTTCAAAATTAAAAAAACAAATAAATTTAATATTAAACAAATAGATAATTTAGAGAAGGTCACGAATATTTTATTTTCTAATAAAAGAAAAATGATAAATAAAAATATAAAAAAAATACTTAATAAAGAGAAACTTACTCAAATCCCAAAGTTAAAACTTAATTTAAGACCAGAAGAAATACATCCTGAAATTTACTATAAAATAACTGAATTGTTTGAAGAAAAATAATTTTTTTTAAAATTTTGAATAATTTTTTCTATATGATTAAAACATACTTCGAGGTTTTTATTAATAATTATATAATCGTAATCTTTCCAATGCATAATATCTTCGTTAAATGAATTGTACCTCTTTTCTACTTCTTCTTTTGTATTTTGGTCTCTTTTTAATAACCTTCTTTTTAATTCATTTTTACTATCTGTTATCAAGAATAGCTTAATTATATTTGAATTTTTGTAATCTGATAATTGTTTCGTGCCTTGCCAGTCAATATCAAATATAATGTCATTCTTTTTTAGTATTTTGTTCACGTTTTTTTTTGATGTTCCGTAATAATTTTCAAAAATTTTAGCATATTCATAGAACTCGTTCTGGTTAATCATCTCTTCAAATTTCTTTTTTGAAACAAAATTGTAATCTACACCATCTACCTCATTTGATCTTGGTGATCTTGTTGTATGTGATACTGAAATATTAATGTTTTGGTATTTTTGTTGTAGTTTTTTTGTTAAAGTAGTTTTTCCAACACCGGATGGGGATGATAAAATTATCATTATATTTTCCCCACTAATTTTCATAAATACTTTTATTGAATCTTTAAACTTTAGCTCGATTTACTTTCAATAAACTTAATTGCATCGCCAACTGTTAAAATTTTTTCTGCTTCGCTATCTGATATTTCTGAGCCAAATTCTTCCTCGAAAGCCATTACTAACTCAACTGTATCTAAGCTATCTGCCCCAAGATCATCAATAAAGCTTGCTTCTTCGGTTACTTTCTCCTCATCAATACCTAAATGATCGGCAACTATTTTTTTTATTTTTCCTTTAATATCTTCTGACATGAAATCCTTTCTTAAATATATATTTTCTTAATAGATTATTAATAAGAATTGTCAAGCCATATACATCCCACCATTAACATGAATGGTTTCGCCATTGATATACCTTGCCATGTCGGACGCTAAAAAAGCTACACAGTTTGATACATCGTCACCAGTTCCAAGATCTCCAGATGGAATTTTACTTATTAGCATTTTTTTGAAGTCATCGTTTATTTTATCTGTCATTTCAGTTTTTATAAATCCGGGTGAAACGCAATTAATATTAATATTTTTTTTGGCATACTCTATTGCTAGACTCTTTGAGAATGCCACAATGCCTGCTTTAGAAGCTGAATAGTTCGCCTGACCTAAGTTTCCTGTATGACCTACTATTGAAGTGATATTTATTATTTTTCCAATTTTATTTTTAAGCATTTTTTTTATAGAATATTTACACATTAAAAAAGTTGAAGTTAAATTTACATCAAGAACCTTTTTCCAATTTTCCTCTGTTAATCTTATGGAAATATTGTCTAAAGTTATCCCTGCGTTATTTACTAAAATATCTAACCCATCCAATTTTTTATAAATATTTTCAACAAAATTTTCAATTTTATCATGTTCCTCTAGTTTAAATTTTTCAACTATTACATTTGGATAGTTTTTTTTAATATCGTTAAGCTTTTGTTCATTAGTTCCGGTCGCTATAATCGAACAACCAAAATCATTAAATTTCTTAATTAAAGATTTTCCAATTCCTCCAGTGGCTCCTGTAATCAAAATTTTTTTATTTTTTAAATTCATGTTTAAAATTTTTAATATCAGTAATTGAATTGATTGAAAAGCAATTTACATCTTTGAGTGTTCTTTTTACCATTCCTATAAGTGCCTTGCCAGGGCCTATTTCAACATAATTTTTAACTCCCTCTCTCTGCATATTAATTATGCTTTGCCTCCATTTTACTGTCGAAAAAATTTGATCAACTAATAATCTTTTAATTTTGTCGGGATTCAGTTCCGGGTAAGCAGTTACATTATTTACAATCTCATATAAGGGTTTATTAAACCTAGTATTATTTATTTTATCTTTCATAATATCGGCTGCAGTTTTCATCAATGAGCAATGAAATGGTGCACTTACTTTGAGTGGAATTGATTTAATTTTCTTTTCTCTTAGTAGTGATTGGAAGAGTTCAACTTTTTCTTTATTTCCGCTAATGATCACTTGGCCATTTGCATTATCATTTGCAATTTCGCAAACTCCTTTGTCTTCTTTTTTTGATTTCAATAAATCCAATATTTCATCTAGTTTCATTCCGAGCACTGCTATCATGCTGCCCTTTCCAACTGGTACTGCTTCCTGCATTGCTTTACCTCTCTCATGTAACAGATATAAAGCATCCTTAAAATTTAATGAATTGGAGCAGACTAAAGCACTATATTCACCTAGGGAGTGTCCTGCAAAATACTTAAATAAATTAAAATCAAAGTTAAATTCATCTTTAAGAACTCTAAAAATTGAATAACTAACTGTTAGAATTGCAGGTTGTGTATTTCTGGTCAATTGCAATTTGTCTTCTGGTCCCTCTAAAATTATTTTAGAAATTGGAAAGTTTAATTTTTCATCTGCGTCTTTAAATATTTTTTTTACAATTTCAAAATTATTATAAAATTCTACACCCATGCCTACTAGTTGTGAGCCCTGTCCTGGAAATAATAAAGCGTACATTTATAAGTTTATTTAACAATTATTACTGTTGATATAATTATTCATTATAGTATAAACCAATTTTTATAAATAAATATTAAACTTAATTAACACATTAAAACATGGCTTTTTACGAAAACACTATTGTAGCTAAACAAGATTTGGCGGAAAAAGATTTAAAGACTTTAAAAGAGAGATACAATGAAATTATTAATAAATCTTCCGGTAAAGTTATTAAAATAGAGGAATGGGGTTTGCTTAATTTAGCTAATAAAATTAAAAATTATAAAAAAGGTTTTTTTATTCATTTTAAATTTGAAGGAAACAAAAAAACTCTTGGTGAGATCGAAAAAAAAATTAAAATTGACAGAACAATTATTAGACATTTAACTGTAAAATATAAAAAATTAGATACGGAAAATGAATTTTTCAAAAAAAGCTGATTGAAATGAAAAGAAAAAATAAAAAATTTCAAAAAAAAGGAAATAACTCATTAAATAAACTAAGTTTATTTCAAAAAAACAGTAAGTTTTCAAAAAAATGTCCCTTATCTGTAAAGAACGCGCCTATAGTTGATTATAAAAACATAAGCGTACTAAAAAACTATATATCTGATAATGGAAAAATTGTTTCATCAAAAATTTCATCAGTATCATTTGGTAAACAAAAAAAATTAACTAAAGAAATAAAAAAAGCCAAAATTTTAGGATTATTGTAAAATGGAAATTATTTTATTAGAAAATATTCTTAATCTAGGAAATATTGGAGATAAGGTAACGGTTAAAAATGGTTATGGTAGAAACTTTCTTTTAAAAGAGGGCAAGGCATTAAGATTTAATAAAGATAATTTAGAATTTGTTAATAAAAGAAAAGACGAATTAAACAAAAAGAATAATGAATTAAAAAGTAAATTTAAAGAAATAGCCAAAATTATAAATAATCAAACTTTTACCTTTTTCAAAGAATGTAAAGAAAATGGGGAACTGTATGGATCCATAAAACCAAAAGAAATTACAAATCTAATAAAAGAAAAAAATAATGTAGAAGTAGTTCCTTCACAAATAATTTTAAAACAAGATTTAAATAAGACAGGCTTATTTAAAGTAGATATTAACTTTCACTCAGAAGTAAAAGCACAAATCTCTATCAAGATAGATAAGATTCAGTCGAAATAACTTTTCCACAGACATACAAAAAAAGTGTGTAACTTTTTTCTTTGATGTGAATTTTCTTTCTCTTAATATATCAATGTGGAAGATATCAAAACTGTTCAAAATACTCATGAAAATAAGCAGCCTTCTAATTTAGAGGCTGAACAGGCGCTTCTTGGATCCATTCTTGTAAATAATGACATTATAGATGAAGTATCCACTTTGGTTAGTGCAAATATATTTTTTGATCCAGCACATATTAAAATTTATGAAGTTATTGAAAGTCTTAATAATAAAGGGATGATCGCTAATCCAATAACGATAAAAAATTTTTTCGAAAAAGATAATATGCTTAATGAAGTAGGTGGAACTGAATATTTGGTTAAACTTACAAGGTTTTCGAGCTCTGTAAAACAGGCGATTGATTATGCTAAAATTATTCATGAAATGTATCTTAGAAGAGAGTTAGTTCAAATTTCTGACAATTTATCTCATGATACTCTTAATGCGAATTCTCAAGAGCAAAATGCAGAAAATATTATTGAAAATACAGAAAAATCTCTTTTTGATTTAGCTGAAAGAGGAAGTTTCTCACAATCGTTTTTAAAATTTAATCAAGCTCTAGATCAAACAATTGAGATGGCAACTCTCGCTATGCAAAATGATCAAGGATTAGTTGGTGTTCCTACTGGCCTTACAGACTTAGATGAAAAATTAGGTGGTCTACACAAATCAGATTTAATAATTTTGGCGGGAAGACCGTCGATGGGTAAAACAGCTTTAGCTACTAATATTGCCTATAACGCAGCTCAACATATTCTTAAAAGACAGGAAAAATCATCAATAGCTTTTTTTTCTTTGGAAATGTCATCTGAACAATTATCAACTAGAATTCTCTCGGAACAGGCAAGAATTAAGTCTGATGATATAAGACGTGGAAAAGTTACGGAAGAAGAAATTAATAGATATATTGAAACCTCGAGAAATATTTATAACTTACCTTTATACATAGATGAAACTCCAGCAATAACTATAGCTACTTTGAGTAATAGAGCCAGAAGAATAAAAAGATTATTCGGATTAAGTTTAATTGTTGTAGATTATATACAGTTAATGAGATCTAGCTCCAATAGAAACGAAGGAAGAGTACAAGAGATTTCTGAAATCACTCAAGGTTTAAAAGCACTAGCGAAAGAACTATCGGTGCCAGTTCTGGCATTATCTCAACTATCGAGAGCTGTGGAACAACGAGATGATAAACAACCACAATTGGCTGACTTAAGAGAGTCAGGATCAATTGAGCAAGATGCTGATGTTGTAATGTTTGTTTTCCGAGAAGCCTATTACCTAGAACGAAAACAGCCAAAGTTAGGTTCTATTGAGCATGCTGAATGGCAATCAAAAATGAATGATGTTAACGGCTTAGCAGATATAATTTTAGGAAAGCAAAGACATGGTCCTACAGGTACTGTCAAAGTAGAGTTTGAGGGAATTTACACAAAATTCAAAGATTTAAGCAAAAATTAACCTCAATTTTTTCTTTAGTTATAATAAAATTAAGATATATCTGAAATGTTCTCATGTTTGCTTCTATTTATAAAAAAATTGTAATAGATTTTTCGAAATTAACACTTTTTTTAATACTATTAATTGTTGCCTTTTCTCTTTACCAATCAAAAAATTTTAATCTGGATGCCTCGTCTGACGCGCTCTTACTTGAAGGAGATCCTGACCTTAAATACTTAAGAGAGGTAAATCAAACATATGGTTCTAAAGATTTTCTTGTTTTAACATACACACCGGTTTCAAGTTTTACTGAGAAAGAAACTATCCTTAATCTTCAATTACTAAAATCGAAAATCGAAAAACTCTCTTGGGTGGATAGTGTAATAACAGTAATTGATGTACCGCTTTTAAAAAGCACAGATGAAGGACTAATGGAGAGGTTAAAAAATTATAAAACATTAGCTTATCCAGAAATTGACAGAAAAAGAGGTTTTGAAGAAATAATCAATAGTCCTATTTACAAAAATTATGTTATTAGTGAAGATGGTAAAACCTCTGGAGTAGTAATTTATCTTAAGAAGGACGAAAGATTAGCTGAATATATTAAGGTAAAAGATCAATATTATATTCGGTCGAATGAAACAGGACTCTCTAAAGAAGAAAAAGTAAATTACAAAAATTTTATTAAAGAATATGAAGACTATAAAAATTTATATAATATTAGAAATCACCAAAATATTTCTGAGATAAGAGATGTAATTAGTAAATATGGACAAAATGCTAAAATACATTTAGGCGGTATTCCAATGATTGCCGATGATATGATGAGTTATATTAAAAGCGATATTGTAGTCTTTGGAATTGGAGTATTCATTTTTATTATACTAACTCTGTGGTTTATTTTTAAGAATCTCAAATGGGTTGTAATGCCATTATTAGGTTGCTCAACCTCAGTTATAATTATGATTGGTCTATTAAGTTTTTTTGGTTGGAAAGTAACAGTAATTTCATCAAACTTTATTGCTCTAATGCTTATATTAAATATGGCAATGAATATCCACTTAACAGTAAGATTTCTTCAACTAAAAAAAGAGTTTTCACAAATCACAAAGAGTGAAGCTATATTTGAGGCGAGCAAAAAAATGATGCTTCCAATACTTTATACGGTCCTAACAACAATATGTGCGTTTTTATCTTTAGTTTTTAGCGGAATAAAGCCAATAATTGATTTTGGTTGGATGATGACTCTTGGATTAATTGTTTCATTGTTAGTAACATTTTTGTTGTTACCTTCATTAATAAATTTGCTCTCATCAAATAACGAAATAGGTCTTAAAGATACTGAAAAATCCTTTATCACAACCGCTTTGGGCAATTTTACTAAAAATAATAAAATTATAATTTTCGGCTCTACTTTGTTAATTATAATATTTAGTATTGTTGGAATATTTAAGCTCGAGGTAGAAAACAGTTTTATAAATTATTTTGATAAAGAAACAGAAATTTATAAAGGAATGAAGAAAATTGATGATGATTTAGGAGGGACTACCCCGCTGAATATAATTCTTAAATTTCCACCCAAAACTGAAGTTGTTAAAGAAGGGGATGATGAATTTGATGAGTGGGAGGAAGATAACGAAAATGAGGAAGATAAATCCAAATATTGGTTTACAAGAGATAAAATGGACAAAATTATTAAAGTACATGATTATTTAGACTCTCTACCGGAAATTGGAAAAGTTCTTTCTTTTGGATCTATATTAAGAGTAGCAGAAGATTTAAATAAGAAAGAGTTACAGAGTTTAGAAATTGCAGTTTTATATAGTAAAATACCTAAGACAATTAAGAATGAAATAATTTCTCCTTATATATCAGTTGAAAAAGATGAGGCAAGAATAAGTGTAAGAATAAAGGACTCGTTAAAAGATTTGAGAAGGAATGATTTAATTAATAAAATTAATTCTGAATTAAATACTAAGCTTGGGCTAGAAAAAGATGAATATAAACTAGCAGGAGTTCTTATCTTGTTCAACAATTTATTACAAAGTTTATTTAAATCTCAAATACTTACTTTAGGAATAGTAATTCTTGGAATTTTTATTATGTTTTTTATATTATTTAGAAACCTAATAATTTCTTTTATTGGCGTTGTACCTAATTTTATAGCTGCTTTTTTTATCCTAGGAATAATTGGTTCACTAGGAATCCCGCTAGATATGATGACAATAACTATTGCAGCTATAACAGTTGGTATTGCAGTTGATAATAGCATTCATTATATTTATAGGTTCAAAGAAGAATTTCAAAAAATTAATAACTATAATAAAACTTTAGACAGATGCCATAGTACTGTAGGAGTCGCAATTTTAAACACGTCAATCACAATAGTATTTGGTTTTTCGATTTTAGTTTTGTCAAATTTTATACCTACTATCTACTTTGGAGTATTTACTGGAATAGCAATGTTGTTGGCTATGATATCGGTTTTAACTTTGTTGCCAAAATTAATTTTAACTTTCAAACCTTTTGGTAAAGAATTTAGTGAAATTAGATGATTGATAATCTTTTGGAATTCTTTACTAATAATTTAAATCTATTAGATGTTTTTTCTTAATCATCTTAACTTACAATGTAATCCAATCTTTCTTGAAAGGTTTTTCTTTAAGTTTAATTTCATTTATGAAATGGGTTTTATCTACAGTAATTACAATTATTTTAGTCCCGAGATTTCAACCAATAATTAGCGAATATATTCAATCTGAGTTTATAAATAAGATTGGATTAGGAGTAGCTATTTTTATATTTTCTCTTTTTATATTAATAATACTAGGTAAAACTTTAAGTAAAGCGGTAACTTGGACTGGTGTAGGTTCAATTGATAAAGGATTTGGTTTTATATTTGGTTTTTTTAAAGGATATATAGTTTCTGTTTGTTTATTCTCTATC
>MDTB01105785.1_pt1 | contig 22244 bp, 16 predicted proteins | sample 811161 | NCBI WGS metagenome assembly MDTB01 (sample SAMN05326650, study PRJNA326480) | marine metagenome | isolation source: seawater | place: Mediterranean Sea | collected 2009 | reverse complement strand
TTTAAAATTCATTTTTGGGATTCAAAAACATTTGTCTATAAGTTCTATTTCTATTTTAGATTTAATTCCAGAAGAAACGAACCCTTTCATGCTTACAAAAATTGATGACCACTCGTGGGTAACAATTCAAAATATTTGTACGAACAAACTATGATATGGGCATTAAAGAATGCTTGGATAATTCATACAGTCTATCCATGCGTTTAGCCAATGACAAATTATGAGTAGCTACTAGTGCTGAAAGACCACTAGACCTTACCAACGATATCAATATCTCAAATACCAGTTCAGAGGTATTAGTATCTAAATTTCCAGTAGGCTCATCGGCAAGTAATAGAGACGGTTTATTAGCCAGGGCTCTACAAATAGCTACCCGCTGCTGTTCACCACCAGACAGTTCAGCGGGTCGGTGATTTTTACGAGAGTCCAAGCCGACTTGTTTTAGTAACTGAATTGACCTTTCTTCTGCATGGGTTTTTGACACCCCATTACTCCACTGTGGGATACTTATGTTTTCAACCGCCGAAAATTCTGGTAGAAGACGATGTGATTGGTAAACAAAGCCTATTTCAGTTCGCCTGATTTCTGTAACTTTTTTGTCTCCCATCTTATTTGAGCCTAATCCGTTTATAAAAACCTCACCTGAGCTGGGCTTATCTAACAAGCCCGCAATCTGTAGCAAAGTAGTTTTTCCAGCACCTGATGGAGAAACCAAGCCTATAAGTTCACCCTTTTGGAGTTCTAAATTTACATTTGAAAAAATAGTAAGGGAGGATTGACCTGGAACCCTAAAGGTTTTATTCAACGAAATTAGTTTTAAAACGGTGCTATTCATTTCTTAAAACTTCTACTGGATCAATTTTAGCTGCATTTCTGGCGGGAATAATCGTTACAGCAAATGAAATCAATAAAGCTATCGATGCCGAAACAAGAACGTCTATTGGTCGCAATGTCGCTGGAACCTGAGTTAAAAATCTGACTTCTGGATTCCATATACTGCCACCAGACACTGCTTCTACAAAGATTTGTATTTCATTTATATAATATGCAAATAGGCAACCCCAGAGCAACCCAAGCAAAGTGCCCACAACACCTATTAACGACCCACATATAAAAAAGACTCGTAAAATCATACTCTGAGAAAACCCTACGGTACGCAGAATAGCAATATCTTGCCTCTTATTTTTTACTAACATGACTAGCCCGGAAATAATATTTAATGCTGCAATTACAACAACTAAAGACAAAATTATTAACATTACCCTTCGCTCAACGTCTAGCGCATCTAGAAAAGCTCCCGAGGCATCCTTCCAAGTCCACAGTAGAATATTCTTCTCATCTACTTGTGCGATTGTATCAATTATTAATTCAACCTGAAATGGTGTTTCAATCATAAGATCAATTTGATCAACATTGTTCTTTTTTCCAAAAAATGTTTGAGCCTCCTTAAGAGGCATATAAACCCTTGAACTATCTATGTCGAAACGACCAACATTAAATATATATTTTACCGAGTAATCCGATATCCTGGGAGTTTGCCCGAAAACAGTCGACGGCCCATCTGGTGAAATTAGTCTTAATCGGTCACCTAAATTAAGACCAAGCGATTTGGCTATTCCACTCCCAATAGCTATTCCTTTTTCAAAGTCCTCAATATTTCCCAAAGACGTATCGGAATTGACAACAAGTGGTAAAGCATTTAGATCGCTACCTTTAATTCCTATCACTTGAATGCCAGCACTCTTTCCGGAAAAAGCTCCCATTACGTAATTTTTAATGACGGGCGACGCACTGACAACTCCATCAATTTCTTTGAACTGCAAAATTAAATCATCGTAATCATTAAAACCTAAATTTTTCGTTCCGGCGCTATTAGAATTGGCTGAATAAAGACTAACATGAGGGTTTGCTCCAACAATGCGTTTAGTAAACTCTTCTCTAAATCCAACCATCACTGCTTGTACCACTATTAAAGTACCTACACCAAGCATAACGCCTACCAAAGAGTACCACGCAATCACGGAGATGCCCCCCTCACGTCTTCTTGCTCTCACATATCTCCATGCTATTAACCACTCAAACCAATGAAATGTTGACATTTTTTTCCACTTTTTAAATCTTTTAGTATTTCAATCAATAAAGTTCTCGGCATCTATTTACCGCCTGATCTACTGGTATGTTTTCACTTTCGCCAGTTTTCCTATCCGTGATCTCCACCGAACCTTTCTCAAGACCTCTTGGCCCAACAGTCAATCGAAAAGGAATACCTATCAGATCCATTGATGCAAATTTTACTCCAGCTCTCTCATTTCTATCATCGTAAATGGGATCCAGACCTGCCGAGACCAAACCATTATACAACTGGTCAGATGCGGCGTCAGCGGTACCATCTCCCTGCTTTAAATTTACAATTCCGAACTTAAATGGTGCGATCTGTTTAGGCCAAATAATGCCGGCATTATCATTATTTGCCTCGATAACTGCTCCAACCAATCTAGAAATTCCAATGCCGTGGCTACCCATTTCAACCGACTTCCTCGATCCATCTGGGAGTACAACTTTGGCCGACATCGTGTCAGAATATTTCGATCCAAAATAGAAGATTTGACCCACCTCAATCCCTCTAGCCTCCATTTGATTAGCCGTAGGTATTTTCGCAAAAGTTTTTGCATCATGTGTCTCTTCAGTCGACGCATAAAGACCAGTGAACTCATCTACAATAGCTTGAACTTCGGACACATTATTATAATTCACGACTCTTTCACCTAAACGTAGCCTACTTATCTCATTATCATAGAAGACTCTGCTTTCTCCAGTTTCTGCCAATACCAAAAATTCATGACTATAATCTCCACCAATGGGCCCCGTATCAGCTCTCATTGGAATAGCCTGTAAGCCAATTCTTTCGTAAGTTCGTAGATAGCTTACCATATGCCGATTGTATGCATGGATTGCCGAACTTTTGTCTAGATCAAAAGAGTATCCATCCTTCATTAAAAACTCTCTTCCTCTCATCACCCCAAAACGTGGACGCGTCTCATCCCTGAATTTCCACTGAACATGAAATAAAGTAATCGGAAGTTCTTTATAGGAACTCACAAAGGATCTAAAAATATCAGTTATCAACTCCTCATTAGTTGGCCCGTATAGCATATCCCGACCGTTTCTGTCAGAGAACCTAAGCATTTCCTTTCCATAATCATCGAAACGGCCGCTTTCTTTCCACAAGTCAGCAGATTGGATGGTAGGCATCAACATCGGTATATGACCCGCTTTTATCTGCTCTTCAATAACTATGCCTTCTATTTTTTTTAGAACTTTGTAACCCAGTGGCAGCCACGAATAAATACCTGCAGAGGATTGCTTTATCATTCCAGCTCTAAGCATCAACTGATGGCTTTTAATTTGTGCATCAGCAGGTATCTCTTTTAAGATAGGCAAAAAATATTTGGTAAAACGCATTTTGAACCTCAGTCCTCATTTTAATTATAGTATAATTTTCAGCAACACAAAAGATACTACTGACTCAAATCAATTTTCTAAATATACTGCAAAACAGGGCTGTTTTGAAACCTAAAAATTTTCCATCGGATTATTCAAGCCCTCAATCATTAATGATTATCTTACCCTCAACCCCAATTGTCTTAACTAATGCGAAAAAACGTTTCCTGACAGGTTCACCGATTAGATTTTTTTTTGATCTATCAACCGCTAAAATTACAATATTTTTTGTTCGTGTGAGTCTGCTAGCGTAAAGATTCTTTGCCGAATTACCTGAGATCATTGCCCCAAGCCTTATGACCTGACCCAAAATAATTGCTCGTTTCGACATATCTTCGCTCAAAATTGAAAAAGATTTGTTAGCCCCTTCAGATTGCGTATTTTTATACCTTGTCATTAGAGCAAGCGCTAAAAAAAGTCTTCCATTATGATCTATACCGCCAAAATTAGCTCGCGTAACACTTTCAAAGCAAACTTCTGCTCGATAATCTGGGTGAGCACGCCAACTCGTATCGTGTAGCAAGCAAGCTGCATAATAGAGATCTAACTCTAATTTACTGGATTTTTCGAAGACGGGTAAGATCCACTTGAAAAGATCTTCTCCAAACCCTGGAAACCTTGCAGTAGAGCGTTCTTGATATCGACATGCTTCAATTAGAGGGTTTAGGTTCCTGACAGTTTCAGGCATTTGGTCATATAAGATACCTTCTCTCAAACCATAACTGGAGAAATAAACTTCTTTAGGCTCGAAACTCCGTATAACCTGAATTAAAACTCGGCAGGTAAGCGGCAGTAATGAAAGTCTCTCTACTGAAGTATCAACCATAGAGCTTAGGGTAGACACAGAACTATTCATAATCCAATACGCAGTACTAACCATCTGCTCTGCTGAAATTTTATACTCATGTAGTACCTTTAAAGGATACGAAGATTTTAACATGTCAATTCGCGCAAAGGCTCTGCAAGATCCTCCAACGAAATAAATAATCTCTCGAGAACCAACGAAGTTAGCTTTCAAATTAGAAATTGACTTAGTTATGAGCTTGTCCAACTCGCATTCTGAACCTTCAAAATCGGAAAGGAATAGTGACCCCAATAAACCTGTACAGCAGGTTTTGACATGTCCATCTTGAATATCAGCAAGCTCTAAGGAGCCACCTCCGATGTCACATGCAATGCCGTTCGCATCAGGGTAACCAAGCAAAACTCCATTAGCCGATAACCGTGCCTCCTCTTCACCAGAGGCTATGAATATGTTTAACGACGTTTTCTGTCGTATAAGTTCGACAAAAGCCTTTCCATCCTCTGCGTTTCTAATTGCGGCCGTGGCCACACCGATAAGATCTGTCAACTGCATATGTTTGGTAATAGCCATAAACCTTTCAATAGCTGTAAGAGTCCTCTTTTTCCCTTCACGATTTAAAATATTTCTATGTCGCAAACCTTTACCGAGACCGCACAAAACTTTTTCATTGAAAAAGTATGACGGTGATCTCGTCGCACCGTCAAATACCACAAGCCTCACAGAATTTGATCCTATGTCTATAACACCAATCCGACCAAAAATTGTATGCTTAAAAGCCGAGAGCTTTGGGATTTGTCCGTTCATCAGTCCTCAAAAAAAATTTAGAAATCTTAACAATACTCTATCAAGTTTGGTACATCCATTGAGCCGGCTCGTCCACGCCCTGACATAGACGGATACTTCATAAAAAATTTATGACAATTAAAACTATAGTCCGTATCCACATTACTATCCCGACTATAAGTTCCATCGTGGTTCAATACCCAGGAATTTGCAGTATCGGATAAGTTAGCGGCCATAATCTGTGACAAAATTTGAGAGTGAACGGTTGGGTTGGTAATTTTAACAAGCGACTCTACTCTCCGATTAAGATTTCTTCCCATCCAATCTGCTGAAGAAATATATACTTTTGCTTTTTCTGAGGGCAAACGTGTTCCATTGCCGAAACATACTATCCGAGAGTGCTCTAAAAAACGACCAATAACTGATTTCACTCTAATGTTCTCTGAAAGTCCCTTAATATTTGGCCTAAGCCCACAGATCCCTCTGACAACAAGGTCAATATGAACACCGGCTTTGCTGGCAGCATACAAAGCATCAATAATTTCTGAATCTATCAATGAATTTAATTTTACCCATACCGAAGTGATTGCCCCAGCTTTAGAAAATGCAACCTCTTTTTCAAGGTTATCAAGTAGAGTAGCTTTTAGGTTTACTGGCGATATCCGAAGATTTTCCAGCGCATCTGGTTCAACGTAACCAGAGACATAATTGAATACCTTTGTGGCATCTCTACCTAGACTGTCATCACATGTGAACAAACTAAGGTCTGTATAAAAATTTGCTGTTATAGGATGGTAATTACCTGTACCAAAATGACTATAGGTTACAAGCTTCGACTCTTCTCTTCTTACAACTGTTGAAATTTTCGCATGAGTTTTCCAGTCCATAAATCCGTAGACAACTTGAGCGCCAGCGCGTTCGAGGGTTCTTGACTGGCGAATATTTGCAGCTTCATCAAACCGAGCCTTTAATTCCACTAATGCAGTAACTGACTTACCAGCTTCCGCCGCTTCGCACAACGCCTTTACAATTGGACTATCATAGCTTGTACGATACAAAGTCTGTCGTATAGCGACAACATTGGGATCATTTGCTGCTTGTTGAAGAAATTGAACCACAACATCGAAGCTTTCATACGGATGATGCAACAACAAATCTTTTTGCTTTATCGCTGCAAATATATCTCCATTATAATCCTCCAATCTTTCAGGAATTCTCGGATTAAAAGAAGGCCAAAGTAAATCATCTCTGTCGGACACAACTAATTCGGTAAGATCAGACATACCAACAATACCATCTACAAGTATTATATCAGAAACCGCTACCTTCAATGATCTAGAAATTAACTGTAAAAGTTCTTCTGGAGTGTCGCGAGTAGCCTTCATTCTTATAACATCTCCGCGCCTGCGTCTTTTTAAAGCTGTTTCAAACTCGCGAACTAAGTCCTCTGCCTCTTCCTCAACTTCCAAATCACTATCTCTTAAAATTCTAAATGCTGAAATTCCAATAAGTTTATAACCAGGAAAAAGTCTATTAATAAATAACTCTAATAAACTTTCTAAAGGTAAAAACCTATATGCGCTTCGTTTTCTATCAGGCAGCTTATAAAACCTTGAAATTTGTCCAGGAACCGGTAAAAGGGCGTCTAAATCAAAACCGTCAATATTACGCTTCAGACTTAAAGCTAGCGCAAACCCTCCAGAAGGAATAAACGGAAAAGGATGAGCAGGGTCAATAGCCAAGGGAGTTAAAATTGGAAAAACCTGATCAAAAAATATGGTTTCGAGATACTTTATATCACTTTTTTTAAGTTCGCTAACGTCTAAAATACTAAAACCAGCAAACTTCAATTCCTCTCGAAGGTTTTGCCATACAACTTGCTGATGATGAATTAACTTGCTACACTCTGCCTCAATTCCAGCTAACTGACTTATCGGCTGCAACCCGTCAGCGCTCGGAAACACGATATTCTCTTTTACCATAGCTCTGAGTCCGGCAACTCTGACAATATAAAATTCATCCAGGTTACTTGCTGAAATTGCGAGGAAACGCAGCCTCTCTAACAAAGGAACCTCCTCGTTTTCAGCTACTTCTATAACCCTCCAATTAAATGAAATCCAAGACAACTCTCTATTAAAAAAACGTTTCGGTGATCCAAAAGGCACTTTTTCCTCTACAACATCGACAGTTGATTTTGATTTTAAAAAATTTGCAGAATCCATTTGCCCTCTACTATTATTTAATTCATAAATTGTATCTTGATTAACTCATATTTTCATTTGCGGCGTCAACTTCTTTTAAGACATTGCGTGCTAGTGAGATTGAAAGTGAACTACCCGAACTTAACGACCTCGAGTCTATTGTTGCAACAAAATTTTGTACAGCCTCAAATGATCTATCAATCCTTACAAAAACGTAATCAATAAAGTTAGAAGTAACCCGAAGCTGCCTATCGTTAAAATGCTTTATCAAAAGTGCCATAATCAATTTATCATCTGGCTGAAATAGATTTTCGCTTTGAATCGACACTAATCGTGATAATAAATCTGGAAGCTGTATGTTCCAAGAAGAAGCTGGTGTCTTTGCAGTAAAAAGCAGCCTCCCATTTCCACTATTTATAACATTTACCAAATGCACAAGAAGTTCTTCGATCACAGCTTTATTTTGTACGCTCGAAGAAAGTATTCGGTCTACATCCTCAACTACCAACAAACTATTTCTATTCAGATCAATAAGCCTCTCTGCGATAATATCTTTTGGAGACCACAGAACTGCGTTTGTCTCTGATCTCCAAACCGCAACTAAATGCGATTTACCACTTGATTTGGGTCCAACCAAGGTTAGCATTCGTTGAGGCCAAGATTTCCAATTATCTAGCACTTCTACAGCCTTGCGATTCGCATTTGATACATAAAACTGTTCCCTTTCCAAGGCCGTCCGGCTGACTAACTTAAATGCGAGTTGTTCTGTTTTAATTGTCACTTTTTTGATTAACCCCTTTATAAAAGCTACTTGATAAATAAGAACTTATTGCCGCACGGCACAAGACACCTAAGATAGCTGCAACAGGTACAGCAAGCAATAATCCGGTTAAACCCGCAAGAGAACCAAAAACAGACAACGCCAGCATTAAACCAACAGGATGTAATTTCACGGCATTACCGACAAGTTTTGGTGTCAAAAAGTTGCCTTCTAAAATCTGCCCAACAACAAAAATTATTAAAACTATTCCGATGTAAAGGGGCTCCTCCCAAAACTGATAAACAGCGAATGTTAGTGAAAGACTTCCCCCAATTATAGTACCAATAAATGGTATGAAAGACAGCAACCCAGCAACGACACCGATAATCAGACCAAATTCTAAGCCGATTAGGACAAGAGAAAGCGCATAAAATGTTCCTAGCAGAATACAAACAATAAATTGCCCCCTTAAAAAACCAGACAGAACAACATCAATATCTTTCAAAAGAACATCCATCGCTTGCAAGTTATTTTTCGGAATTAGAGAATACAGAGCTGCGGATAACCTATTCCAATCGACCAAAAGATAAAACGTTATAACTGGCGAAACGACGATTAGAAAAAGAAAATTTAAAATATTAGATGTAACTGAAAGAATACTCGAAGCAAAACTTAGGCCATGCTGTCGGACGCTATCATCTCCGAGTAATTTCTTCAGATCTGGAGAAAATACGCCAATCTCCGAATTATTATCCGTCGAAAGCATAATTGTATTCTTCACTACTTCAGGGATCGTTTCAAAAATAAGAGGTAAATTTAGGAGTAGTACGTTCGTCTGAACTACCAAAAGTGGTAAAAGCCACAAGCTTAAAGCTAGAATTAAAATTAAGGCAACTAAAGTGATTAGCAATACACCGAAAACTCTAGAAAATCCAATACGCTCCAATCTATCTGCTAAGGGATCCAACAAGTACGCAGCAATAGCCCCAATGATAAAAGGGGTCAAAACTCCTCCAAATAACCAAACGATTATAATGAGACTTAAAGATACTGCAAAAATGAACTGTAATAACTGAGATTTTAAGAGTTTCACTTTTTAAATTCCCACCCAGACAACTTTTCAAACATAGAAAATATATTAGGTAAATTGTTCATTCAAGAGCCTTTCCTCCAAACCATGTCCAGGATCAAAGAGTAAGCGATGTTTAATATTTTTCTCCGTTTGAATCTGAACTTTGACTACGTTTTTAACTTCACGATTGTCAGCAAATGCTGACACAGGCCTCTTACCAGTCTGTGTCGCCTCGAGCTCGATTATCGCATCGCAGGGTAATACGGCACCTCTCCATCTGCGCGGTCGATAAGCCGCCATAGCTGTTAAAGCCAATACTTCTGCGTCGATGGGTAAAATTGGCCCATGTGAAGAATAATTATAGGCTGTTGAACCCGCAGGAGTACAAACTAAAGCTCCATCACATACTAACTCTTTCATTCGCTCTTTCCCATCAACGGATATTCGCAAATTTGCCGCCTGTGGCCCTGACCTAAGCAGTGAAACCTCATTAATGGCCAATTCACTTTTCAAACTCCCATCAATACACTGAGCTTCCATTTTCAGAGGACTTATAACTGTTTCTTCCGCAGCATTAAGGCGATCGAACAAATCTTTTTCAGAAAATTCATTCATCAGAAAGCCGATAGTTCCATAATTCATTCCATAAACTGGTAATCCATTTGAACTAGAAGCGTGAAGAGTACGCAGCATAAACCCGTCTCCACCAAGGGCAACAATAACTGAAGCATTCTCGAGGCCCACATCACCAAACTTACGTCGTAAACTCCTCAACAATTTTTCAGAGTTTATTTCCTGAGAGGCAACAAAGCTAATTTTATCGAAAAACATTTCTATACATCTTCACAAATTGACATCAGGTTTTTTCTTTAAAATACAGCCTTACTAATTTAGATATAATTTAGCAACTTTTTTAACAAAATGATTAGCTAAACTGATAACACAATTATTTACATATTGAAGATTCTAAATTCCTCTACATATAAAATAATATATTTGCACAAAATCAAAAATAATTATAAGATTAGTCAAGGAAAAAGGTTCTCAAAATGAATTTATTAAAAAACTCAAATTTTTTTACTGAAAGCCTAAAAGAAACAGATCCATCACTGTTTGAGTGTATTGGTCATGAACTTGGGCGACAAAGAGAAGAAATAGAGCTCATTGCATCAGAAAATATTACGTCATTGGCTGTAATGGAGGCACAAGGTTCTGTTATGACAAATAAATATGCTGAGGGCTATTCAGGTCGCCGATATTATGGCGGATGTCAGCATGTCGACGAAGCAGAAAACTTGGCAATTGATAGAGCCCTAAAACTTTTTAACTGCAAATATGCAAATGTTCAGCCAAATTCGGGCAGCCAAGCTAATCAAGCCGTGTTTCTTGCGTTACTTAAGCCAGGAGATAAATTTCTATCGATGGATCTGAACTCTGGAGGTCATCTTACCCATGGTGCAAAGCCTAACCAATCAGGAAAATGGTTTGAGGCTGTTCACTATGGCGTAAATAAAGAAACAAGCTTAATCGATTATGAGGAAATTTCTCGTCTTGCAAAAACACATAAACCTAAGTTAATTATTGCGGGAGGTTCGGCTATACCCCGAGAAATAGACTTCAAAAAATTTAGAGACATTGCAAGCAGCATAGGTGCCTTTTTGCTTGTTGACATGGCTCACATTGCTGGGCTGGTGGCAACAGGCCATCATCAGAGTCCAGTTGACTATGCAGACGTTGTCACTACAACGACACATAAAACGTTACGTGGTCCGAGGGGAGGACTAATCCTTACAAACTCTGAAACGCTAGCTAAAAAATTTAATTCTGCTGTTTTCCCTGGGTTGCAAGGAGGCCCATTAATGCACGTTATTGCGGCAAAAGCAGTGGCTTTTGGAGAAGCTTTAAGACCTGAATTCAAAGACTACCAGAAAAATGTTATAAGGAACTCAAAAATTTTAGCAAAAACTCTTATTACTTCAGGAATAGATGTTGTTACTGGGGGAACAGATAATCACCTTCTAGTAGTCGACCTCCGTTCAAAAAAAGTAACTGGAAAGCAAGCTGAAGAAACTCTTGGGAAAGCAAATATAACATGTAACAAAAATAGCATTCCATTTGACCCAGAGAAACCAACTATAACTTCTGGAATAAGATTGGGAACTCCTGCAGGAACTACACGTGGCTTTGGTGAACATGAGTTTGTTAAAATTGGGAACTGGATTTCGGAGCTAATTGATACCAACTCGAAGTCTGACCCTGAGAAAATTTATAGCCTGGAAACCAAGGTTCGCTCTGAAGTGCAGGCTCTATGCAAGAAATTTCCAATTTACTCTTTATTGTAACCGATATTAAATTGAAAAAAATTATACAGCACCTTAATCTAGTATCTTTTACGATAACATGCTTTATTTGCTTATGCGGGTGCGATAGAGATACTTGGCCGAAATTGGAGGAGCTGGAGGAATTTTATTTGGATAATTCCAGTTAGTGAGTAAATTAGGCAGATTTACTTGGTCTTTTTAGTTGTATCTAGTTGAACACTTCTAATACACTTAAAGGACAGCCATATTATTTCGTTTCACTGAAAAAATAGTCAAATTGGGTAAAGCTAATGGAAGAAGAATTTTACAGAATTAAGCGACTCCCTCCGTACGTATTTGCAGAAGTTAATCGTCTAAAAGCGGACTACCGTAGTAAGGGAGTAGACATTATAGACTTCGGTATGGGAAACCCAGATATGGATACACCCTCACACATAGTCGAAAAGCTTATTCAAACTGTAAAAAAACCTCGTACTCACAAATACTCATCTTCAAAGGGAATTTCTGGACTTCGAAAAGCTCAAGCAAATTATTATGAAAGACGATTCAATGTCGTTTTAGATCCAGAGACCGAAGTTATAGCCACTCTTGGTTCTAAGGAAGGCTTGGCTAACTTAGCCATGGCCATAACAACTCCAGGCGATGTCATGCTAGTTCCAAACCCATCATATCCGATACATCCATATGGATTTATGATTGCTGGAGGAACTTTACGACACATTCCTACACTTCATGGTGGCGTATTTAACCCTGAGGAATATATGCAAACTCTGTCAAGAGCAGTATCTCACTCAGTACCAAAACCAGTTGCTGTAGTAGTTTCGTTTCCATCCAATCCAACAGCTCAACTATGCGATTTAGACTTCTATTGCGAGCTCGTCTCTTTCGCAAAAAAACATAATCTATGGATATTGTCCGACTTGGCTTACGCAGAAATTTATTTCAATAATATTCCGCCACCATCAATTCTTCAGGTCAAAAATGCAAAAGATGTTTGTGTAGAATTTACCTCTTTATCTAAAACCTTTTCAATGCCAGGGTGGCGTATGGGCTTCGCTGTAGGAAATAAGAAACTTGTTGACGCTTTGACGAGAATTAAGTCGTACCTGGATTATGGAGCATTCACACCAATACAAGTAGCGGCAGCAACAGCGTTGAATGGAAGGGTTGATTGCATTGCAGATATACGAAACATTTATAAAAATCGGAGGGATGTATTAATAAAATCGATGGGCAGAGTAGGATGGGAAATACCACCACCTCAGGCAACAATGTTCGCATGGGCTCCGCTGCCGCCAGCCTTCAATACGCTAGGCTCAATGGAATTTTCAAAAATCTTACTCAATGAAGCGTCAGTTGCTGTTTCACCTGGAATAGGTTTTGGCGAATATGGCGAAGGTTATGTTCGTTTAGGATTGGTCGAAAATCAACATCGGATTCGACAAGCAGCACGGAGTATAAAAAGTATTCTAAGAGAACCAGAACAATTTATCAGTAAGTATCAGTAGAAATCGTATAGAATCAAAGCAATTTAGCAGCGTTAAATAACATGCAGAAAGATTAGCAAAGTTAAATGATAGACAAACCATTTAAAATAGCCATAGCTGGGCTTGGCACCGTGGGAATAGGTGTTCTTAAAATTCTTCAGCAAAACTCAGAAATCGTTAATTTGAAGGCTGGGAGAAAGCTGCAAATTGTTGCAATCTCCGCCAAAGATAAAACAAAAGATAGAGGCTTAAACTTATCCAGATATAAATGGTTCGATGATCCACTAGATTTTTTAAAAGAAACAAATATTGACTTAGTAATAGAGTTGGTCGGCGGCCACGATGGTATAGCAAAAAAGCTTATAGAATACGCTTTGCGGAATAAAAAGCATGTAGTAACTGCAAACAAAGCTTTGCTCGCTAAACATGGGCATAACTTAGCAATACTTGCTGAAAGAAGCAGTTTGTCCCTTAAATTTGAGGCTGCCATAGCTGGTGGTATACCGATCGTTAAATCACTATCAGAGGGTCTGAACGCCAACCAAATAAAAAAAGTAATTGGTGTGCTAAATGGTACTTGCAATTATATCCTAACAGAAATGGAAAAAAGAAACACCTCATATGAAACAGTTTTTGCGGAAGCACAAGCATTAGGATACGTTGAGGCAGATCCAAAGCTTGATGTTGGTGGCATTGATGCCGCCCAAAAGCTTTCAATACTTTCAGCAATAGCATTTGGTACAAAAATAAATTTTAAAGCAGTGGATATTGAAGGTATTGAGGGGATCTCGCTTGAAGACATTATAAATGCGGATTTGATGGGTTACAAAATAAAGCTGTTAGGCATTGCAGAATTGACAAAAAATAATTTATCTCAAGAAATGAAGCCTTGTTTAGTTCCATGTTCAAGTTCCATCTCAAAAATAGAAGGTGGCAATAACATGATAATTATTGATGGTAATTTTGTAGGCCAAACAACGTATGAGGGTCCTGGTGCGGGAGCAGGGCCTACTGCATCAGCTGTAGTTGCAGATATTATAGATGTAGCTCGAAATAATATGAGACCAACATTTGGCCAACCTATTGAAACACTGAAACATTTAAATGCCAGCACTCAAAAAAAAGTCGCTTATTATCTTCATTTTTCTCTTGCAGACAAACCTGGAGTACTGGCCAAAGTTGCTAAGGTACTAGGAAAATATGAAGTTTCTATTGACCGGATGAGGCAGCCTAATCATCTTGGTTCAAACGCTCCCTTGGTTATAATCACTCACAAAACAGATAAAGAAAAATTAGAATACGCTCTTACAAAGATTGAAAGTTTAGATACTTGTCTCTCAAAACCAAAAGCTCTTCAAATTGAAGAAATTTAATAATGGGACTGAAATATGGAAACAAAAAATGAATTTGATGATAGATTACTCTCGTTAGGTTTAGCAAGAGTGTCAGAAGCAGCAGCCATTGCCGCAACAAAGCTTATTGGAGCAGGAAATGAAAAAGCTGCAGATCAGGCAGCAGTGGACGCAATGCGAACTCAGTTAAATCTACTCGATATTAACGGGGTTGTAGTTATCGGTGAGGGTGAACGAGATGAAGCACCTATGCTGTATATCGGTGAGAAAGTTGGCACGGGAAATGGGCCAGGGGTTGATATAGCCCTAGACCCGTTGGAGGGTACTACTCTAACGGCCAAGGATATGCCTAATGCATTGGCAGTGATTGCAATGGGTCCACGCGGTTCAATGCTTCACGCACCAGATGTCTATATGGAAAAATTAGCAATAGGTCCTGGCTACCCAGAGAATATTATTGATCTTGAAATGACGCCAACCCAAAGAGTAAACGAAATAGCAAAATTTAGAAAATGTAGTGTTTCCAACTTAATGGTTTGCGTTTTGGAAAGACCTCGCCACACCGAATTAATTAGAGAGCTTCGCGAGTCTGGAGCACGAATCCGCTTAATTAGTGATGGCGATGTTGCCGGCATTATACATTGTGCCGAGACTTCACGCACTGGCATTGACATCTATATGGGTTTAGGAGGAGCTCCAGAGGGCGTTTTGGCAGCATCTGCTTTAAAATGCCTTGGAGGACAAATACAGGGTCGTTTAGTGTTCAGATCTGACGATGAAAAGTTACGAGCTGCAAAAGCTGGGATAGAAAATTTAAATAAAAAATATAACTTGCACGAAATGGTTCGCAAGGATGTAATTTTTGCAGCAACGGGAGTCACCGACGGTTCTATGTTAAAAGGAGCAAGAACATTCGGTAATATTTTAGAAACTGAAACTGTATTGATGAGATCTCGAACCGGATCAATTAGACACCTCTCCTATAAACTCAAAATCTGATATGTTGGAGCATGACTGAAACTTTTCTAGGAGTAAACAAATCTATAACAGACAAAATTTGGACAGGTCCAAGCTTAGAAGTTGAACGTAACGCCAGCTTCTTAAGTCAATCCTTGTCACTTAAACATATTGTGGCATTAATTCTATCAAAAAGAAAAATTGCTGTTGCAGAAGCGGATTCATTTTTGAACCCGAAACTTCGAACATTAATGCCAGATCCATCTGAACTACTCGATATGGATGTCGCAGCCAATAGAATATATGAAGCAATCAAAAATAATGAAAAGATTTTAATTTTTGGTGATTATGATGTAGATGGCGTGGTCTCATCCGTTATTTTAAAAGAGTGGTTCAACGAACAAAATGTCAATAGCGAAATATATATACCCGATCGACATTCCGAAGGTTATGGCCCCAATATTGAAACTTTCACAGAATACTCCGAGAGAAAGGATTTGATTATTTGTGTTGACTGCGGGATTTCCGCTTTCGAACCCATTTCAATCGCAAAAAAAAATAATACTGACGTAATAGTTGTAGATCATCACCAAGGACAAGAAATCCTCCCCGACGCTTTTGCGATAGTAAACCCTAACCGATATGATGAAAAAACTTCATTAACCTATCTCTGCGGAGCAGGAGTAACTTTTCTTTTGTTAGTTGCAGTAAATCGGAGGTTGAGACAAATGAATTGTAAAGAGCCACAACTAATTCCTTTTTTAGATTTAGTTGCTCTAGCCACGATCGCAGATATAGTACCGCTAGTAGGTCTAAACAGAGCGCTGGTCAAACAAGGCGTAAAAGTTATAAAAAAAAGAAATCGGCTTGGTTTAGCTAAGTTATCAGATATCTCAGGAATAAAATCCTCTCCAGCGAGTAATAACCTTGGATTTACTATCGCGCCAAGAATAAATGCCTGTGGGCGTATCAGCCATGCGCGTCTGGCGGTCGATTTACTGCTATGTAAAGACATTTCAGACGCAACAGACTTAGTACACAAAGTTGAAAATTGTAATATTATGCGTCAAAATATTGAAAAAAAAACATTAGAAAAAGTCTACCAATATGCTGAAAGAAAAAAAGAAAACTCAAGATTTATCTGGGTTGCTGATGAAGGTTGGCATCAGGGAATTATAGGAATTGTGGCTGGAAGACTAAAAGAAAGGTATAACAGACCAGCAATAGTGATTTCTAAAAATAATAAAGGAATTGGTGTGGCGTCAGGTCGTTCAATTAAAGCTGTCGACCTTGGAGAAAAAATACAAACCTTGCTCCAAGAAGATCTTCTAATTACTGGCGGCGGACACAAAATGGCAGTTGGCTTCACGCTAGAAGAAAAAAAAATCGAGCAAGCGATGTATCGATTAAATGAACTAATAGAGGCTGATAGTATATCATCACAGAAGCAGGTTGAAATTGAGGTAGATGGTCTAGTTTCAACAAAAGGCGCATCAATCGATTTCATTCAAGCATTAGAAAAAACCGGTCCCTTCGGTATTGGCAATCCGCAACCATTGATCGCTATTTCAAAATGTAAAATTAAATATTGTAAAGTAGTTGCCGAAAAGCATCTTCGACTTTCAATTGTGGACTCAACAAGAATTAAGCTCGACTCTATTCTTTTTAATGCTTTTGATAGCAACCTAGGAAATATATTAATGAATAATAAAGACAAAGTTTTCCATTTTGTGGGTAAACTCGAAATAAATGACTGGGGCGGCCAGAAAAGACCAAGTCTGCAAATTATTGACGCTGCAAGACTGCGATAATATGCGATAATATTCAAAATATACTTGATACTCCTCCTCGATCGGACTAAGTAAAAGGTTTAAGAGTGTTATGCGCCCTTCGTCTATCGGTTAGGACGCCAGATTTTCATTCTGGAAAGAGGGGTTCGATTCCCCTAGGGCGTACCACCAAAATATAAAAAACTTAATGTCAGACAAACTAAAAATGTCTTGCTACTGTTCTGTATAGGTATTAAACGTCACAATTTTCCCTTACTGATAACCAGTTTACAATATAAACTGGATATTATTTCGAATTATATTTTTATGTGATTACAACGGATGAATGTTCTAACTAACTTATGATTTCTGCAATCTGAATACTATATTTTGTCACAAAAGAGACACTGAATTTACCCAAAAATATTGAAGTAATTATATATTTACCGGCATATGGCCTACCACGTTTTAATTTTAAAGGGTTTTAGTAAAAAAACTTGATAGATAAATAAAATGAGCTGTCACCGAGAGCAAAAAAATTAAATTATTTTAGATAGCTTTGCAAAGCAGATTGGTAACGGTGTTTAATGTTGGATTACGTGCCTGTTTTTTCTTCATCTCGGTAGCTTTTCCGCTCAGAAATCAAAAATAATCTACCGGGTTTTAAAAAGCCTTAAGAATAGAATTCTCGTATCTGAAATTCTTAGTAAATAGATAAAATTAGTTGGAATTTTATCCAAAGGTAGCTAACCTCCCCAGCACAGTAAGTGATATTTCTTTATTTTGAGAGTTAGTTTTTTTGGAATGTTTCTGTTTCAAACGAGTTATCTAGCCAATCGAGGATACCACCATTCAAATTATAAACAAGCTTTTCGTCCAGCTCTTTTGTAAGGAGCCGGGCTAAAAAAGCAGATCTTCTTCCACTACGACAGACTATTATTACAGAATTACTCTCCGGTATAATTTTTTCAAAACTTTGAAACCATGAGATTTTATCATAATTTCCAGCCTCATCGAAGAAGGTCAAGAGATAACTACCAGGAATTGTTCCAGTTTCCTCCCATTCTACTTCAGTCCTAATATCTACAACGTTAATATCATCATACAAACGAGATTTAAGGTCATCTGAGCTAATATTTCGCACCTCAGGAAAAGTCGGCTTAACAAATAACAAAAGAATAAATAATGAATAAAAAAGTATCGGGTTCTTATACAACATAAATCTTCCTAAAATTAGTAATTTAAGAGCCACGCCAAATATCTAGAAGTAAGCAGCAGTTGACCCACTACATTCTAAACGCCTCGAAGTCTTTCTGAAAGCTATTTTTATCTAACCAAATAATGCCTAGCAATCCAAGAGTTAAGAAAATTTTGGAAATGCATCCATTAATTCGCCAAGATATTCCTTGTATGTTCGCCAGTCGAAAGAACTTCCTTGATAAATTTTTTCTTTCACCTGAAGAACACTGGCGGTTCTAATCGGCTTATTATTTTCATAATACCTTAAGCACTTCTCTTCCCACGATAAACTTAGGGTTTTTATCAATTCTTTACTCTCTTGCTCCTGATTCTGTACCAGATCGTCATACGATAAATTATAAATTGGGACATTTAGTTCTTCCCTCCAAAAATTCATTAACTCTTCATATTCCTTATAAAACATCACAATATCAGATAAATCATAAGAAAAATTATTACCTTCAAAACTAAAAAGCTGCTGATAAATTGACCAGGATGTAGCAATTGGGTTTCTGTGAACATGAATAAATTTTGCGTCCGGAATTGCTTTATGTAAGAAACCTAGCCACAAGAAATTTAACGGCATTTTATCAACTATAAATGGTTCTTCTACATTTCTTTGGTTAATTTCCCGCCTATAGTTTTTAATTTTTTGCTTGATTTTTTTTAATTTTTCATCCTTGTTTAAAGTTGTAGTGGAAAGAATTTTAGGTAATGACGCCTGCAAAATATCTAGCTCTCCCGCCCCATACACTTTTGAATGGCTTGCTAGAATTTGGTGTATCAATGACGAACCAGACCTTGGCATACCAACAATAAAAATATTTTTCTTATCGTCTCGACTAATATGATCAGATGCTAAAATATTATCAAAATTACTATTCTTAATGGCACTAAATAACCTTTTATCATCTTCAAAGCAATAATTTGAAAGAGTTTTTTTTATACGATTACCTTTCTTCAAATTTTCAAAAAATAAATCATTTTGTTTGATATCTTTATAAGCTTTTGCAAGGGCAAAATGCAAAGTGAGCTTATCTGCAAGCAAAAGATTTTGTGAGTCGATAGCATTACCCATTTCCTTAATTATTGGATCACCAGAATGAAAATTAGTTATAAAACTATAATTTAAGTATGCAGTAAAAAAACTAGGATCTAGACGAATTGCATGAAGGTAGTTCTCGCGAGCAAACTTAGAAAAACCTAGCTCGACTTGAATTACACCCAAATAATTTAAAGCTTCTGGATTGTCTGGCTTTAATTGCAACGAATGTGTAAAACATTCGATTGATTTTAATTGCATTTCCAAATTATAATAAGATATTCCTAAATTATAATAGGCCTCAGCATACGAATTATTAAGCTTAATGGCTTTTAACAGATACTTAGATGATTTCAAATATAAACCTATTTTATTGTACAAGACGCCCAAATTATTCAATGCTTCTGGAAAATTCGTATTTAAAAGTAATGCTCTCTTATACGACAAAATAGATGCCTGGTTTTTTCCTAATTTATTGTATAAATTACCCAAATTATTATGAGGATCGCACGCCTTTGAATCGAAAATAATCGCTTTTTTAAAACCCTTTTCCGCTAAAGAGTGCTTTCCTAACTTTTCATTAACTAGACCCAACAAATTTTCTAAACTAGAACTTTTAGAACCTTTTTTTTTCAACAAATTACCGAAAAACAATGCACTTTCATAATAACCTTCAAGATAAAAATATTTTATTATCTGAAAAGTATCTTGGGTCAAATTAGTACCTTGATTATTTAAAATTATTTCTCCAAAGGCAGTTAGCACACGCTTATTTGTCGGATATTTCTTTAAAACCGAAGCCAACAAAGATACTGCACTCGAGACGTCTCCACTTTTGACCAAAACGTCGACTTGCCCCAAGGCTATTTCAACATCAAAAATTTTTTTTCTCATCAACAATAACCTAGCACAAGATACATAGTCTATTTATTAAAGTTACGCAGTAAATAAAAACAAAATGGTTGTTTAGAGAACTAGAGAGGTACGCTGATATCTCTAAATCCTTCGGGTCTTTTAAGTGATGACCAGCACTTTTTAAATTACATCAGCTTTCCGATCTCAACCGCTGTGTCAGCCATGCGATTGGAGAAACCCCACTCATTGTCGTACCATGACAGAACTCTACACAGCCCACTTTTCAAAACTTTGGTTTGTTGGGACGCAAAAACTGAAGAAGCTGCCGAGTGATTAAAGTCAATGGATACAAGAGGTCTGTCTTCAAAATCCAAGACGCCTTTAAGGACTCCTTCCGATGCTAGCTCAATAGCTTTGTTAATACTTTTTATACTGGCAGGTTCTTCAGTTAAAAATTTAAAGTCTATACAAGAAACGTTCGGGGTTGGAACCCGAATTGCCGAGCCGTCAAGCTTTCCCTCAAGCTCAGGCAAGACCAAGGATACGGCCTTTGCTGCCCCTGTTGAGGTGGGAATCATACTTAAAGATGAAGCTCGCGCTCGATACAAATCGTTATGCATGGTGTCAAGCGAAGGCTGGTCTCCAGTATAGCTATGAATGGTAGTCATATAACCAGTCTTTATTCCAAAGTGATCATTTATCACTTTTGCTACTGGTGCCAAACAATTTGTAGTACATGATGCATTTGAGATAATCTGATCATTTTTTGATAGCGAGGTATGATTTACTCCATAAACAATAGTTTTGTCTGCACCTTCAGAAGGAGCGGAAACCAGGACACGCTTGGATCCATTCTTAAGATGTTCTAACGCTTTATCACGACTAGTAAAAATACCAGTGCATTCCATAGCTATATCGACATCTGACCATGATAGTTCACTTGGCGACCGCTTTGAGCTAACACGGATTTTCCCTCGACCTACGTCGATCCCGCCATCAACCAACTTTACCTCAGCAGGAAAGCGACCATGGACACTATCAAATTGTAGCAAATGAGCATTATTCTCAACAGGTCCCAAATCATTGATCGCAATTACTTTTATGTCCGAGCGAGCGCTTTCAATAATCCCTCTTAAAACATTTCGCCCTATTCTTCCAAAACCGTTTATACCTATCCTCAATGTCATTATTACATCCCTTTTTATCTATCCCAATTATTCTTTTTTTCTTAGCAAACATGGAGAAAAGATTCAATTCACCTATTACCATTTATCTCTTAACGAAAACCACATCATAGAAAGGGCCATAATAGGTTCTCTGAGATTTAACCCGCCAGGGAAATTGGGAGTTGGCAAGTTCGCCATTAATTCAAACCTACAAGAATCGCCTCTTATCATTTCAGCCAAAATCCGGCCTGCCATTGTAGCCATGGCAACCCCTTGACCTGAATATCCCGACGCAGAATAAATATTTTCTGATATTTTGCTAAAATCGGGGAATCTTGAACGAGTCACTGCGAGAGTTCCACCCCATGAAAATTCTATTTTTGTATCTTTCAGCTGAGGAAATATTTTAACCATGGAGGCTTTAACTGTCCGCTCAATATTTGAAGGGAACCGATATCTATAATTTTCTCCTCCACCGAAAAGCAATCTATTGTCTGGGGTAAGTCTAAAATAATTTACCACAAACTTGCTGTCGGAAACTGCAACATTGTCTCTTATTATGGATTTCGCAAATTTTTCCTCCAAGGGTTCCGTTGCAATTATAAAATTATTAATCGGTAATACTTTTGACGCTATTCCTTTATCAAGATCTCCCAAGTAGCCGTTGCAACCTAAGACTAAATATTTAGCTTTGACGACCGCTCTATTTTCGGTTTTTATTGAAATTGTTGACCCTTCATTTATCTTAGTTACCCTTGTGGTCTCGAAAATACGGACACCATTTTGTGTTGCGCCCTGTGCCAATCCAAGCACATATTTCAGGGGGTTTAGGTGACCGGCACCCCAATCTAACGTGCCCCCAACATAAGAGTCAGTTCCCAAGTAATTTCTTATTCCAATATGATCAAGATATTCAATCTTATCATAGGAATGT
>MDTB01204659.1_pt1 | contig 22250 bp, 21 predicted proteins | sample 811161 | NCBI WGS metagenome assembly MDTB01 (sample SAMN05326650, study PRJNA326480) | marine metagenome | isolation source: seawater | place: Mediterranean Sea | collected 2009 | reverse complement strand
TATTTAATTAAAGATAAAACTGTTATTACTTTAGATGCTGGTAATCATACGGGATGGCCACAACGTTATATACAGTACCATTCGCAATGCCTTCAAGTAGGTTCAACATGTGGAAGTATGGGATATTCAATTCCTGCAGCTATAAGCTCTTCATTTATTTTCCCCAAAAAAAAGATAATAGCATTTGTTGGGGATGGTGGATTTTTAATGTCTGGACTTGAGGTCTCTACTGCAGTTCATTACAATTTAAATATACTAATTATTATAATTAACAATTCCTCTTATGGTACTATTAGAATGCATCAAGAAAAGTATTATCCTAAAAGAGTTATTGGAACAGATATAGCAAATCCTGATTTTGTTACTCTTTCGAAGTCTATGGGAGCAGATGCAAAAAGAGTAAAGAATATAGATGGTTTTTTTAAAATTTTTAAAAAGTTTTTAAAATCAAAAAAAGTTTCAGTTATAGAATTAATAACTGATATTGAAAATATATCTTCAAGATTAGAGCTCTCTGAATTACAAAAAAAGATTAAATAATAAGGTCAGTAATGAAGCTGAGTAAAAAGATAAATAAAATTTTTCCTTCCAATACTGTCATATTGGGACAAAAGGCTAGAGAATTAAAAGCTTTAGGAAAAGACATCATTCAGTTAGGAGAGGGTGAATCAAACTTTAATACACCAGAACATATTATAGAGGCTGCATATTCTGCAATGAAAAGAGGAGAAACTAAATATACCAATATAGCCGGAACAAAAGAATTAAGAAATATCATTTCAAAATATTTAAAAGATGAACATGAGCTCTATTATCATAATGACCAATTAGTAGTTGGTAATGGTGGAAAACAATTAATTTTTAATGCTTTTCTATCTACAATTGATCCTGGTGATGAAGTAATAATTCCTGCCCCTTTTTGGGTAAGTTACCCTCAGATGGTAAATTTTGCAGATGGTATTCCTATATTAGTAGATTGTTTAAGTTCGAATAATTTCAAAATTAGTCCAGAATTATTAGAGAAAAGTATAACTAAAAATACCCGTTGGTTAATTTTAAATTCTCCAGGAAACCCTACGGGTTCAGTATATTCAAAAAAAGAACTTAACAATCTGGCAAATGTTCTCAGAATTCACCCAGATGTAAGCATTATTTGTGACGATATTTATAGCAAGATAATTTATGATGGTGAAAAGTTCTTTACACTGGCCCAAATAGCCCCTGATATAAAAGATAGGATTTTAATAGTAAATGGTTTATCTAAATCATTCGCAATGACAGGTTGGAGAATTGGTTATGCTGCAGGTAACAAAACGTTGATTAATGCAATGATAAAATTACAAGGTCAATCAACTACTAATGCTTCATCTGTGAGTCAGGCTGCAGCTTTAGCTGCTTTAAATGGAAGCAAAGAATTTCTAAATAATTGGAACAAAAAATACCAGAAAAGAAGAGATTTTACCTTTAATATTTTGAAAAAAATTTTTCCAGCTCTTATTATTAATCCTAAAGGTGCATTTTATCATTTTATTAATTGTAAATGCTATTTGGGTAAAAAATTTAATGATGAAAAAATAATAAAAAATGATGTAGACTTTTGTAGGTATCTTCTTGAACATTATGGTGTTTCAGTTGTTCCTGGGTCCTCTTTTGGGTGCTCAGGATATTTCAGACTTTGCTATGCAAAGTCTGAGGAAGATCTGGAAGTTGCTTGTAATAGAATTACTAAATTTATTTCATTAATCTATTAAAAAATTTTTATAAAAACTAATTTACAATTCCTCTAAGTCTCTCAGATCTTCTTCTAAGAAGCTCTACTACTGTAAGTAATATAATAGATATTATGACAAGTATTGTTGCTACTGCTAATATTGTAGGGCTTATTTGCTCTCTTATACCAGAAAACATTTGTCTAGGGATCGTTCTTTGTCTTACATCTGCTAATTGTAATACAACAACTACTTCATCAAAAGAAGTTATAAACGCAAATAAAGCTCCAGAAATTACCCCAGGCAAAATTAGCGGCATTTGAATTTTAAAAAATGTATGAATTGGTCCTGCCCCCAAACTTCCTGCAGCACGGGTTAAGCTTTTATCAAATCCGACTAAGGTTGCTGTTACAGTGATAATCACGTACGGGGTTCCTAGTACAGCATGAGCTAATATTACACCTATGTAAGTTTTGGCTATCCCAACATCTGAAAAAAAGAAAAATAATCCAGAAGCAATAATTACTAAAGGAACAACCATTGGGGAAATTAAAAGTGCCATTATTGGTCGTCTATAAGGCATTTCACTTCTAGATAAACCAATAGCAGCGAGGGTTCCAATTGAAGTTGCTATTAAAGTAGAAAAAATACCAATAATAAAACTATTTCTAATAGATCTTATCCATTGAGCGTTAGACCAAAGATCTGACCACCAGCCTTCAAGGGCTTGAGGAGCTACCATTCCATTATAGAGAATATCTTTATACCACCTTAAAGAGTAAGCTTCAGGATTAAAGTTAAGCATTCCCTCCGTAAAACTAAAATAGGGCTCTATATTAAAGCTAAGTGGAAAAACAATTAGGATAGGAGCTATTAAGAAAAGAAATATAAGGCCACAAATAAATCTAAATCCATAAAACCATAAAACCTCCATTGAACTTGCATACGGTGGAAGAGCTACACGATAATTTCCAGATGAAAGCCAAAGACTTGTTTTGCCTAGAATCCAACCAATAAATGCCAACACTAAAGAGTAGGTTAGTCCAAAAAAATTTATAGAAATTAAAAATAGAACGGAGCCACAAAAAATTGAAGAGTATAAATTAACTTTTATTATTTTAACACAGACATAAGTTAAAAGAACAAAAATTAAAATACCTATAATTGAATATGAAAACATAAGATTTTTTTGACCAGTTGCAGTCAAAAAACCTAAAATTGCTCCAAATATTCCTGGCCAAAAAAGATTAAACCACATTGGTGGTTTGGGTGGTGTATATTGAAATGGCTTATCCAATTTTTATCCTAATTTCATATTATCTATGCCTACCAAACGGTCATAAATCCAGTACAAAAATAAAACTATAACTAATAGTACGCCACCCATTGCTGCTGCAAGAGACCAGTTGAGAGACTTCCTCATATGATAATCTATAAAGTTAGAAATCATAGTTCCATCTTGACCACCAACCAGTGCAGGAGTTATATAAAAACTTATTGCCAAAATAAATACTAGTATAGCTCCAGCGCCAATGCCTGGTATAGTTTGAGGAAAATATATTCGCCAAAAGGCAGTCCAGTTTGTTGCACCCATTGATTTTGCAGCCCTCACATAAGATGGAGGTATCGTTTTCATAACCGAATATATTGGAAGTATCATAAAAGGTAGTAAAATATGAGTCATGGATATTAGTGTTCCAGCTTTATTATAAATTAAAGTAAATCTATCTTCATCAGTTGCTATCCCAAAAACAACAAAAAGATCGTTCAGCACTCCCTGCCCCTGTAGCATAGCTATCCATGCAGTTGTCCTTACCAATAATGATGTCCAAAAAGGTAATAATACTAAAATCAGCAACAAATTAGATATCCTAATTGGAAGGTTAGCAAGTAAGTATGCTACTGGATATCCTAATATTAGACCGGCAATGACTACTACCAAAGATATTTCCAAAGTTCGTATAAATAATTTTATATGTATACGTCTATCTTCTGATTTCTGAATGAAATAACCGTCAGCAGTAAATTTCATATCAAGGGCAGACGCTAAAAAAACAGGTGTTAGAGAATGAGATGTAATTTTCATTGCTCTCCAGGTTTCAAGGTCCCCCCATTTCTTTTTAATACCAATTAATGATTCTTTATAGGGCGCCTCTAGTTTTTTTACTTTTCTTGCTGAGCTTGTAAATAATGAGCGTGAACCAGACATTTCTCTGTTCATACGACTTGCTACTTTTCCGATATTTTTTGTTTCTTTCAACCAAATAAGGTCTAACACCAAAGCTTTATACATTTCTTCAGTTGGTTCAGATACGCCATTCCATTCTGAAAGAATTGGAGTAAGATTAACCATATATTTTTCAAATGTGTCATTGTAAACGCCACGTGTTAAAAACACGAGTATTGGAAAAACAAAACCAATTGAAATTAATAAAAGTAAAGGTGTTACTAAACCAAAGGCTCTAAGTCTGCTTCTTAATAAAGCTTTGGATAATTTTTTCTTAAGGGGTATACCATCACTTGAAAGCATCTTTTCACTTTTTTTATTTTGGGATGCCAGCATATTTCTCTCAGTTAATCTTTTATTAAAATAATGCACATAGGGATCTTTCCCTATGTGCATTATTTGAGTTTAATTATTAGTTAGCTAACCAAGCATTAAACCTTTCATTAAGTTCCTCACCATTATCTGCCCAGAACTCAAAATCATTTTGTAGGGCATTCTTTAATGCAACCTCAGTAGTTGGCATATGATCAATCATTTTAATTGAAGGATCACTGTGGAAAGTACCAATAAAAGGAATTGACGAGTTCCTGAGTGGTCCGTAAGGTATCCAACTAGCTTGATCAGCTAATCTCTTAGTATCAGTTGAGAAACGGATAAAATCAAGAGCAGCATCTTTATTTTTACTACCTTTAGGAATTACAAAAAGGTCAAGGTCATAGATTTGACCATCCCATACCAAGCCAAAAGGTTGTTTTTCTTGAGCTATAGCATTGAAAATTCTACCATTCCAAGTAATTGTCATAGAAACTTCACCATCAGCAAGAAGTTGTGGAGGTTGAGCTCCTGCTTCCCACCAAACAACATGGTCTTTTATAGTATCAAGTTTAGCAAAAGCTCTTTTTATACCTTCCTCTGTACCTAAAAGGTCATAAACTTCTGCAGCAGGAACGCCATCACCCATTAGAGCCATTTCTAACATAGCTTTTCCTAATTTTCTCATACCACGCTTGCCAGGGAATTTTTCAATATCAAAAAAATCAGCCATAGTTGTAGGAGGTGTATCAAATTTTGTTTTATCATACGCATATAAAGTAGACCAAACAATATTTCCTACTGCACAGTCTTGAAGTGCACCAGGCAGAAAATCTTGAGTAGCCGGCGAACCATCTGGAGCAGCTGGCAATGTTGAATGGTCAATCTCTTCTAATATACCTTCATCACAACCTTGAAGAGCATCGGAAAGTTCAACGTCAACAACATCCCAAGTAACATTGCCAGATTCAACCTGAGCTTTTACTTCGGCTAATCCTCCGCTATAGTCTTCTGATACAACTTGATGACCAGTTTCTTTTGACCAGGGCTTATGATAAGCCTCGACTTGGGATTTGGTGTAGGCACCACCCCAAGACACTACTGTTATTGAGTCTGCACTTGCACTAAAAGCAACAAATAATGCACTTAAAGAAGCAAATATTAATTTAAATAATTTCATTTTTATCTCCCATTATTTAACGATTCGCAAAAAAACAACGAACTGGATAAAGATAATATATTATTGCGCCAATCTATCAAGTGCTCGGCAATCATCTGTAGACCAACTAACCTGGGTTTGTAATCCTATTTTTAAATTAGAGATTTTTTTGGCGTTAGGAATTTTTACAATGAAATTTTCATCTCCCTCAACCAACATTCTACATCTGATGTGATCGCCAATATAAATTAATTCAAGTACTTTTGCTTCAGATGTATTTTCTCCTTTAGTACCTACCTTAATACGCTCTGGTCTTATTGATAATGTAGTTTTTGTACCAACCTTGTCACAATTTACTTTTTTACTCTTTAATAAATTACCTTTCGATGTCTTTGCAGTAACCATAGTACCTTTTACTTCAACAACTTCTGCTTCAATTTTGTTATTTTCACCAATGAATTGAGCAACAAAAGCATTTTCAGGTCTTTCGTATAAATCTGGTGGTGATGCTAATTGCTGTATTACTCCATCATTAAATACAGCTACTCTATCTGACATTGTTAATGCTTCAGATTGGTCGTGAGTAACATAAACTACTGTAACGCCTAATCTTTCATGCAAATGTTTAATCTCATATTGCATGTGTTCTCTTAATTGCTTGTCTAGAGCACCTAAAGGTTCATCCATTAATACAAGATCTGGTTCAAAAACTAACGATCTAGCAAGTGCTATTCTTTGTTGTTGCCCCCCCGACAACTGAGCAGGTCTTCTGTTCCCAAATTCTCTCATTTGGACCATATCAAGAGCACGTTTTACTTTTGCTTCCCTTACACTTTTTGATAGTTTTCTAACTTCTAAAGGAAATGAAAGGTTTTCATATACAGTCATATGAGGGAAAAGAGCATAATTTTGAAAAACCATGCCAATACCTCTTTTGTGCGGTGGTATATTATTTATAGGGTTCCCATCCAAAGAAATTATTCCATGAGTTGCAGTTTCAAATCCTGCAAGCATCATAAGGCAAGTTGTTTTACCAGATCCTGAGGGTCCAAGCATTGTAAGAAATTCACCTTTAGGAATATCAAGGTTTAAATCTTTAACTACTAATATTTCACCATCGTAGCTTTTTTGAACATTTTCAAATTTAACGAAAGATTTATTCATCATAATAATATTAGATAGGATTCTTTATCAAAATTAAATTATAATCTATCTTAGCTAAATGCAGAATACAAACCTTTAAAATTTTAAAATTAGAAATTTAAATTAGATGTTATTTTCCAAATAAAAATGGTATTTTTGCTGTACCAATAGCTGCCTCTAAATTTTTGCCAGAAGAAATATTTGTTTTTATTATTCTTTTTCTAATTTTCTTCCATACTTCGTTGTTAGCACCACCACCAACTGTTATTATATTATCAGGAAATATACCAACTTTTCTAAAAATAGCTTCATAACCCTTTTTCTCGATTTTTGCCATACTTTCTAATAAACCTTTAAGAAATAAGCTATCATCTTTTGGGCGAGGACTTAAGCAAGGTTGATGATCAGGGTCATTTACGGGAAAACGTTCTCCATCTGTTAGTAAAGGATAATAATTTAGTCCACTTGAAGTGTATGGATTTATATCTTTACACAATTTAATTATCTCTTTATCAGTGAAAAATTTTCTAAGGACATTTCCTCCAGTATTTGATGCACCACCAGCTAACCAAAAATTTCCTAATTTATGTGAGTAAAGACCTATGTCTGTATCTTCGATCTGATTTTCAGATAGTACCTTTATAGCTAAGGTACTTCCAAGAGATGTTACTGCTGAACCTATTTTAAACGGTGCGCAAGCTAAAAACCCTGCATTGCTATCTGTTGTCCCAGAATATATGCCAGCATCATGATTTAAACCAAGAATATTTGCTATTAATTCATCTATTTTTCCAAGGTATGTTCCAACAGGATTTACTTTTGGCAAAAAAGATTTTTTTAAACCTGTTTTTATAATCCATTCAGGCCATTCATTTTTTTTAATATCATATCCCAATTTTAAGTTATTATTTAAGTCGGAAAAACCACCCTTTTTAATTAAATTTGCTACTATATAGTCAGATTGATGCATTAAATATTTGGCTTTGTGTTCTTTATCTTCTTCTATTAATTTTAAAGCTCTGGCAAGAACTGAATTACTTCCTTTTGTTATATGTTTAATAGGCGAATATTTTTTAATCTTCTTTGCCTCTTTATAAAAGCCTGATGAATTATACATCAATGCCCTGTTTAAAGGTGTTAATTTCTCGTCAGTAAGAAGAATAGTTCCCGAAGTACCATCAACGGCTAACATTTTTATATCAAATGGATCAAGTCCTTTATTCTTCAAATCTAAAAGGTTTTTTTTGATTGCTTCCATAACTTTTTGCCACCAAAAAAAAGGATTAATTTGATCTATATTTTGAGGAACATGTTTTATATTTGAAAAACTATATACTTCACCCTTAAAATTTACAGTTGCTGTTTTTACTCCGGATGTTCCTATATCTATTCCAAGTGATAATTTCATAATTTCTGATTAATATTATTTTTTTAATTTATTTAATAGCATATGAATTAATTAGGTCGCGTAAAAAAAGATATAATGTGTTAATATTTAATTAAAAATTTTAATAATTTAATAAAAAGGTTAAACTTAGTGGAAGATAAATTATATTTAGGAATTGATATAGGAACTTATGAAACAAAAGGAGTATTAGTTGACTCTAAAGGTTTTGTTCATAATAAAGCTTCAATTAAACATGAAATGATTATTCCTAAGCCAGGTTGGGCTGAGCATTCACCTAAAGATGTTTGGTGGGGTGATTTTGTAAAAATAACAAATATTCTTTTAAGTGAAAAAAATGTCTTTTCTGAGCAAATAGCAAGTGTTGCTGTAAGTGCAATTGGGCCTTGTATGTTACCAATAGATAATAGTGGTTCACCACTTTATTCTGGTATTCTTTATGGTGTTGATACAAGAGCTACTAAAGAAATAAAGTTTCTTAATGAGACGATAGGAGAGGAAAAGATTTTTAATTTTGGTGGAAATACCTTAACTTCTCAATCTATTGGACCGAAAATACTTTGGCTCAAAAATAATCACCCTGAGATATATAAAAAAGCAGATAAGATAGTTACATCTACTACTTTCGTCGTTAAAAAACTTACTAACAAATGTGTAATAGATCATTATACTGCTGCTAATTTTACACCTCTTTATGATAAATCTAAACTTAAATGGAGTGATGAGCTATCCAAAGGTATTATCGATATATCGAAACTTCCAGAATTGAAGTGGTCAACTGAAATTGCTGGATATATTACTGAAAAGGCTTCATTAGATACTGGTTTACCAAAAGGAGTACCTGTTACAGTAGGAACTATAGACGCTGCAGCTGAAGCAATAAGTGTTGGTGTAAAAGAAATTGGTGATATGATGATAATGTACGGATCAACTATGTTTTTTATAGGTCTTACTAGTAGAAATAAATCCAATAAGACTTTATGGTCAGCACCCTGGCTATTTGAAGATGAATACGCACTAATGGCAGGTACTTCAACAAGTGGGACCATCACTCAATGGTTTAAAAAAGAATTTGCCAAGGATTTAAATTCAGATACTGTATTTGAAAAGTTGACCAAGCTAGCTGAAAAAAGTCCGATTGGATCAAATAATCTTATAACTTTACCTTATTTTTCAGGTGAAAGAACCCCTATACAGAATCCTAATGCTTGTGGAATTATTTTTGGATTGAATCTCACTCATACTAGAGGTGATATTTATAGATCAATAATTGAGGGGATAAGTTTTGGTGCAAATCATATTATAGAAACTTTTAAAGATTCTGGGTTTATACCTAACAAACTATTTGCAGTAGGCGGAGGTGTGAAAAATAAAATATGGACAACTGCAGTTTCTGACATTTCAGGTTTAGATCAAATAGTAAAATCAAAGACATTAGGTGCCGCTTATGGAAATGCCTTTCTTGCAGCTCTTTCAATTAGAGATGTTAAAAGAACAGACATTATTGATTGGAATTCTAATTTGTTAACGATAACTTCAAAAAGTAATAAAATATACTCTAAGCAATACAAATTATTTAAAAAATTGTACAAAAATACATCTGGTATGTTAGATATAAAAAATTGAAAAATTCAAAAAAATGAACAAATGAAAAAAAAAATAAATAAGATTAACAAGATAATTAATACAATTTTAAATGTTAATAATGCAGAAGAATGTAAATATGGGGTTCCCGATTCTTGGGATTCTTTAAAACATTTGGAACTTATGAGTACTTTGGAGAAAGAATTTAATTTGGAATTTACCGAAGATCAAATGGTTGAGATGGTTTCTACATCTAAAATTTATGAAATTATGCTTAAAATAAATGAGGATTAATTGACCGTTATTGTAGCTGGTGGTAGTGGCTGTTTAGGTTTTGAAACTTTTAATTATCTAAAAGAAAAATACAAAGATGTATGGATAATTGATTTAAAAAAGCCAAAAAATATAAAATCTGAAAATTTTATTCAATGTAATGTCCTTAACGAAAAAAAGCTTTATCATGCTATAAAAAAATCCATTTCATATGATACTGATTTTTTATATCTGGTTAATTTTGTTGGGAAAATACATAATGCTCCTTTTTTTTCATTAATGAGAGAAGAAAAATATCTTTCTAAAAAAGAATTTGATTCAATAATGGAAGTAAATTTAGGATCGACTTTTATTATAAGCAAAGAATATTTGAGGATATGTAATGAACTCGGGTTTAAGTGTAACTTGATTAATATAAGCTCAATTTCGTCCTTAGGTTCTCCTGGTCAGATTTCTTATTCAACATCGAAATTAGCAATTGAGGGATTTACTAAATCTCTAGCAATGGAATTAGGCCCTCTTGGTCATCGTTTCAATTGCATAAGTCCAGGATATTTTGATGTAGAAACTACTAGAACAAACTTAAGTAAAAATAAAATGGAACAAATTAAAGAGAAAATTTCTCTTAGATCTTTTGGTAAAGTGGATTCTATAGCTAAAGCTATCCTTTATATATTTTCTGATAATTATATAAATGGTCAAGTTATAAGAGTTGATGGTGGTATATTCTAGTGAAAAGTTCTTATAAAAATCTTTGCAGTAAATTCATTCAAATTTTAAAAACAGTACCAAATAATGTTGCAATTGAATATAAAACTTCAAAAGTGACTTATCTCGAAATTGCTAAAATTTCTTTTTTTTTTTTAAAAGATTTGGAAGAGAAAAAACTAAAAAAAAATAGCTCAGTATTAATTTTTCATGATAAAAGCAAATGGGCTTTTGGTCTTATGATAGCCTGTAATCTAAAAGGAATTGTATATTCTATTATAGATCCTAGTATAAGTAAAAAAAGAGCAACTGATATAAAAGTATGTTTAGCACCTTTTGTAGAATATAACTTTATTTGTATAAAAACTAAATCTGATTACGAGAACTCAAATTTTTACAAAAAAGATTATATCAAGTTAGGTTTAAATTTTTTAATAAATGAGTTAGAGAAGTACTCAAAAGATATAAACTTAAAAAGTTTATGTTATATTATGTTTACTTCTGGAAGCACAGGTATACCCAAAGGTGTGCCAATAGAGCAAGGTAGTGTAATTAATTTTATAAATTGGTCGAAAGATAGATTTCAAATTACTGAAAAATCAAAATTATCTGGTCTAAATCCAATGTTTTTTGATAATTCAATTTTTGATTTTTATTCGAGTATCTATAACGGCTGTACCTTAATTCCTATTACCGAAGACATAATAAGAAATACAAAAAAAGTTGTTGAGTTTTTATCTGATTTAAATGTAACGCATTGGTTTTCAGTTCCATCTTTTATTATTTATTGCCTTAAAATGAAGTCTTTAAAAAAAGATCGGTTAAATTCTATAAAATATTTCATATTTGGTGGGGAGGGATTTCATAAAACAAAATTATTTGAGTTTTACAATATCTATTCTAATAAATCTAAGTTTATAAATGTTTATGGACCAACTGAGGCTACTTGCATTTGTTCAAGTTATGAAGTTTCTAAAAAAACATTTTTTGATTTAAATGATTTATGTCCAATAGGATATATAAGCCCATTTCATGAATTTAAAATTTTCAATAATAAAAGAAAAGGAGAATTAATTTTAATTGGTAATCAAATATCTCCAGGCTACTTAAATGATAGCAAAAAAAAGGAAGATAAATTTAAAATTTTAAAACATAATTCTGAAAAATTTATGCGTCATTATTTTACTGGTGACATAGTCGAGATAGATAATGATGGTCTTTTAAAATTTAAGGGTAGAACTGATTTGCAAATAAAACATATGGGTTATCGAATTGAACTCGAAGAAATTGAATTTCATATTGCTTGTAATCCATCTATTTCTCAAACATGTGTTATTTATTTTAAAAAAGAAGAAAATAGTTTTGGAGAAATAATTGCTTTTATATCTTTAAACAATGGCGTAAGTACAAAGTTAAATCATTCAATTTTAATTGAAAATTTACCAAATTATATGAAACCTACAAAATTTATTTTCTTAGATAATATGCCCTTAAATCAAAATGGAAAAATTGATAGAAATAAATTAATTAAAAAGTTATCAAAGGATGCGTAAATTAATAATTTTTGGAACAGGTGTCGTAGCACAATGTTGTATATCTTATTTCCAATCAATTAAAAAGTATGAAATTGTTGGTTGTACAGTAGACTTTGATAAAATCAAAAATATAAAAAATTTTTCTGTTCCCATCTTTCCTTATCAGGATATTAAAAAAAAATTTAATAAAAGGGATTTTGAAATAGTAGTTTGTGTTGGATATTCTAATAATAATTTAGATAGACAAAAAGTTTATGAACGAATTAAGGAAGATGGCTGGAGTGTTGGTAACCTGATTCCGAATTATTTAGAAAGTGGCAGTTTCAACTACTCTGAGGGCACAATTATCTTTCCTGGCTCTAAAATTCAACCGTTTTCAAAGATAGGTGTTTGTTCAATTATCTGGCCAGGTTCAGTTGTTGGTCACCACGCAGTAATAGGTGACTTTACTTGGCTTGCTTCAAATTGTGCTATTGGAGGATATTCTAAGATAGGACATAAAACCTTCATAGGCTTAAATTCCACAATTTCTGATAGCATAGATATAGGTCACAATAATATAATAGGCGCTGGCACATTTATCTCAAAAAATACAAAAAATGACAGTGTTTATATAAGACAGCAAGATGAAAAATATAATTTAACTACCTCTAATTTTGTAAAACTTTCAAAATTTGGGAATATGCGTGATAGTTATTAGTAGAAAATTAAATTAAGCTATTTTGAAATTGTAAATAATTTTAATTGCTCAATAACATTTTCAACACTTAGATTTGCTATTAAGTCTAAAATAGACAAATTAGGATAAAATATACTTGTTCCTTGGCTGTATGGTTTATTCAAAATATTTAAGAAACTTAATTTAATTGAATTTTCTTCAAATTTCTCTAAATTATATAAGGTTTTTCCTCCAGGGAGGTTTATATATTCAGTTGCTTCCAATTTTTTGCATATTTCAATTATTCTTCTTTCACCATTATAGTTTTGAAGATTTAAATTTGAACTTAAAAAAAATTCCTTTGATATTGATAAATATTTTGCAGTGTTTATTATAGAAGATATAGCTATATCAGAAATAAATTTGTTTTTTTTATCCATAGAATTTATAAACAACTTAAATGCATCTTCTCCATGAGGTTTATGCTTATAAGCATGTAAAATAGATTTTGATTTTTTTAATTTAAAATAGCTAATATTATGTGGACATATCTCGTTTATTTTTTTGTTTTGAGATGGTTTAGTTAAAGGTATAGTGAAATCAAATGGACTATTATTCAAAAGGATCCTATTTTTATTGATAAACCCTCTATTTATGAAATTTACATCATCCAAAAAAATAAAAGTGTCACAATATGAAAATAGGCTGAAATAACCTTTATAAGGAAACCAGTATGGTTGCATAATTGCAATTTTTTTGTTTTTCATTTTATAAACGATTTATTAACTCAATTTTTTTTTAAAGAGGTTAGTAACATAATAATGGAAAATCATAAAGGCTTTCCTGAAGCTGTATTTTAGACAAAGTCAAACTCTTTTACTATTAGGAAATATAGGTGGTGATTTGTATTTTGGTTTCAAATTTATTTGAAATTTCAGAGTATGTTTATTTTTTTTAAAAATTAAATTTTTTTCAGAATTTTTAATCATTTTATCATTAAAAGAAAAATCTTCTACGTAATATTTTATCCCTTTATGAAATAAAATAGCTCCATTATAGGGTGACTGAGATCTAATTTTACGACTAATAATTTCTAAAGAGTCTGTCTTTATATTTATAATAAAGTCCTCTTCCTTTACTGGTGGAAAATAAGTTCCATTAATTATTTTTACCCCTTTAAGATTACCTAAAATGTAAATATATAAAGAGTCAACCAATTTAGGGATACCTCTTTCTAACTTATTTTTTAATGTATTTGTATTATCGAGTTCAGAAATTTGAATTTTATATTCATCAATTAAAATACCAGAATCTATCTTTTCATTAATTTTGTGTAATGAAAGTACTGTAGAATTACTACCGTTTAGAATAGACCTAATTTCGGGATTTCGACCTCTGTTATTGTATAAACTGCCTCTATGGAGGTTGAAAAAGCGATATTTTTTGGTTAAAACATCTGGAACTATCATATCAAGCTGGTAAATAAAAAACAGATAGTTTTTAGGATATTGAGTGATAATATCATTGAAATCGTTTTTCCAATGAAAAATTTTAATCTTTATCTTCAAATAGTTTGCTAACTTTATAAGTTTTTTATTAACTCTGTTTTTTAAACAAAGAATATCTGTTACATTAAAATTAGGGTTTTTACTTAGAAATTTTAATCCTAATGATGATGAGCCAATAAATACAATATCATTCATACCTATCCCCTAATGAGTTTTACTTAAAAAAGGTAAAAATTATCTAATTTGTATCATATAGCTATAACATCGAAAAAAATAGATTAGAAAAGTTGGTATGATTTTTGCTTTCATTTATTGAATGTATATTGTGATTGATTATGTCATTTAAATCCTTAAAAACTACAAACAAGTTAGATTTTTAGAAAGAAAATAATTACGGAATGCAAAGAACATTTTTTAAAGATAAAAAAAGAAATTTAAATGGTTCATTTTTAACTAAAAAAAACAGCAAAATTCTTTATTATCATAATGGACTTGAGCAAATTTGGAATATTCCTCATATTTCAGATTCTATGTACGTTTTAGGTAATTATTTAAATGACAATTTTTATCCGTATGTAAAAACTAAAATTAAATTGCCTTCTGGTGAGCATGATTTAGACATAATAACTCAAAGACTTAATGGTATTGAACCTGATGTCTTAATTATAAATTATGAGCCTAGTAATTGTCTTTTGATAAATATAAAAAAGTTTAAAGGTGTAAGGGTTGTAGTATTAGGCGATTATCATCATATGTATAAAAACTTAGAAAAAATCATAAATTATATCTCTAATGAAAATTTTGATCTTTGTTTTTTAGGTGACCTTAGGATGGTACCATATATCAGAAGTTCTATTAAATCTAAAATTTTATTCTCTGGAAATCTTATAACTTGTGGTACATCATTATCACCAGTTCGCAATTATAAAAAAAAGATACTGCATCTTGGACAAAATTCACAATTTCATATCAAACGCGGTCAGGTCCTTTCTGATCTTATGAGTTTGAAAGTTCCTATAGATGATCTAAATATAGAAATTCCTAAAGTTCCAATCAATTACAATAAATATGCTGCAGTTTTGAATATAAGTTTAAATTTTGAATGGAACGAAAGGTGGCTTAAAGTAATGGAGTCTGGTGGTGTACTTATAAGTGATAAGTTATCCAAGGATAATGGGGTTTCTAAAGTATATTCTGAAGAAGAAGTTCCTACTTTTTCATCTATTGAAGAGGCTTATATTAAACTAAATAAAATTTTTACGGATGAGGAATTTCGATTTGAAACTGCATTAAAAGCTCAAAAAAAATATAAACAATTTTTTGACCGTGAAATTACTTTAGAACGTTTTTGGGAAGCTATTAATGGAAGAAATTTTGATGATTTTTTTAATTTAAATTCTGATAAATTTAAAAAGATTTATATCAACAAGAGAAATAACTATTATTGGGAAAACATAAAATTATTCCAAATTATTCAAGAATGTATTCGAGTTAGTAGAAATGTAAGAATTGATTTCTATGAATTGGAAAAAGAAAACTTTCCTAGTATAAATACACTAGAGATTGAAGAAGTAAATTATATAGATGAAATAAATAAAATTAATCATTCAAAATTTGACTGTAATATAATAGTTTCAAGTAAATTTATTAAAAGAGTTGAAAATTATGATTTAATAATTTTAAAAAATAATAATAAAAATGAAGATTTGGATGGGTATGAAATTGTCGATGTTGATGAATATTTCATTTGTTATAAAAGAAAAAGAAATCTAGCACTACCAATAACACATAAATTTATAAAAAAAGATGAAAAGTCTGATATTGATGACAATGAATTTCAATATGAATATTCTTTTATTAATAAAATCTTATCTGAAAACTTTTATACATTAAAAAATAAGATTCTTTTGATTGGAGGACTTTTCGAGACAAATGAAAAAATTTGCAAAAAGTATAATAATATTTATTCTATTTCATTTTCTGAATTGGAAAAAAAATATTGCTTGTACGGAAAAATTGAGGTTTTTGATATAATAATTTTTCTTGATAAAAGTAATTCTCCATCTCAACTTCATCAAAATTTGCAAAAAATTTATAGTAATATGAATTTAAACTCTGTTTTATTTTATCACTCTACAAGATTTCCTCTAGGTCCTTTAGGATGGAAGTTTTCTTATCCCTCCTCAAAAGACATTTTAAATAACGATATAAATCCATGGCAACATTATTATGATACCAAGATAGAATTTGGGGAGTATTTCAATATTGATAAATTTAATATGAATTTATTAAGTGTTTTTGAAAAAAACCATGACATAACTTCTAAGAATTTGGCTTATAATTCAATATTTATACTTAAGTCTTTTCTTCATGCAGGATTTAAAGTAACAAATAAATCAGAGTTCAAAAATCATAAAGAACCTCCAATTAATAAAATAAAATTGATGAACTTTCATATAAATCCAAAAGTTTCTCATATATTAATCAGCGCACAAAAATTTATATGGCTTGACGGATCAAAATCAAATTTAAATTATATTTTTGATGAAAATTGATAAATCAAACTTTTTTCCTAACTAAGTTCTTTTGTTTTAACTGACCATTTTGTAGGTTTTTGAATTTATGTTTCACATTTTCTATTAAGTCAGAAATTTGTTCATAATCTTTTAGTTTTTGATATTCAGTTCTCATCCTATTTTTCATCAAATAATTGATAATTGACGTTCTACTAATTCATTTAAAACGTACTAATTCATCAAAAGATTTTTTTAAATGATTAGGACAATAAAAGGTAATAGAAGATGAATTCATATTAGTGTGTACATTCATACATATACTCCGTTTGTTTCTTTGGGGGTGGTAATTTTATTATTATTATTATGTTTGATGTGGTTTCTGTAAAAATTTTTCTAATATTGATAGTGAATATTGATATTCTATAGTTTGAAATTCTTCATACAAATAATCTGTTTCAGAATTTTAAAAATGAGGTTTTTTAAATCAAACATATAATGGTAATTATAATTTAAATAAATAAAGTTATTTCTAAATAAAAACAATGTATACAGGATTTTTGACGTATGTTAAAATTTTTATAATTTAAATCTTTATGTTATGTAAATTATGGAAATTATCAAACATTTTAATACAGATATTGGAGAAGCAAAAAACTGGTTAGAAAATGGAAATGTAGCAGTTTTTAAAGATTTTTTTAAAAAAAAAGAAATTAATGCAGTCAAAAATGATGCAATAAATCTTGGGAAAATTATTTGTGAAAATAATACTATTTCAACTATAAAAGAAGTTGCTAAAATTGTAACTAAACAAGATAAATCAATCCAATTTTATAACGCCTGTAGAGAACTTCCTTCTTTTACTCGATTTATTTCCAGTGAAAAAATTATTAATTTTTTAAAAAAACTGATGGGTTATGAATTAATTAATATTCCTTTTGACTTTTCTATTCTGAGATTAGATTCTCATCAAAACCCATTAACTAATTTTGATTGGCATCAAGATTTCCCTTACAATGTAATTTCTAAGAATGCTCTAACAATTTGGGTGCCATGCCTGGAATCTTGTTCGGAAAAAAAAACTGGTGGTTTAAAATTTTCCCGATTTTCTAGTGGAAAAATTATGACTGTAGATAGTTTTAAGATTGAGAAAAGTGGCGAACCTAATAGATTAAGAATTGCAAATCTAGAAAAATACATAAGTAAAATAGACGACCAATCTGAATCATTAATAGAATGGAGTATGGGAGACTTAATCATTTTTAACTCATTAGTGTTACATAAATCCATTCCTTGCGTTGGTCCAGATCCAAGATTCACCATAAACTTTAGAATTGGTTCCATGTCTGAAAAGGAATATGTTGAAAAAAATATGTACAGGGCACGTGACAAATATCCAAACTATTTTGAAAATGCATTTCCCGATTATGTTGTAAATGTAAAATTAAAAAAATCAAATTCAAAAAGATGAAACAAAAACAAAAAAAAGTCGATTCTAACTTTAACAAAAGTAATGAATTAAATAGTATAATAGCTCATTTTAATACCAATCGATAATATAAAGCTATAACTTTAAATTTATATTATAAAAACTCTTAAGTAATTTTTTGCTTAATTTTGATCTCAAAAACTAAAAAATTAATTATTTAAATTATAAAGAAGGTTTCATTCATAATTTGTTATGTTAAATTAATTCATATATTTTTATTATTAAGTTATGTCATATCTAATTTTTAAAAAGGTTATTAGTGAAAAAGCTCAACAAGAAATTACCTCTTAGAAAAGTTAAATTACCAACATTTAGTAAAACAAAAAAATATTATGAGCAAATTGATAAAAACCTTATCTATTCAAATAATGGTCCACTTGTTCGTCAATTAAAAAAATCGTTAGCTGAGAAATTTAACGTAGATGAAAATTATTTAACAATTACTTCAAATGGCACCGTGAGTCTTAAAGCAATTTTAAGAGCCATAATAGAAAAGAAATTGCAAATGGGACAAATTCATGAAAAAAATTTCTCTGACCTTTATTGCGTATTACCATCTTTTACATTTGTAGCCTCAGCTATGTCAATTATAGAGTCTGGTTTGCAACCAATTTTTATAGATATTGAGGGTGATAATGGACTTATTTCACCTATCAATGTAAAATGCTTTCTAGAAAAAAAAATTGTAGATAATGATAAAATAATTGCAGTAATGCCTGTTTCGCCTTTTGGCGCAAAAATAAATAAAAATCAGTGGGTTGAATTTAGAAATCAATATAATATCGAAATAGTCTATGATGAAGCTTGGTGTTTTGACTCCTTTAATGATGTTTCATTAAGTCCATCTGCAATAAGTCTTCATGCCACTAAATCTTTTGGATGTGGTGAAGGAGGTCTTATAATCTCAAAAGATACTGAAATTACTAATCACTGTAGAAAATTTATAAATTTCGGTTTTGATAATAATAAAATTTCACAAATATTTGGTACAAACGGAAAAATGAGTGAATATAATGCTGCTGTAGCTCTTGCTAATCTTGATGAGTGGCCAAATAATAAATCAAATTGTATGAATTTACAGAAATATTATTTAAAAAAAATTAAAGCTTTTGCTAACATTAAAGTAATGGATGGATTTAATAGTTCTTGGGTGTGGGGTACATTACCAATAATAATAAATAATTGTTCGAATATTAATGACATAATATTATCAGCTGCAGAACATAATATAGAATTTAGAAGTTGGTGGAAAAATGGAATTCATAGTTTCCCCTCAATGAAGAATTTTATTTGTGATAAGTTAAACAACACCTTTGAACTTACAAATAAGTTGGTTAATATTCCTTTTTTTCCTCAAATGAGTAAAGAGGAGATTGATTTGGTTTGTGAATTTCTAAAGAAATACGACTAATCTAAGCATTTTATAATATATAGATGTGATAGTTTTCCAAATAATTTTTACTCATGGTAAAGTGAAAAAATATTTTATCACAAAATGAAAATTAAAATTTGTAAAGATATGTTGCAAAAATTAATAATCTAAAAAGAATTATTGAAATTTAAATTATTTTGATAAAATATTTTCATAATATAATTTATCTTATCTGTAATTTTATAATTTAGTGAAAAAGTTTATGAGAAAAGGTCTTATTTTAGCAGGTGGTTTTGGTACTAGGTTTTATCCAAGTACGCTTGCAGTTTCAAAACACCTTTTTCCAATTTTTGATAAGCCTATGATATATTATCCTCTTAGTACTTTAATGCTTGCAGGTATAAGAGAAATTGCAATAATTAGTAATAATGAAAATATTGAAATTTATAAAAAATTACTGGGTGATGGTAAAAATTTTGGAATTTCAATTGATTATCTATTGCAGAACTATCCTCGGGGAATCCCAGATGCCCTTCTAATTTCTAAATCTTTTTTAGATGGAAAGCCTTGTGCTTTGATATTAGGTGATAATATATTTTATGGATCAGGGTTTGTTAACCTTTTAGGTATAGCAAATAATGAATTAAATCACTGTAATATTTTTTTACATAAAGTACAAAACGCAAGTATTTTTGGCATAGCAGAATTAAATACAGAAAACAAAATAGTGAAAATGGTAGAAAAACCTCAAAAAAAATCTGGAAATCTGGCTATCACAGGGTTGTATTTTTTTGATAAAGATGCCGCCTTTCTATGCAATGGTTTAGAAAAATCCAAACGGGGTGAATTTGAAATTATTGACTTACTGAATAGATATAATAAAAAAAATCTAATAAACCATACTACATTAGGTAGAGGTTTCATTTGGTTTGATGCAGGTACACCTAGTTCTCTTATAAAGGCTAGTAACTTTATTGAAAATTTACAAAGAAGACAAGGTTGTTTAGTAGGTTCACCTGAGGAGGTCTCTTTAAATAAGGGCTGGATAGAAAAGAGTACAGTACAAGAAAATATTTATAAATATAAAGATTCAATTTATGGAAAGTTTTTATCAAATATTTTGGTAGATTTCAATTGAATATGATACATTATTTTGTTAGGTGGATAAGTCCATTTGATTTAACAAAATTTTCTTATAGCAAAATCTATGAAAATTAATTGTTCTTAGTAATTATAATTTTTAATTAAATTTAAAATTAAATTTATTAAACCATTTTACTCCACCATTTTTGGTTTTCTAAATACCATTTTATTGTCTTTTTAATTCCCGTATGGAAGGTATCAAATGGTAGCCAATTTAATTCTGATTTAATCTTTTTACAATTCAAACTATATCTTCTATCGTGACCAGGTCTATCTTTAACAAAAGTAATTAATTCTTCGTATTTATTTATTCCTTTGGGTTTGATTTTAATAAGTTTATCCATCATTTTACAAATGATCTTAACCACTTCGATGTTTTTTAACTCATTATTTGTACTAATATTATAAGTTTCACCTATTTTGCCTTCTACTGAAACTTTTATTAAAGCATTTACATGATCATCTACATATAGCCAATCTCTAAATTGCAAACCATCACCATATATTGGAATTTTTTTACCTTGAAGGGCATTAGTTATTACGCATGGAATGAACTTTTCTGGAAACTGATAAGGACCAAAATTATTTGTACAATTTGTTATAAGTATTGGAAGGTCATAAGTTATATGCCACGCTCTAGCTAGATGGTTAGAAGAAGCTTTAGAAGCAGAATATGGAGAACTCGGATTATAGCTACTTTTTTCTCTTGCAGATTTTGTTTTATTTTCAAGATCTCCAAATATTTCATCTGTAGAAACGTGAAGCAATCTAAATATTTTTTTTTGGTTTATATTTAATGTCTTATAATAATTAAGTGCACATTCTAAAAGATTGTATGTTCCTATTATATTTGTATTAAGAAATTCTCTGGGATTAGAAATTGATCTATCAACATGTGTTTCTGCTGCTAGATTTATAATTACATTTGGTTTAAAATCCTTTATTATTTTATTTAAATTGTTAAAATCACATATGTCAGCTTTTATAAAAGTATAGTTTTTTTTATCGATTATACATTTTAAGGATTTTGTATTTGATGCATATGTTAGCTTATCAACATTGCAGACTTCAGAATTAGTATTTTTAAGAAGATGTTTCACGACAGTAGATCCTATAAATCCACAACCACCAGTAATTAAGAATTTTTTAAAAGACATTAAAAATTTTCTCTTCTGCTGCTTTTATTTTCCTTAAATTTATTTAATTCATATTTAGTTAATAAGTGGATTACATACTTTAATCTTTAATACGGGAGTTAAACTAGAATAACTTTTTTATAGGAAATATAATACAAGATTTTTCATTATCAAAAAGGGTATCATTTTTTTATACTCTTTTTCTTATAATTAAATATAAGATATTTTTTTAAATTTTTATTTTCTCATTTGTTTTTATAATGTTAAAAAAAAAATTAATAAATCTTTTTATTAAAATTTTTGAATGACATAAACAGAACTGAAAGACCTTCTGATTGGTTGGGAAAGAATTAAATTTTAATGTGCATTTAAATTT
>MDTB01075184.1_pt1 | contig 22251 bp, 22 predicted proteins | sample 811161 | NCBI WGS metagenome assembly MDTB01 (sample SAMN05326650, study PRJNA326480) | marine metagenome | isolation source: seawater | place: Mediterranean Sea | collected 2009 | reverse complement strand
GTCATCGAACCCGTCACCATTGAAATCACCAGACGCCATAGCAGCACCAAACTGATCCCCAGACTCCGGAGTGCCAGGCCAACCACCCTCACCCTGATATATCGAATTATTTACTTCAATTCCTCCATTGCCCCCAAAAACGATATGAATCAGCCCTGCGTCAATAATTGAGCCAATATTCTCTTTTGGCACACCTGCCACAAAGTCGGAAGAGTGGTCTCCGTTAAAGTCGCCCGTAATTATTGAGCTCCCAAAACCGTCAGCATATTCTGACCCTGTCCAGCCAGATGGAAGAAGACCAGCATAATCCTGATGGATTCTATTATCTGATAAGGAAAAGTTTGGGATGAAATAAAAGGTTGACAGGATCTGCTCACTTTTCCCTCTTCCGTCTGAAGATAACCCACTGTTTATTATGGACATAAAGTTATCGCCCTTTGTTATGGCTGTTCCATTTGTCCCAAAGATGGTTACATCGGCATGGTCGGTTCTTCGAAATGGGTCTATAGCTCCACTAATAGTTAACCCTGTGATATCCCCAACAGAGCCTAAAGATGAAGATGCAATCCACCTTCCAATTTCTGTTTTGGTATAGGTTCTTGCCCATGTTGCGTAAGGATTCCCAATGTGGTCGAAAGGATCTTCTTGAGCAGGGAGATAAGAAATATTGGAACAAGGGTAATTAGTCACTGTGCAAAAGACGTAAGAGCCTGCGCCTGTTGCTCCACCATTTGAGGATGTGTAATAAGTAGTTATTGGGGATTGGTTCTTTAAGAGCACGTTTTTTGAGGTTGAGTCAACAGCTGCTTGCCAATTTGGAGCATAGGCTCCCGACTCGTTGGAATGCCCTGTGTAATGTTGATCGTTGACTGTTGAGTACACATCCCAAGGTACGCTCCATGAGGCATTGGATCTTCGGCTTACGACTCTTTGATAGGCATATGTTCTTCCTGCTATGGCCTGTGACTGAAGTGCTGCATCAGGCCAGCTTGGAGGTACTTCCGCCAATCCATATAGGTATTTGTCCATTGGTAAGTCCTCTAGGAGGACGTAAATTCCTCCTCCAGCGAAGGTTCTTTTCCTAAATGTCAATGACCCCCAGTGATAGCTGTTCCCTGAAGTTCCTATACTCGTAAATTGGGAAATCACATCAGTCTGAACGGGTTCATCCTCATTCAATTCGATAAAAATAGGTTCCTGTTCACAACGATTTACAATAGTTTCGCCTGACGAGTCGATGCACAAGTCAGTTCCAACGCTGTCACGAACTATAAATTCATTCTGTCCGTACTCGACTGTTAAAGTTTCGTTTGAGGCTACTGATGCGAAAGTTGTTCCTGATGCGTCCCTTATCTCTATAGGACCTGATGTCTGAAGAGTGGCACCTAAGCCACTGAAGATATGAACGCGTAAATCATCAGGTACGTTAATATCCTCTTGGAGTGTTGCTGTGGGGTAGTAGAAGTTCAATATCTCAGTTGCTGATTGCCCCCCACCCCCTTGGTCAATTGGTAAAGACCGTCCATAGGCCCCATATTGGCTCATTCCTACACCATGACCCCATCCTCCGCCTTCAATTGTTATGGTGTCATTTGGGTTAGCTTGGGCAGAGGTCAGGTTCGCGCTCACGAGGGAAATGAGGGTTACAGCAATGAATGTAGAGATCTTCTTGTTCACATATTAAATTTATCACGGAGTTCACCAGGTTTTCTGTCATCGGTTTATTGTGTTATCACTCTTTTTAGATATCTCCAATAAGCTTATGAGAGTTGGTTAGCCTTTGGGGTTAGGGAAAATTGAGATATGGGGTCAACGAAATACTATGACATGACGAGTGACTGTTACTTAGATGTCCTGATAATTACAACAGCTCACAGCGCAGAAGATGGTCGCCTTATCCGCCATCAAAAGTCATTAAAAAGAAGTGGACTAAATTCACGAATAATATGCGTGCTTTATGAATCTAGGTTTGAGAGGTTTTTCCTTGCTCCAATAAGAGTTTACAAAACTGTGAAAGCGTTGAATCCACGGTGTGTGCTCTTGCCAGATCCAGAATTACATCTTCTCGTAACTCCTCTGTTATCAAGAAATTATGCTGTAATATCCGATGTTCATGAGGATTACCTGTCAGTTCTAGAAGACCGAAAATGGATAAAAGCGTTATTTAAACCGCTTCTTAAAACACTTTTAAAAATTCTTCCAAAGGTTAGGGATAGGTTCTCAGATCAGGTGATAGTAGCTAGTTCCTCATTGGTTCAATCTTCTGAGGTTGTCATTGAGAATATTCCTCATATCGATGACTTATCCAGTAAGGAACGTAGAGAGCGAATGCGGGCAGTTTATGTTGGAGATATCAGAAGTAGTAGGGGTTTGGAGAGAATGTTTTCGCTACTTTTAGACATCCCCGGATTGTATATAGACCTGATCGGTCCATGTTCCGAGGAGGACCGCTTATCGGAATTGATCGAAGAGCATCAACTCCAGGAACGAGTCATTTGGCATGGACGATTACCATATGAAGAGTCTTGGAGAATAGCTTCAAAGTCTTCAGTTGGTCTATGTCTCCTAGAGTCAACACCTGCTTTTGACAAAGCTATCCCATCAAAAATTTGGGAGTATTGGGCCCTTGGTCTACCTGTCATTACTTCCGAGTTAGCCGAGATGTCTTCATTGATAAGAAAAGTTAATGGAGGTTTTGTTTTGGATGGAAATCAGAACGTTGAGGAGCTACGTATGTGGCTCGGAGACGATGACGAACTTCTGGAGTCTGGTAAGCGAGGGCAGGCATTCTTTGAGAGCGAAAGTTTGAAGAATACGAACAATCTCTCCGATGTTGTTTCTCATTTGATCGAATAGGGTCCATTAAATTTACTCATGTCCCCATTTTCTAACAGTATCAATTAGAATTTTACGTCAATGGCTAAACCTGAGAATACTCAAATTTCAAATGCCTCAAGCAACCCTATGCTTGTGCGAAAAGCGACGCGCTCTGGTATACCTCCGCTAAAGGACTATCTTCGGGAAGCTTATAGATTTAGAGTATTTGCTCTCTATTGGTCAAAAGGTGAGCTCAAATCTAGGAATTTCGATACTCTTTTGGGCAGACTTTGGCATTATCTTAATCCTTTTCTGTTTGGCCTTATTTACTTTGTTTTTGTTGGCATCTTGACTGGTGGAGGGTTAGATAGCACTAATCGGCTTGCTTTTATGGTATTCAATCTTTACGTTTGGACACTCTTGATAAGTCAAATAATTGTTACCTCAGTGAATACTGTTCGTAACGGAGGAGGCGGGGTCCTCGCAAATTCATCTATACCAAGAGTGGTCATTCCAGCGGCGTCGTCTCTTTCTGCTTTGAACCTGTTTGTCAGATCTTTGATTGCGTATATCCCCTTGCACCTCTTAGCTAACAGAGGTATCCAAGTCGAATTTCTTTGGATTCCTATTTTGTTGGTTTTAACCTTTCTCTTTGCTTTTGGTGTTGCTTTGTTAGCAGCTACCGTTAATATCTATCTTCGAGACGTTTCTCGTTTCTTACCGCATTTCTTAAGACTTTGGATGTATCTCTCACCTGCAATTTGGGAATATCAACGTGCGTTGGAAAGTGGAACAGTGTATTTTTTGGCAAGATTAAATCCGACTTATTCTCTCTTTTCTGCGTGGACAATGGTTTTGGGATCTCCTGAAGTTGCTAATGGCCCCTCGATAGCTAGACAGGTAGCAATCTTTTCTTTATGGGCTATACCGACTGTTATTCTAGGATTTCTTGTCTTTATTTCAAGGGAGGATGAATTTGCCATCCGAAATTAAAAATGCAATAGAGATAAGGGGTCTTTCTGTCTCGTACTCGGCGGTTGTTAATACGAAGTCTTCGGAGAAGACAGGCATCTTAAAACGGTCCACAAAAAAACTAAGAATAGATGCAATCAATAATGTGGACATGAACTTTCAAGCTGGTACCGTTACAGGCCTAGTTGGAGGCAATGGGGCTGGTAAATCAACCCTTCTTAAAACTATAGTTGGGGTACTAAAACCATCATCTGGAATTGTGAGTCTTTGGGGGCGTCCTCATCTTTTGACCCCCGGTATGGGATTTAACCGGGTTCTTTCAGGAAGAGAAAACGTTATTTTGGGCGGGCTTGCTGCCGGAATGTCCCTTGACGAAGTCAAAGAAAAGCAAGAAGAAATTATAGAATTTGCAGATATAGGCGACTTTATTGATTTGCCGACTACTACTTATTCTTCTGGCATGTTTGGGCGTCTTGCTTTTGCAGTGGCTACTCATGTTGATCCCGAGATTCTCTTGGTAGACGAAGCCCTATCTGCCGGAGATAGCTCATTTAGAAAAAAAGCTGTAGAGAGAGTGCAAAGTCTTTGCGAGGCTGCGAAAACGATAGTTGTAGTTTCTCATTCGTCTGCTTTGATATCTGAAATGGCAACTGAAGCTATCTGGCTTCATAAGGGGGGAGTGCGGCTTCAGGGCGATGTGCGATCTGTGACAAAGCAATATCAGGAATTCCAAAGTGAAGTTAGCGAGAAGGCGCAGCTCCTGAACTAATGATGCAAGTTCGATTCTATTGCTTATAGTCATGTGGGCTGTGACAGCTATTAAGTCAAGCTAGTATGAATTCTCTAATGAGTAGAGATAATCGCCACCTCTTGTATATTGCCTTTTTCTTCCCTCCCTCTCGTGCCTCGGGTGTTTATCGGGCAATTGCAACTGCCAATGCTTTTTCTGATCAAGGCTGGAAGGTTACAGTCGTTACTGCGGATGAGCATTTCTTTGAAGAAGAAATCGCAACGTCTGACGACTCATTATTTTCCACGGTATCTAAAAAAGTGGTTATTCACCGAGTGCCCTTTACCTTTCATGAATCGGCTCAAGACGATATCACCACTTACGGTTGGCTTAAAGCTAATTATTTTAGGGCTTATCTGAAATCGCAAGTTCTACTCAGAAAAATTTTACAACTAAAAAGAAAATCAGTATTTCAAGTCAGCAAATATGACTCTTGGATCGAGCCCGTAACGAAAGCAGCGAAAGAAATACATACGAAAGCCCCTATTTCTCATGTATTGGCTACTGGCAATCCCTTTTCGTCTTTTGAAGCAGCCTTGAGGATACAGAAGGATATAGGAGTTAGCTTCTCAGTGGATTACCGAGATCCATGGACAACAAATGTTTACACAGGGGAAAAGGCTAATTTGCCAAAGCGAGCGGAGATTATTGAGACGGAGGTCAATGAAAAAGCTGCATACGCGTTTCATATAAATTCGGCTATCAAGGCAACTATCACAAAGCAGTATCCAAAGACAGCTGATAAGCATCACGTCGTTCCCAACGGTTTTGATAAGCATAGCGTCGCAGATTTCAGTAATAAGGACGAACAGATAGTGTTTGGAATGTTGGGGACTTTGAATGGGAATTGGCCCTTAGAGCAAATATTTGAGGCATGGAATCGGATTAGAGAAGACCTACCAGAAGGTAGCATATTTCGGCTAGGGGGATATCTAGGATATTTTGCCCATAGTGAAGCCTCATTGATGAGTAAGTTACCGTCCAGTGGCGAAGGTTTCGAATACATTGGTCCCGTTCAGAAAAGTCGAGTGAAAAATTTCTATGAATCTTTGAGCGTAATAGTCATCCCAGCATCAGGAGGAGCGCTAGTCACAACGGGCAAGGTTTATGAGGTTGCTGCTCAACCACACCCAATAGTCTGCATCCAAAAGAAAGAAGGGGGAGCGCGACTCGCACTAGAGGGAAGACCTCATGTGCAAATGGCTGAACCTAATATAGACGAAATAGTCGAAGCATTCAGTGGAGCTATTCAAAGCGTAAATACTATGACCATTGAAGATCTGTCAGCAATTCAATCTTTTGTAACTCCTTATGAAAGAGGACTCTCTGTAGGTGTAATTCCAAAACTGCTTGATAGCGACAATTAAAGTAGAGGCTATGGTCCAAAAAGATTCTTATGAGAAAAATCGCTACGAAGTGCTTATCTTTGCTGGCGTTTCCTTGAGTTCTAATTCCGCAGTGAAGGACAAAGTAAAGGAAATGGATATAGATGGGGTACGGTCGCTTGTCTTCTCCCTGAATCCAAACTTTGGCAATACCCATTATGAGGGCAATGTCGTAGAGGCATCTGCTGTTCGGAACCAAGACTTCTATAGTTATAGAGTAATAGACTGCTCTGAGGTTATGGTTCCGAAATGGAATCATCGATTAATCAATAAGTGGTGTAAAAGAATTGAGCTTGTATTTACTGGCAGGAAATATTGGAAATTGATAAATAAATTACTTAAAGAATTTCCGCCGGATTTTGAACCTTCGCTGATGCTTTATAGCGATCACGATTCTCTTACCCCAGTTTGGCAGTTATCTAAGGTTTGGAGACGAGCTGCTGTCGGTAAAGTTGGATAGTAGCTTATGCGAATTAATGTTCTGACTCCTTGGTACCCAGATAAGTCTTTGGGCCGCACATACAACGGGATCTTTGTTGAGCGACAAGTAGAGGCTCTCGAAAATATTGGTTTTCGGGTAAGTGTCGAGGTCCCAAGACTGTACCGGCACCCAGAAAGAATAGTTCCTGATGACATCAAAGATTGCCTATCCAAACTCGCTTTTCAAGATCCATCCAAAGTATTCCGCAGACAAAATAACTCAGTTTCAATCCCAACACTTGTTCCACTTAGAGCGACTATGGCAGAAAAGGCAGAATCAATAAGCGAAGCTCTAGCTCTTAAGCGATCAACCGAGCGTTTCCATGCAGATATAAATCATGTGCATGTGGCTCTTCCCATCGCCCCTTCTATATTGGAAATATCGGAAACGCCCCTTGTCATTACTGAGCATTCCTCTCACGTAAGACACGAATGTCAGATTCCCGAAGTGGCAGAAATGTATAAAGCATCAATATCTTCCTCGAAGGCGTTCATTTGCGTATCTAGATTTCTTCAACAAGAAATATCTGACATATTAGGTCTTGAAATTGACTCTTCTTGGAAAGTAGTGCCAAATATTGTTGATTTCTCTGAATTTCATTACCGTCATAGGCGTGAGTATCTTTGTAAATCATGGGTGTATGTTGGGGCTTTATTGGAATCCAAAGGTGTGGTTAATCTTCTAAAGACATTCAAGCACTTTAAATCCAACCATGATAATGGGGCACGGTTGACGCTCGTTGGAAGCGGCCCTCTTGAAAAGTGGATTAAGAGATTCTGCCTAAAGAATAAAATCAATGATTCAGTTACAATTAAGGAGCCTGTAAGCCGAAAGTCCTTGGCAGCAGTGTTCTCAACCATGGATTTGATGGTTCATCTGAGCCCATATGAGACATTTGGGATCGTTTCGCTTGAAGCTATTGCAAGTGGGCTACCCGTAGTATCTATAAAGAATGGGGGGTCGGAAAATACATGGGAAGATCTGTCTGATATTAGTGGCCTGGTCTTAGATCCTTCTTCTACACCTAAGGCGATTTCAAAGGCTATCCAAGAGTGGCGCTCGGGCGGCATAAAAGTTGATTTAAAAGATGCCTCAGAGATACTTAGAAAACGTTTCAGTAGCGAGGTAATTGCCAATCATTTGAAAGAGATCTATGAGGAGGTTCTTTCATGATAGTTTTAGTAATCTCGCAGTCAGAAAGAATTGGTGAGCTAAATTCATTTGTTAGTTGGTTGTCAGAAAGAGCAAATTCAAAGATAACCCTCCTCTGCCCCGGTGAAAGTTTCTTTGATCAGAAGTCCAATAAGTTTGAGATTGAGGTTAAACCGTTTTTGACGCAAGGTCAGTTAAAAAAGGTGAATCGTCAGAATAGGTTCGATCAATTCAGGTATATCATTATCCGTTTCTTAAGAAGAGGCTCTTTTGCTGGAGTTATTGTTGAAAAGCTACTAGTTGCTGGGATCCGGGTGGCTAGGAGGGTAAGGTCCGTCTCTCAGATAAAGTCCAATTATGATAATAAATCGTCGTTTATTGGTGCCTCAAAAGTAACTTGGGTTTCTCCGTACCACCAGCAGGTTCTTCAAACTTTAAAAACGGTCCATTCAGAAGAGGAAATTACACGTATTGAAGTTTTTGATCTTCAGGATTTGGCGACAATTACAGGTTTTGCAGAAGAAAATGAAATTGATTTTCAAATAAGGTAAATTTCAAAAGTCCATCAGTAAGTTAGCTATATCTTTTGCTGCATCTCCATCTCCAAAGGGGTATCCGGGTTTGTTATTCGGCCTGGTTCTGGACACAGAAGCAGCTATATGTTCAGGCTCAACTAACCTATTCCATTCTCCAGTTAAAGTTTCAACCCATTCTGTCTCCGGTCTAACTGTCGTGCATAATGTTCTCAGGTGGAAGGCCTCTTTTTGGAGTCCTCCGGAGTCCGTTATAACATGATCCGCCTGCATGATAGTGGCAATAAGTTCTCGGTAGCTGAGCGGATCAGTTGAGCGAAGTGAACCTCTATCTAATCTGATATTGAGATCTTGACATCTTTTTATTAGGCGGGGGTGAGAAGGGATGTATGTGGGTAAATTAAGTTCTGCTAAAGAGTCAATTATCTTCCTGAGTCTCTCTTCATCATCTGTATTCTCTTGCCGGTGGATCGTTGCAAGGTAGAATTTACCATCATGCTGGATGCCTTGATGAGAGTTAAAAGAACTTTTTGTAATAGATTCTTTTACGGTGTTAAGAACATCAATCATCACGTCGCCTACTAAGTGGGACCTGTGTCCCAATCCTTCATCTTGAAGGTTGGTAATTGCGTTGATCGTAGGCGCTAGAAGAAGGTCGGAACAGTGGTCAGTTAGAATTCGATTATGCTCTTCTGGCATAGCTCTATTGTTCGACCTGAGTCCAGCTTCGATATGTGCCATTTTGTAAGGTAATTTCGAACACACGACAGCGCAAGCAAGGGTTGAATTCGTATCTCCATAGGCTAAGACCCAGTCAGGTTTGTGCTCTATTATATGTGGCTCAAGTCTCTCAATAATTTTTGCTGTTTGTACAGCATGCGAGTGAGATCCAATGCCGAGATTAGCTACAGGATCAGGAATTTTAAATTCGTCGAAGAAAATATCAGATAATTTTGAATCGTAATGCTGTCCGGTATGAACGATAAGATGCTCTAACCCTATTTCAGTGAGTGCCCTGTCGACGGGAGCTAATTTTACGAATTGAGGCCTAGCTCCAACTACGCTTAGTATCCGCATTAATTCATTCCGTTACCTAGTTGCCTTACCTTTATAGGTGAGACCATTTTAGGATCTATTATCTTTCTGCCATCGATAAGTACTCTAATGTTCGGAAAATCCTTGGAAGTGAGTTTCTTGTAAAGCTCATGGTCTGCCTGAACTATAGCAGCATCACATATATCCCCAAGACTAAATGGTTCTAAACCAAAAGCTTGAATTTCTTCATTGGAGTATAAGGGGTCATGCACAGTAGGGGATCCGCCTAAATCTTTAATATGTTGGACAAGTGGGAAAGCACCCGAGAAAGCAGTCTCCTTGACTCCTCCACGGTAGGCGAGTCCAAGTATGGCTATTTTCGTATCGGCGAGCGTATCAAGTTCGTCTAAAGCTATCTGCACTACTTTCTCAGGCATAGATTCGTTAACCTCAATTGCTGCTCTAGGTAAAGTGCATTCTGTATCGGTTTTGATATAGAACTTTGGATACACAGGTATACAATGTCCTCCAACTGCTATGCCAGGTTGATGTATATGGCTAAAGGGTTGACTATTTGAGGCTTCGATGATGGAATATGCGTCTAGCTCTAGTCTCTCTGCGTGAAGGGCAAATTCATTTGCTAGCGCAATATTTACGTTTCGATAGGTGGTTTCAGCAAGTTTTGCCATTTCAGCAGCTTCTGCTTTGCCAAGATCCCAAACACCATTAGGGCGGATCAGGTCAGACCGTTCGTCGAAATCTAGAACTTTTTCGTAAAATTGGACTGCTTTTTCTGAAGAAATTGGATCAAGACCACCAACTAGTTTCGGGTATGCGCGTAAATCAGAGAAAATTCGCCCACTGAAAACCCTTTCAGGGCTAAATGCAATGTAAACATCTAACCCGCAATTAAGTCCCGAGACTTCTTCAATGATTGGAGCAAATCTATTTCTGGTGGAACCGACTGGAAGTGTTGTCTCATAGCAGATTAGTGAACCAGGTTTAAGTCCGCTCGCAATATCGCGAGTAGCCGAATCAATAGCCGCAAAATCGGGATTTGCTGATTCGTCGACTACCACTGGAACTACAACGATGACAGTGTCCGACTGGCGAACCGCATCTGCTGTATCAGTTGTTGCTTCAAGGAGTCCAGCATTTTTGACTTTCGAAAGAAGCTCTGGAAGATCTATTTCCCCAGGGAACGGAACATCACCCTCATTTATCTGCCGAACAACCTTTTCGCTGATATCGGCTCCTTTTACAAGTTCACCTTTCGAGGCGATTTGTACAGCAAGTGGAAGCCCAATTTTGCCAAGCCCGACAACACACGTTGTCATGTGGTCTCCGTTCCTTGTTGTGGACAGTTTGACGCTGACTCTAGAACCCTTTCAGCATTTTCAACGGCACACAGCCCATCGAACATCGTCACTATTTCTCCATGTTCACCTAGAACGGCGTCTCTGAATCCTTCAAACTCCGTGCGCAGTGGTTCCGGTTTGGCGATGGCAAACCTTATCATATCTCCTTCTGCCACCCCTCTAAATTGTGATATCCCCTCCCAAGGAGTTGGGGCATCAGCGTTGCGGTGAAAAGTAAGATCAGCCATCAGTGTGTCAGCGATGAAAGAACCCTTTTCTCCTATTGCGATAGTAAATCGCTCTTTCATGGGTGAGAGCCAATTGACTAAGTGGTTAGTAACAACGCTATTCGTGAGAATACCGGTGATGGCAACAAGATCCTCGTGTTCTCGTCCTGCTTTATGAGCAGTCTGGGCTGATAGATCTCTATAGTTAGCTCCGCTAACCCATGTTGTAAGGTCTAAGTCATGAGTTGCGAGGTCTTTCACGACTCCGACGTCTTTAATTCGGGTGGGGAAGGGACCTATTCTCCTTGTGGAGATTTGGAAAAGATCACCTAATTCACCTGCCCCAATTCTTTCTCGCATACTTCTGATAGCTGGATTGAACCGCTCGATATGACCGACTGCCCCTATTAATTCTGCCTTTTCAAATGCTTCTGCTATTCTTCGAGCTCCAATTGAATTAACAGCAAGAGGTTTTTCGACAAGCGTATGGATTCCTGCTTTGCAAAGCTTCAACGCCACTTTTTCGTGTTCGCTCGTCGGGCAAGCAACTACTGCTAGGTCAATTTCTCTTTCTATTAGCTCATCAATTGATTTCACAATAAGTGAAGCATCTATATTCTCGGTGGTGTCACCCAATGGGTCTGCAATTCCAACCAATGACACTCTTTTAGTAGATGCCATAACACGTGCATGATTTCTTCCCATCGTGCCCAAGCCGATTAGGCCAGCTCTTAATTCCATGCGTTCATAACCTCAACAATTTTGTTCAACTCTTCCGATGTTAGTAGAGGGTGAACAGGAATTGATAGTGCCTGCTCTGCGGCTGTTCTTGTATTTGGAAGATCAATCTCTTTACCGAATGAAGGGAGCTGATGCACAGGTATCGGGTAGTAGACGCCGTTGCCAATATTTGCTTGATTCAGGTGATCTGAAAGGTCATCTCTTCGATCAGACCTAACGGTGTATTGATGATAGACATGGTCGACTTCAATTTTTTCTATTGGAGTGCGAACTGTAGATAAGTTATCGTTCAAAAATGCGGCGTTCTCTTGACGCTTGGAAGTTCGTTCACGCAATTTACGAAGTTGGATGCGCCCAATCGCAGCATGTATGTCGGTCATTCTGTTATTGAAACCTATGATTTCATTTTGGTATCTCATTTCCATGCCCTGATTTCTTAATAACTTAGCTTTTCGCGCTACCTCATCATCTGCGGTAACGATCATTCCGCCTTCTCCGCTTGTCATGTTCTTAGTGGGGTAGAAAGAGAACGCTGCTGTGCCAAAGGTACCGACTGGTTGAGACTTATAGGCTGCTAGATGAGCTTGAGCTGCGTCTTCTAGAAGAATTAAGCCTTTACGAATACAGATTTCTGTCAATGGATCCATATCTGCAGGGTGGCCGTACAGATGAACTGGCATTATTGCAGAGGTCCTATCGGTTATGGCTGCCTCAACCGTATTTGGGTCTAGTGTGTACGTGTCAATATCAATATCAACAAAGACAGGAGTAGCTCCACAGAGAGCTACGGCGTTAGCTGTTGCAGCGAAGGTAAATGAAGGGATTATGACTTCATGGCCTCGTTCAATGCCTGATGCTAGTAATCCAAGATGCAGAGCTGAAGTTCCTGAATTGACAGCTATGCAATGATGGCCTTCCATGAATCGAGAGAATTCGTCCTCAAATGCTGCTACTTCAGGGCCTTGTGCGATCATTCCGCTGTCGAGAACACGCATAACAGCCTGCTTCTCTTCGTCACTAACGATTGGTTTTGACAGAGTTATCACTTTAATAATCTACCCTTAGATCAGGTAGTAATCTGCATCCCAAACAGAAACTATGAATACAAAAATTGTTTTACATTGCGACCTTTTCTTATAGATTGCTAATGGATGTATCCTTTAAAAAGCTAGAAGAGAGGGAAGTTCTATGGAATTGGGTCTAAAAGGCAAACGAGTGATTATTCCTGCATCTACAAAAGGAATTTTGCGGCGGGTTGTTGACCAACTAGTAGATGAGGGATGTGATGTGGCGATATGTTCGCGCTCTGAGGATACGGTTGCACGGACCTTGCGTGAGCTATCGGGTGGACGCGGAAGCGCGATCGGACGGGCTTGTGATGTGAATGAAAAAGAAGATTATGAAGCTTGGTTGGAAGAGATGGTTGAACAACTAGGTGGGGTAGATATTTTCATTCCTGGTGTAAGCGCTGGAGGTGGTGCTGACAGTGAGCGAAATTGGTGGAAGAGCTTTGAAGTAGATGTTTTGTCTACGGTGCGCGGTTGTGAAATCGTCATTCCGCACATGGCGGAAGCTAATGGTGGGGCGATAACGTTCATTACGACCACTGCGTCTGTAGAGACATTTGGTGGCCCGCAGGCATACAACGCTATGAAGGGCTCTTTGCTTGTTTATGCAAAGCAATTATCTCAGGAGGTCGGAAGAGATAACATTCGTGTTAATTGTGTTTCTCCTGGTCCCATATATTTTGAGGGTGGTGTGTGGCAGATGTTGAAAGACACTATGGCAAAGTGGTTTTCCAAGATTGAGAAAGATCACCCATCTGGGCGATTGGGGACACCTGAGGAGGTCTCAAATTGTGTGGTTTTTATATCTAGCCCTGCCGCAAGTTGGGTTTCTGGAACAAATTTAATTGTTGATGGCGGATTCACCAAGCGAGTTCAGTTCTGATTGGTCCAATATGAAAGTTATTCGCAAAAACAAAATCGTTCGAAGTGACCCTGAAGCGAATCCCAAAGGAACACCGCTTGAGAAAACGGTTGACGCTGACCTTGGAACAAACGTTATTCCAAAAGAGCGTTACATCAGCAAAGGCTTTATGCGTAAAGAATGGGAAGGAATTTGGACCAAAGTTTGGCTTTTAGGTTGCCGTGAGGATCAGATCCCAGAGCCGGGGGATTATATCTGTACAAATATCGGTAGGGAATCTGTTGTCATTGTTAGACAGCACGGTGGCGGATTTAAAGCCTTTCACAATGTTTGTATGCATCGAGGAAATCGTTTGGCTGACGAAGGGTTAGGTCATGCAGATCCATTCGTTTGCGGATATCACGGTTGGAAATATGACTCTGACGGCACGTTTGTGGATATTCCCGATTTGGAGACATTTCCACAAGGTAAACCGCCATGCAATGGGTTATCAGAGTTGCCTTGTGATACGTGGGCTTCATTCGTTTGGTTCAGCCTCAATTCAGATGTAGAGCCTTTGCAAGATTACCTTGGGGAATTGGTTGGCCACTTTGAACCATATCATTTTGAGCGGATGGCGATGACACGTTGGATTACAGCGGAATGGAATTGTAATTGGAAAGCGTCGGTGGATGCTTTTGCTGAGTCGTATCACACAGCTCAAACGCATCCGCAACTTCTTTGGTATTTAGAAGATCTCGACCTTCAAATTGATCTCTACGGAAAACACAGCAGGTACCTTGTTCCGTTCGGTCTGCTCAGTCCAAGAGTCGACTCAGTAGGGGAAATCCCGCCTCCTTTGAAAGCCATGTTAAGAGGAGCAGGAATAGATCCTGCATCATATGAAGGATCCATGAATGATATTCGGGAAGAAGTCCAGAAATATAAACGCAAAACCCAGAAAGAACAAGGGAAAGATTTCTCTGAATTGCATGACGAGCAACTTACCGATGATTACAACTACTTAGTCTTCCCCAACGTAACGACGAATACCCATTCCGATGATCTTATGCTGTTCAGACACCGCCCACATCCGGAAGATCCAAACAAGATGTTTTTTGATGTATGGATGTTTGAGTTGATTCCCGAGGGGGAAGAGTGGCCTCCTTTGCCAAAGCATGATTTCCGTCCTGCTGGGAGCACACGATCTTTAGGTATGGTGATTGATCAGGACGCATCGAATCTTGCCACCGTTCAAGCGGGCATGAATAGTGCAGGGTTTCCGGGTTTGTGGCTCTCAGACCAAGAACTACGGTTGAGGCATTTCCACAAGACGATTACAGGGTACGTAGGGGAGTAACTGACGCACAATGCTGTCGAATTCTCGTACTATAATTGAATCAAATTTAGTTTGGAGTTTCTGATGAGCGATAGTCGTGATGTAGTTATTGTCGATGCAGTACGGTCGGCGACGGCAAAGCCAAACAGTAGACTTTCGAGATTTCATGTTACAGATCTTCTAGGCAATGTTCTTCAGTCTCTTTTCGACCGAAATAACGTTGACCCTAACGAGGTGGACCATGTTGCAGGTGGGTGTATCGCACAAGTAGGAGAGCAAGCAAATAATGTCACTCGGACCGCATGGCTGGCGGCCGGATTGCCTTTACATGTTGGTGCCTCAACTACATCTACCCAATGCGGTTCAGGTCAGCACGCCAATACTTGGGCGCATTCACTCATAGCATCAGGAATGGCTGAGATCGTTGTCGTGTGCGGGGTTGAATCGATGTCTCATGTTCCAATGGCTTCTCAAATACCCATGGATGAAAACGGGGAAGCATATCTTGGCGAACGTTACACGGAGCGATACAAGGAGTTATATGATCCAACAAATCAGCTTGAAGGGGCCGAACGAATTGCTGCAAAGTGGAATTTGACTCGCGAGGATCTCGATCGTTTCGGGGTGCGGTCCCAAAATCGGGCAGCAATTGCTTGGAAAGAGGGCAGATTCGATGGTCAAGTCATCCCATTTGACGTTCATGGTGACGGTTCTGAAATGCATATTCGTGACGAAGGACTCCGAGACACAACATATGAGGGGTTATCAAATCTCAAACCAATCGCAGGGGTCGGATACTTTGCAGAACCGGCCAAATATCATACAGCTGGAACAGCATCTCAGTTGGCTGATGCCTCGTCGGCTCTGCTCGTAATGAGTAGAGAGAAAGCGCAAGAATTGGGTTTAACGCCACTAGCGAAGGTCGTGAGTTCTTGCTTGGTTGGTAGCGACCCTGCGATGATGCTCACTGGGCCAATACCGGCTACACAAAAACTATTAGCCGATACTGGGCTTTCAACAGATGATATAGATATTTTCGAAATCAATGAAGCATTCGCTGCAGTTGTTCTAGCTTGGGCTAAAGAAATTGGTATAGAGATAGACGAACGGGTCAACCCGAATGGTGGAGCAATCGCAATCGGTCATGCCCTAGGGTCTACTGGGCCTCTCTTAATCACGAAAACTGTTCATGAACTTCACCGATCCAGCGGAAAAAGAGGGTTGATTAGCATGTGTTGCGGTGGCGGGCTTGGTACTGGAACAATAATTGAAAGACTCTGATCGTTCCTTAGGACTCAGCTTTTTCAACTAGGTTGTTGAGCATGCGAGAAAAGATAACTATGTGAGGCAGAAGTAGAACGTACCAATAGGCTCTTCCAAGTACTCCCTTAGGGACGAATAATGCTTGCTGGGTGACTAACGAATCTCCGTTTTCCATTCTTTTGACATTCCATTCAAGCCATGCATGACCAGGAACTCTCATCTCGGCTAGGAGCTGCAGTCGATTTTCTGTTACTGAGGTAACTTTAAAAAAGTCAACGGTATCGCCGACGCGAAGATCAGTTTGGTGTCGCCTTCCTCGGCGAAGACCTACACCGCCAAGTAATTTGTCAACAAAACCGCGAATGGCCCACAACCAATTGAATGCAAACCATCCGTTGTCACCACCAACCGAGCATATGGTTTTCATTAATGCATCCTCAGATGCTGAAGTCACGATCTCTCTTCTTTCAACCAGTATCTTTCCACCAGACCAAACAGGGTCAGTGGACTCGGGGATAGCAGGGTCCTTGAAGCTACTTGTGTCAGACCATCGCGTCGGGATTTCTAGTTCCTTTATCCTTGCGAGAGCTTTCCCAATTGCCGCCTCCAAAGTGTCTTTATTTGAAAGAGTTCCTTGTTTCTCGTAGTCGCCTTGGACGATCACATCCGTCGTTAACGAATCAATAAGAGCTCGAGCCAAGGTAAAGGGAAGCGGGCTAACTAAATTCACCCAATGCGATGACAGTCGGGGCGTTAACACAGGAACTGGAAGAATTACCCTTCGTCGAAGGCCAGCTACCTTGGTATAGGCGTGCATCATTTCCCTGTAAGTGACGACTTCAGGCCCACCTATTTCAAGAATATGATTCACTGGCTCATCACTATTAAGGACATGCAAAAGATTCTCCAGAACATCTCCAATCGATATAGGTTGACACTGTGTTTTGGTAACCCACCGAGGGACAACCATAACTGGGAGGACCTCAACGAGAGACCTAAGCATTTCGAATGATGCGCTTCCAGAGCCAATAATGACCGCTGCACGTAACTCACTAACAGGAGTTTGCCCTGCGGCAAGGATCTTCCCAACGTTATGGCGACTCTGAAGATGCAATGATTTCTCTAGGTTATCTTCACCTAACCCACCGAGGTAGACAATTTGTTTCAGGTTGCTTTGGTTGGCAGCTTCGGCGAAAACACTGGCCATGTTTTCCTCAGCTTCTGCGAAATTCCGTTGTGCTGTCATTGAATGGACCAGATAAAAGGCCCGATCAGCATCTGCTAACGCAGTTAATGTCTGGTCTTTATTCTGGAGATCAGCTTCGACGATATCGACTTGGTTTGACCAGGAACGATTCGCTAATGATTCTTTGGATCGCGTCACGCAACGAACTCGGTAGCCAGATTCGAGCAGTCGCGGAACGAGGCGTCCTCCTACATAACCGGTTGACCCTGTAACCGCTATAAGTTCTTCATTTGACATAGATTCATCCTAATAGGCTGTTACTTAATAGGGTCAGGATTTACCGATCATCCGAAGGGCTTCCATACGTGATGACATATCGTCACGGAACACTCCGTGAACGGCGCTTGTCACTGTGCTGGATCCGGGCTTTTGAACACCTCGCATGGACATGCACAAATGCTCAGCCTCCACTACAACTATGACGCCTCGAGGTTCCAAGATTCGTTGCAGAGCATCGGCAACCTCAGTCGTTAGGCGTTCTTGAACTTGAGGGCGTTTGGAATATCCGTCTACGATGCGAGCCAGTTTGGATAGTCCAGTGATCCTTCCATTGGCGCTAGGTATATAGCCCACGTGAGCTTCACCTATGAATGGGAGTAAGTGATGTTCGCATAATGAATACAAGGGAATGTTTTTGACAAGAATTAGCTCATCATGGTCATGTCCGACATCGAAAGTTTTCTCTAGGTGATGGGAAGGGTCTTCTTGAAGGCCGCTACACACCTCGGCGTACATGCGGGCAACACGTTTTGGGGTCTCCAATAATCCGTCTCGTTCGGGGTCCTCACCAATGGCAAAAAGGATTTCGGTAACTGCTCGTTCTATGCGTTCGTGGTCAACCATATTCTGTGGAAATAGACAGTATTACAATCAAAGCACTTTCAGATCGTTACTGCCAAACAGCCAACGATTGAGTCAAAAAGGCAAAATATGTGATAATCATGGAGGCATAATAATAATATGAAAGTTGCAAACCTAACCGACGCAGAATTCGGTAGCATCATCACAGAGATTGATCTAGAGAATCTCTCTAGTGAAGAGTCAGAGCAGATTCTGTCACTGTGGAATGAACGGGCGCTCCTCATCTTCCCTGAGGCTTTTCTCTCTAAGCAAGCTCAAGACGACTTTGCACAGATATTTGGTAATCTTGAATTTCCTCGAACAGCAATAAGCAATGTAGGTAAGAACGGCATCATCCATCAGGAACCAGATGACGATGTCGTAAAAGTCATTCGCGGAAACGAAGGCTGGCATCATGACAGCACGTATATGCCTGTCCAAGCATTGGGGGCAGTGTTTACCGCTGACATTGTCCCTGATGAAGGTGGTTTGACAGGATGGGCAGACATGCGAGCAGCCTATGATGCATTGGATCTACATACACAGGAAAAAGTCGACACATTATCTGCATTCCATTCGTACTATTACAGTCAGGGCCGTGATGGGTACTTACCCAACAACCAAAATGATGACGGAACCTATAATGCGTATGGTTTCCATGATGGCGAAGCTTGCTTACGGCCCCTAGTGAAAATGCACCCAGTGACGAAATTACCGAACCTACTTATCGGCCGACACGCCCATAACGTGACCGGTATGGATGAGACTGAATCAGAGGAATTCATGGATGGACTTAACGACTTTGCGTGCAATGAATCAAGAACCTATTTCCATAATTGGGAAGAAGGCGATGCTGTTGTTTGGGACAACAGGCGTTTAATGCATCGTGTAACGCCCTATGACATGTCTAAACCTCGGCGAATGTGGCACACACGAATCGCTGGGGACCCCAAAACAGAACTTGCCGTTAATTACCAATAAACCTGGTTGCAAACTGAGGTAGCTAAATGAAAAGATTATCCGTAGACGAAGCTCTTCAAACATTAGATGTGCAACGCGATGCAGCATGGGACGACATACGATCCGCGTATAGAGATCAAGTCCGATCAGTGCATCCCGACGTTAACGAAGGTAACGATAATCTTGTGGTCTCTCTCAACGCTGCGTATGCAACGCTAGTAGCTGCTACCAAAAATGGGAAGCAATCACTTCCGGTTGAGGAATCGCCACCTCAGGAAGAACTTGATGCAAAAAGCGTTGTACGGTTTGCAGATACCAGCGACCCGTTTGCTTTGATCCTTGATGCGAGCCATGACGTCGGCGATGTCATCTATGTAAGTGAGGACGAAGGACTCGTACAGGTTCTCATCGACGCTGGAAAGCGAACCGAATCGGTACTGCTCATACAGATAGACAGCACGGTATTCCCAATCCAAGTGCTCTTCACACTGGAATTACAATCAGGCGATCAACCATTGGACATAGTTCATTTGGTGTCAAAATTTGGGAATTTCGAAGCAATATGAGGTTAGGCAAAGAAATTCTTGGCAGCATCCCAAAATTCTGGAGTAACAACCTTTAGCGAACCTACTGCCTCTTCAAGGGGGACTGTTACGATGCTGCCGTTCTGAAGAGCGACCATTTTTCCATAATCTTTATCTTGTGCTGCGTCAATGGCTGCTATCCCTAGACGCGTTCCAAGAACTCTATCAAAGGGGTTGGGGGAACCTCCACGTTGAACGTGACCTAAGACTGTGACACGGGTTTCGAAACCTGTTCTGCGTTCTATTTCTTCAGCGATGACATTTGATATTCCGCCTAGTCGTTGGTGCCCGTATTGATCCACGACTGGTTCACTTAACTCCATTGTTCCTTCTTCGGGCAAGGCGCCTTCGGCGACTACGACAATAGAAGCGTAGCGCCCGGCGTTATGGCGTCGGGTCAAAGACTCTGCGACACGGTCTATGTTGAATTTATCTTCAGGGATAAGGACAATTGTTGCTCCTCCCGCCATCCCAGCCCAAGCGGCTATGTGACCAACATGTCGACCCATCACTTCAGCAATCATTATTCTGTCATGCGACTCGGCGGTAGTGTGAAGCCGGTCAATAGCTTCGGTAGCGATATCAACCGCTGTTGAGAACCCGAACGTCATCTCTGTAGCGCCGATGTCGTTATCGATTGTTTTAGGAACCCCAATAACGTTGACAACTCCATCATTTTGTAACTCCAGCGCGCACGATAATGTGCCTTCGCCACCGACGACGATTACCGAATCAATGTCGAGTTTCGTGCAAACACGCTTAACCGTGTCGGTTCCACCTTCAAACATGTATGGGTGGTCACGTGTTGTTCCAAGAATGGTTCCACCCCGAGGGAGGGTGCCGCGCATGCGTTCAATTGTCAGTTCCTCGTACCGCTCGTCCAAGATTCCTTTCCACCCATCATGGAAACCGAAGACAGTTGTTCCATAATGTTTCTCAGCTTTTCGTACAACGGCGCGGATAACTGCGTTTAATCCCGGACAGTCTCCTCCACCGGTGAGAATTCCTATATTCATGCCATCTCAGTATCGGCTGAATGTTTAACTGAGGGTGCCATGACTCTACCGGCCTTCGGCTACCTCTCTGGAGCGTTCTTGTAGGTCAGCAACAGGAGTTATGACGGCTGTGCCTCTTGCGATGATCGGGTGCAGTCCGTTATGGATATCGTCGGCAGAGTCGGCGTCAATAATGTAGAACGATTTGTGGCCAGGGCCATCTATCCATGCGCCGATGACGTCAACATTATTGGCTTCAAGTGAATCAACGACAGATCCAAACGAACTGAGAAACAAATCGGTGTCGTTAATAGGGCATGTGAGTTCATTGTGGAAATGGTAAACATGAAAGATCATAGAAGCCTCCTAGAGGGAAACAATAGTGGTCCTCAGTATAGATTCACGGTTTCGGCATGAATTAACTTTCCTGAAAAAAAGTAGAAACAAACGCCTAGTACCTTAAACGTATCAATATATAAAGGAGAGTTTGAATGTTAGTAATGGTTTCGTGGGAGCTATACCCAGATAAGAAAATGGATGCATTTGCCGCATTCGGTCAAATGACCCCTGAGGATGACGCAGCCGATCTTGGTTTAGATGTCAAACTCGTAGGCCGATGGCACGATCTCGCTGCCGGAACGGGAACAGCGATCGTTGAGAGTGCAAGCGTTGAAGCTGTTTACTCATGGATTTATAACTGGGCGCCGATGATTGAATCGACAATAACTCCGGTTCTTGATGATGAGACAGCTAGAGCGATTCTGAAAGAAAAGATGGCCTAAATATTACATGGTTTAGGGGGTAAAAAAAAATTGAGGGAAGCCGCGTTACGCCTTCCCTCAATTTTTATGTATGCACTTTATGGTGATTAGCTTCCTGGCGCCCGGTAGGCTGCTCCAGCAACCTTTTCCGCTGCAGCATCGATATCCCCTGGTGTGAGTAGAGGTATGATGCTAACTGATACGGTACCGGATGAAGATACAGCCATAGTGGCTGCAGCCGCAGTAGCGTCATCAGGCATTTCGCAGAAGCCGACGATATCGTCAGTCCCCCAAACAAAGTACATTGACTCAAGGGTTCCCCCCAGAGACTCAATTAACCCTTTGGCTTGTTCAAGGCGAGCGGTGCCGCCTTCAGCCATAAGAGCTTTCGCTCCCTCAGCGTTGTATGAGCCTTTAATCATGTAATGAGGCATGTTAACTCCTTAATCTTTGTAATTACGAACATAACTAACAGATAAAGGGACTGCCCATTTGTTCGGACATATTTACATTCCGTTAACACATACTTAATTGTCAATGCCTTCTATTTCCCCAGCTTGTCAAACTATGGGAAAAGGGTTAAAAGTCCCACTTAGGGGAACCGCGAAAGGTAAAAATGAAAAAGTTAGCGATCCCCATGATTGTACTCAGTGTGTTTGCGTTCATTGCGTGTAGCAGTGATAGCGGAACCGAGTCACAAGCAGATCAACTAAGTCAAGAATCTGAGACTGACACGGTGGAACTCACTCAGCAGTCTGACATCTCTGACCTGGAGGAGCGTATCGCAGTTCTCGAGGCTGAACTTGCAAGCCTGCCCGCAGGACCCCAAGGACCAGCCGGACCCGCAGGACCTGCTGGACCTGC